>Ga0098055_1000588_pt1 | contig 21359 bp, 29 predicted proteins | sample 17_taG_FD_75107 | JGI IMG/M metagenome (GOLD analysis project Ga0098055, IMG submission 75107) | Marine viral communities from the Subarctic Pacific Ocean - 17_ETSP_OMZ_AT15314 metaG | ecosystem: Environmental > Aquatic > Marine > Oceanic | place: Pacific Ocean | collected 2015-01-18 | reverse complement strand
GACCCTGCCGTATTCGGTGAATTTGTCAATGATAATATTGTCGGACAAGACTTCAACGGACAAGTTATTGGTCAAGCGGCTGAAAGTGAAGAAGCAATGATTGAATCTCAATTCGGTGATTTGGGTGAAGGTAACGACTTTGGACAAATGAGAGCCGAAAGTCATGATTACAGTCCTGAAGATTACTCTCCATTTGAGAATCCTGAAGACTTTGACCCAAGAATGATGGAGGCAGACGATATTGTTGAATGGTTCCAAGAACTCCCCGTTGTAGATAGATTTAGATTGAATGGTTGGGCCGCATCAGCATTAGTTGTTGGTATCGCCGCACTATCCGGTTCTTGGTTTTCTAAGAGAAGATAAACAAAGTTTAAATAGGTAAGTAAATAACTTATCTTTATGAACATAGGTGACTTATTGTTAAAACAAGGAGTTAAACTTTCTATTGATAATGATGTAAGGCACTTTCATACGAAGGTGTTTATGCCTGATTGGTATGAAAAGTATTTTAATTCCTTTGACCATCAAATTACTAAGATGAGTTCACCAACTAAGCCTTTTAAGGCAACTGATTATTTTAAGATTAAGGCTGGATATCCTCACGAAGTAATGGCTGAAAATAAAGATAAACTTATTAAATCCGGTTGTAAAAGAGATAGGTTATCTAACAAGAATAAAATTAATATTCCTAAACTGACTTTACATCATTATAACGAAATTAAACATAATGTCATAGTATTTACTGCACCCAAGGACAAGAAATTTATTAGAGATATAACTATCTATGATGATATAACTCACAAAAGCCTTGTTTTCATTTATGTTGTTAATAGAAAGGCACAAGTTATTACTGCTTGGGCCGAACCTAAATCTAACGGACAACACATTATTAAAATTCCTAAAAATCTAATTAAATCTTTAAAATATGAATTAGAATGAATGCAAAAGTTTTAAGTAGCGGTAAGGTTAATAAAAACTTATGGATGCTTCCGACAGTAATCATAAATCTTTAGAATCAATTTTTGAAGACGCTGAACCACTTAAGGACAGTGGGGCTGAAAGTTTAGAAACCACTCTATCTTTAGCAAGCGACATTGATAGCAAGGTTACTGAGATTTCCGAGGCAGAAAATCAATTTATGGAATCATTAATCAGTTTTCAATCTGAGCAAGAAAAGATAATTCTTAAGGCTCAATCTATGTTGCCAGTTCAATGTTCTAAATGTGAGGCCTATATCCAATCTAAAAAGGATGTGGGTTGTGCCAGCAAACATGGAAGTTGCTTTACTTGCTATACCGCAGAAATGAGTCAAAAAACCTTTGATGCTGAAACACAAGTAGAAAATACTAAATTTGAATTAATTGCTACTATGGATTTGTCGGATTATGAAGAATGGTTGTTTGATGATGAAATGGGAAATAGAAGTTTAGCAAGAGTTATTGCGAAATTGAAGTCGCAAGGTTATGATTATAAGCCTTGGCAAGTTTCAATAGGGGCGGCGGCTTGGAGCAAGGAAAATTATAGAAACACTTCATTAGAGGATACAAGATATCTTGTGGAAAGGGCTAAACCTAATGAATTAAATAGTTTTATTCCTGAATCTGCTGATGGTATTTCTACGGTGATAGATTCAATAAAAAGGGCTGAAGAAATAAGAGGCATAAACACTATGAAGAAATCTTCTAAAACTCATTGGCCGATTATTGGTGGAATTGCAGGTATTTCAATAATTATTCCCTACCTTATAAATAGGAAGTGATTTTTTGGGTTTTTTAAAATTTCCTGAATCGGTTGAAAATTACTATATGAGTTCTTTAGGGAATTCATGGGTGGATGAAGTAGTATTTTATGAGGAATTGGAGGATAGATTCCCTAAAAAAATTAAAGAATACAAGGATTTAAAGGGAAAGAACTTTATGGTTTTTTTCACTACAGATTTGCAAGGGCAACAGCCGGATGGTTGGGAACAATTGATGATGGCAGTTGGAAATTACAAAACTTCTAAAACTTTTGGAACTTCTATCCACATTAAAGCAATATTTAGATATGGTGTTGCAGTAAAGAGTGTTTTTTCCCTAAACGATGTAGTGGGTGAAATAGAAGAATATTTTCCTGAAGGACTTACACATTTAGATTTAGCCAATGATGAAAATATGTATTATACCTTTTTAGGTTTTGTTTCCGATTTTGACGATATGGTTAGAGATACTCAAAAGGCTTTAAAGGGGGCTAAATTTTGAATTTGCTTCCTAAGGATTATAGGGGTGCTTGGTCAAATGATAAAAAAATTTGGTTAAGCAATGAAGAATTGAAATTGAACAATCCTAAATTATATGATATTTTCATTGAAATGAAGTATGAGGAAGATATAGCAATAGTCTTCTTATCTAAAAAATTAGCAGATAGCACTTCTAATTATGCAATAGTTTATTGTGATGTTATTGCATCTAAATTAAATTTTAATATTATAGAATTGAGTGTCTTAGGATATACTAATTCTAAAGTGCCTGATTTTGGATTAAATGTCAATTCACTTGCTAAACAAATTATTGATTATCAAAAATTAACACAATATCAATATTTAGAGAAATATTTTATTGGCGAATGTGAAACGATGAGTTTATTGAAAAGAAAAATAAAAAAGATTTTAAAGTTTTCTTGGACTAATGATTCTACAATAGAGGCTTTTTGAGGTGTTTTGATGGTTAAGGCAATAAAGAGAACTTTATATTTGCCCTCCATAGCCAAGGGAGTTCTTTACGAGGGTAACTGGTTAAATTTTACGGAATGGACTAATTTACAAAAACCTGCATTAGATGTTAAAAGAAAATGCTACTTTTTATTTAGTTCAAGATTTTTGAGCATGGACAAGGCAGGGAGGTATAGTTATTATTTTGTTGAATTAACCCAATTTACTAATGTTTCAATAATCACTGATGTTCACTACTTAAATCAAGAATTAAAAGAAGTTCCCTATAAAAAAGAGGCTAAGGATTATTTGTTAAGTAATTCATTTGTTAAATCTACCCCCTTAAAAGATACTTATTACTTTTCAGCCGTTGAAGACCACAAAACTCTTTTAAATAAAATTCAAGCCGTATTGAATGGAAGAAGTCACCTTACGCCGCTTGGGTAAATCTTTAAGTAGTAAAAAGTTCATGTATAATTATGAATCTTGATGATGCTATTAAGAACTCTTTAACTAAAACACAAATGGAAGGGGCTATGCAAGGAGTAATGTCCTCATTAGGTCCTAATTTTGAACTTCATGCAGTTCCTCAAAATGCAAAGTCGGCTGAACAAGTTATGAGTAAGAAAATAGGAGTTATGAATCACAGTTCAGTTCCAAGAGCAGTTCTTTCTACAACCCCCAATAATGCAATCGCTCCTAAAACCACACCATTTACATCTCCAAAGGGAATGCAATTAACTAAGCAGACTGGAACTTCGGGAATTAATCCTCTATTAAGGAGAACCTTTTGAATCGCTATCTTTAAGTAGTCGTAAGTGAAATGGGTCAATAACACGGTGAGAAAAAATGCAATACATTGAAGATATTTATGATATGGGCGAAGATGCCTTTGATACAGGCATGAGTTCAGAATTTTTAGGTGGTGTCGGTGGTATTATTGCTGGTGCTACAGTTAGTGGTCTTTTAGTAAGTTCACTATCCTTTAGTAGCACAATTGGACAAGTTGTTTCATCCGGCGGTATTTTCCTTGTTGGTGCTGGTCTTTACGGCTACGGACTATCGGGAAGGCTCATGAATCCTGCACTAAGAAGTGCAACTCAAATTACTGGAGTCGTTGTTGGTGGCGTTGGACTTGGAAGACTTCTAAGTTCATTAGGCGCACCAACTCTTGGACTTGGTGCTGAAACTGGAGTCACTACTGATAGGATGGGACTTCCAATGGCTGATGATGGAAGAGTTACTGGTCAAGATTATGGCGGAAGGACTCTTGGACAAGCGGCTGAAGAAGACGATTTAGACAGGTCAAATACTGACTATCAAGAAAACTGGAACGGAATGCAAAATGCTGAAGAAGGTGGGGCAACTGTTGAAGAGTCAAATCCTGAAGCATACTCTCCAAAGATGATGCAACCTACAACTCCTACTTGGGCTACTGGTGGCTTAAACAATGTTACCAACCCTTGGGAATCGGCTGAAACAAGCCATGTTATGACCCCCTCCTCCCCTATGAATGGAGTGCCTGAATGGTATGGAAGTGCCGAAGAATTTAGACACTCCTCCAAAACCACAAGCATCGGAAATCTTTTCGGTGTTGAAGGCATGGGGAGCGTAATCGGACAATAAGGTGAAAAAAATGTTTAATAAAATGTGTTATTGGTTTTCCGGTAGAACTGGACAATGTTTGGTTGGCGCACTTGGAGTAGTTGGTGGTCTTCACCTATTGCTTACTGAGGCTCAACCAGTGCTTGGCTTCCTTCCAGCGTTCTCTATGAGCGTTGGTGGAATGACTGTAGGCGCACAACAATTGGTGGGCGTTGGCCTCCTAATTAGTGGTGTCTGCGTTCTCGGTTCTTGCAGGAGAATGATGTGAGAAAAAAAGAATAAAAAATGAAAGGTGAACAAAAATGGAAATTATGCATATATTAGTTGCTGGTTCTTTAGTCGTGGTTGGTTTGACCACTCTCGGCTATGCTGGTGCTGTAAGCGGCTTTGTGAACAGGGATTTATTTACACTCCCAGTTCTTAACATTGCAATCACCCCTCTTGCCCTAATGGGTCTTGTGCCGCTATCACTTGGCGCAGGAATGCTACTTAGCGGTGGCGACCTTCTTGGCGTTAGGGATGAAGTTTATGGTCCTGCGGTTATTGATTTTTAAATTTATAACTAAGACATATTAAGACTCAATTAACCCTTTTCCTTCGGGAACAGGATAGCCTCTTGCTTACAAAGGTAGGCAGGGGGCTTTTTTTAATTTAATTTATTAACTACTCTCACAAAATAAAAACCTTTAAGTAGTAATAAATACATATTATATATTGTCTTAAAACTCCGACTTAGGTTGGAGCAAAGGCAAAGAAAATGGAAAGTGAAAAGATATGGCAATGAGAAGTCAAATATATGAATGGGCGAACTTCGGAACTTCAGTTAGAAGGTCCGCAGGTGCGCTGGCGCAGACTGTAACCGCAAATCAGGCACTGGATATCTTCATCGGAAGCGTTGGTAATAACATTACCAAGCCAGCCGAAACAACCGCAACTCAGTTTGTGGTTATTGAAGATATTTCAGCCTCGCCTCACAACGGCGGTTCAGCCCAAGTTAGAATAAACACAACGGATTATTTCCAAAACCCTGATGTTACCGTCATGAGTGGAATTCCGGGAAGAGCAAGCCCTTACCCAGTTGGCGCACCGTCTACTGCTGGTGGCTCCGACAATGTTTTGTCCTCTTTCAACCTATACCCTGATGTGTATGTCCTTCCGGGACAAACTTGGTCGGTTCTATACACCCCTACAGAAGATGTTCTTGGTTCGTCAAGTGCAACAACTACTGGTGTTGCTTGCTTCGTTAAATACACTCTTTACGATGGACCGGATGCACTTATCGCTAACAAGTTGTTGGAACTCGGTGTTACCGTGAACCCAAACAATGTTGATTGGTATAAGAGAACGCTTATTGAACAAGCGTCTGCTCCTGCTATGGCTGGAGGTGTTGCTTAATGGCAATGAGAAGTCAAGTTTATGCTTGGAATAACTCAAGAGCCTCTCACGGTGGAACTGCGACAGTAGTTACTGCTGGTAGGTCTTACTCTATCTTCATCGGAAGCATTGGTAACAACATTACCAAGCCAGCCGAAACAACCGCAACTCAGTTCGTGGTTATTGAAGATATTGGTTGCGACCCAACTGGATACGACGCATCCGCCGCCGCAGATGGTGGTGTTGCTGGTGAAACAGGACAAAGAGCGTATGTGCAAGTTGTTATTAATACAACCTCATACTTCCTTGACCCTGACAATGTTGGAAACGATGGCGTTCCCGGAACTGCGGCTCCTTACCCAAGGACAATTGCGTTCCAGCCATCCTTCAACCTATACCCTGATGTGTATGTGTTGCCGGGACAAACTTGGGATGTGCAATATACTGCATACGAGCCTAACCCAACAACTGCTGATGGTGCTTCCGAAGCATTCGTCAAATACACCCTTTACGATGGTCCTGATGCCCTAATCGCTAACAAGTTGTTAGAGATGGGTATCTCCGTCAATCCGGGCAATGTTGATTGGTATAAGAGAACCTTGATTAGCGGTGCATCTGCACCTGCTCCTCAGGCTTGAGTTCCCTAACCAATAGGTGAAAAAGATTCAATTAACTCTTCTCCTTAGGGAGTAGGGTTGCCCCTTTCTTAGACCTCCTTCGGGAATGTTTAGGAGAGGGGCTTTTTTTAAATTTAAAATAATAGTGAAGTATTAAATAGTCGTGTTAGGTATTGATTGTTATGTCGGTAAGTTATCAAACATGGGAATGGTCTAACATTGAAGAAACTTTTACTTCCGGCCCTTCACAAAAAATCCCGATTAATGGAAAGGCTATGACACTTGTAGCGAATCAACCTTATGATATGTTTGTAGGAACTGTTGGAAATCAAACAAGTATCCCTCCCTCCACAAGAGCCACTCAATTCATAGTATTAGAAGATTTAGGAGTGACTCCTACTAATGGAAGTAGCCTTCAAGTAGTCGTTAATACTACTTCATATTTTGAAGACCCCGATGGTGCAGTTTCTCAAGGAATTCCTGCTAAGGCAATACCCTATCCTTGCGGAGCCGCACCGTTTGATACAGGTTCTGCGGCAAGCAATAATGGTAGTGCTATTTCCATACCTTCCTTTAAACTAAATCCTCCACTCTATATCCTCCCCGGACAAACATGGACAATGCAATATTTTACATCTCAAGGAATTCTTGGAGGTGGTGATAATGGCGGTGGAACTGTAGGAGGTATGGTCTATTATATGCAATATGATGGTGCAGATGCACTAATCGCTAATAACTTAATGGAGATGGGAGTTCCAGTAAATCTTGATAATTTAGATTGGTATAAGCAACAAGCATTAGCCAACAACCTACAATCTCTTACACAAACTGGAGGGATTAATTAATGGCAATGAGAAGTCAAATTTATGCTTGGGATTTATACGGCGAGGGAACTGCTCCCGCAGGGCCGGTTGAGGTCGGTGAAGTTGGTTTAACTATTTTAGATGGTGGAACTGGATATACAGTGAGTCCTCCATTTACTTCCTACTCTACAACTGCAATTACAGGAAATGGAACTGGCTTAAGAGGACTCGTAACTGTAATAGGTGGCGGTGGTGAAGTTTTGAATTTAAGCACTGGAGGCAATACTCCTAATGGTTCAGGATATAAAGTTGGCGACATCGTAAGACTTAATGGTGGAGGTGCTAATTGCTTTCTACAAGTAGTTGAATTAGAAACGACCTCAAATGATTGGACTGGCCCAAGTGTAATGGATTTAGGTGTTGCAACTTCTATCTTCACAGGGGGTAAAGGCAATAATATTAAAAACAAGGCTAAAACTAAAGAAATGCAATTTATAGTAGTAGAGAATTTTGGTTGCACCCCTACAGTCTTTTTTCCGGGTCAAAATAATGATGCAATATGGTCTGTTAGCAATTATAGAGGTAGAAAAATTAGAAATGCTTTGGGGGGTCCGAGAGCGTATATTCAATTTATTGTTAATACTACTGGATATTTCAAAGACTCCGATGGTGTGCCAAGAAACGGCTTGCCCGGCAATGTAGCACCCTACCCCCTCACCACACAATTTTCAGTTTGCTTAGAAAGAAAACAACCTCCAGTTTATATATTGCCTACTCAAACATGGGACATGACAATTACTTGCTTTAATGATTTTTTAGCAGATGGTAACAGAACTCAATTACATGGCACACAGATAGGTCAATTGCAAGCCTTTTTCAAATACACTCTATATGATGGTGTAGATTCAATTATTGCATTAAGACTTGTAGAGGCGGCAATATCCGTAACTCCTGAAAATGTAGATATGTTTAAAAGAAATCTTTATGAAAGAAATATTACTATGTCTTCTAATGAAGAAAAAGCCAATGAGTAATGAAAAACTTTAAGTAGGTGAACTACTAATTGTTTAATGGGCAGGGGGGCGCACACAGGAGTTAATTCTCCTGCCCCCTGTTCCACGATTCACTAAATTGAATAACTTAATAATGTCAATTTATTAAAAAGTTTTAAATAGGTCTTCACAAATTAATAATTATGTTTGATATTATTATACCTACATATAAAACGCCAATCCATCTTTTAAAAAAGTGTTTAGAATCGGTCAATAAACAAACATTTAAAGAATACACCGTTTGGGTATGCGATGGCACTCCTCACGATTGGAATAGGTATGATGATATGCTTGAAGTATTCTCTAAATACCCTCAATTTAATATTATTCAACAAACTGGCACTGGGGTTTCGCAAGCGAGGAATCAAATAATTAAAATGGGTAAAAATCCCTATGTTGCATTTTTAGATAGTGATGATGTTTGGAATTTAAATCATTTGAGGTTTATGAGCGAATCCATTAAGGTAGATGATGAAGGATTAGCCGTGTGGTTTTCTATGGTTCAACAGATACAAACTGAAAATCAACTAATTGATTTGAAAACTATTATGATTGATGATAAGATAGGCATCAATATTTCTAAAACCCAATCTTTACAATGCTATCAAATAGTTAATTTTATACCTTATAAATATCATGCTTTGTTTCATTCTAATGCAGTAATTTGGTTCTCAGCAATGGTTATGAAGAGAAATGTGTTGGAAAAAACTAAATTGTTTGATGAAACTCTATCTCTTGGAGAAGACACTTGTTTATTAATAGATGCCTTACTTCAAGGCTATGGTAGTAAATTTTTACACTACAATGGTGCTATTAGGGTTTGTCATGACGAACAATTATCTAATCAATGTAGTGATGAAAAGTTAGACCTTGTTGATGATGCGATTGATAAAAGATTTACTATGCAAGAAAGGTTAGAAATAATTGATAATGCTGAAGATTTGAATGACTCGCAAAAGGAAACATTAAAGAATAATTTAACTAATGGGAAGGATTTAGGTTTTACATCCTTGGGTGGAGGTAGTATAGTTTCAGTAATTAGTCAAGAAGAATATGAAATAGAAACACTTTAAGTAGGTCTTTTGCAAATAATAAAGTATGGCTATTGAAGACATCACAATTGAAACTGATTTTGGGAATATTAATCTTCCTGCGGATAAGTTATATGAATTTATCATCCACTTGAATCAGGAAAATAAAAAAAGAGCCGATTTAAGGCAATCCGATGTAAATGATTACTTTATTGATGAAGACTATAGTAGTGAGTATTATAATTTAACACATTATAAAGTCGCATCATATTTAAAATGTATGTGGGAAGTTATCAAAAGAGATTATGAAGTTATTAAAATTTGTAATTATGATTCTAAGCAATTAGCCGAAAGACCTCCTAAGGGTTATGATTTTAAAATATCATTACATGAGAAGGAACATTTATTGATGGATTGTGTAATTTTTCTTGAATCTAAAAAAACCCAAGATAAATTAGTCCTAATGTTGATGCCTTACAATGATGGTGATAAATTCTTTTTAGATATTGAATCTGCATATTCTACTAAGGGAATCGGATTTAGAGGTTTTTGGAATGAAGTTAAAGAATATTTTAAAACTGAAGGCCCATTGAAAAACTCATTATTCAATACAAATTGGGATTATGTTGATTTTGAAAAAAGAGATTGGGAAAGTATAGTAATTAGTGAAGATTATAGGAATACAATAAATAGAAATATTGTTAATTTTGTAGCCAATATAGAACACTATAAAGAATTAAGGTTGCCCACATCAAGAGGTGTTTTAATTACGGGGCCGCCCGGAACTGGCAAGACTCTACTATGTGAAACCATCATTAACCAAGTTGATTGCACTAAAATTTATGTTACGAGCGATAGTGTGAGTAATGTTGGAGATATTAAACAAGTTTATAATGTGGCGAGGAAATTATCCCCTTCAATTGTAATTATTGAAGATATTGACACATTGGGTGGATTAGATAGGAGAGAGGGTGGTAATCACCCACTATTAGGTGAATTTTTAAATTGTCTTAATGGTGTTGGTAGTAATGAGGGAGTGGTGACTTTAGCCACTACTAATTACCCTAAGCACTTAGACATTGCTCTTGTAGATAGACCGGGCAGAATTGATTTGAGGATAGAATTTGGATTGCCGGATAAAATTTTGAGAGAACACATATTTAAAAAGTATCTCAAAGACCTACCCACTCAAGCACTTAATTATAATAAATTGGCTAAAGAATCCGAAAGTATGACTGGAGCATACATTAGAGAAGTAGTAATGTCAGCATTTATCATTTCTCAAGAAAAAAATAGTAAAATTACTCAAGACATCATTATGGAGGCTATGAAATGTGTCCAAGATATGAGAAGTTCTTTGATTCCTTCAGCGAAAAAGCAAGATAATTACCACAGTTAGACAAATCTTTAAATAGACGAAAAACAGATACTGCATTATGGATGTCAATAACTCTCATTTAGACGAAGTTCTTGAGCAACTAAAAATAATCTCTAATAGTGTAGTGTCCTCCGACTATTTAAAAGCAGAATTAGGGCATTTAAAAGAGAATACTGATTTGAAAGTTAGTGATTTAAAGGAAGATATCAACGAATTAAAGACTGATTTTAAATTAATGCATCAAGACTTCTCTACCATAGAAAATTCACTTAATGAGTTTAAAACAGAAATGGCTCCTATCATTGATTTCAAAAAGCAAGTTCAAACCCAAATAATCAAGTTTTCCGCCCTTGCATTCACTACTTTATTAGCCTTGAGTGTTGGTATGGGGCAGGTGTGAAAATGGAAATTATGGGAGTTTCATACCCATTTCAATTAGGGTCTAATAATAAAAACTCCTTGTCTAAACAAGGTGGTTATTGTAAAAGATGGATTAATATTAATCACGATGATTGGAGCGCACCTGTTTGGAAACTCGCCCTTTGTAAAGCCTCATTAGTTGATAGGTCTTTAGGGCCTAAAAAATATGCATATTTCGCCACAGATATTGCAGTAATGACTGAATATGAAGACCCGAAATTAAATATGGTGATATATGATTTAGCCCCTGCCAAATCAGTAATTTTTGATACGCAGGTCAAACCCCCACAAAATATTGAAATAGCGTATGATTGGACTTTAATTGATGGGGTAAATTTATACCTTCCTGAAAATCCTAACCTTTTAAGAAATCCCATTTATCCTGTATTGGGAATCGGAGGCTTTCTATTTGCGGCTCAATTGTTAAGGAATATTCTATCAAACCCTAAAGATAATCTTTAAGTAGTCGTGAGTCAAATACTGATGTATGGCTAATGTAAATCTTAAAAATATTTTACTACTGGGGCTTGCCGCCTATGTTGCATACACTCAAAGAGATAGGTTTAAATCCGTTTTTGAAAGAAAGGATGCTGAATACACTCAATATGAAGTAGATGGTGTAAAGGTTAATGATTATGGCTCAATTCAAAATCCAGTTTCTGTTGAAGGAATGGGGATGGGTAGGGCGGCTGGTCAATTTGCAAGCCAAGCAAATGAGGCTACATTAGCAATGAGTGTTGAATCAGTAGGTCAAAATTTTAATGGAAGGTCTTTTGGACTTTGAGGTGATAATGTGGGATTACTAACATTGCCTAAGAAATATTACAGAACAGAAGATAAACCCATTCATAAATTGGGATATACATTGGCTCTTGGAATAATGATAGTGGGCGGTGCTGAAACACTTCATTCACTCCCATATACGCTGAGAGGAGAATCAGACCTCACAGGTAAGATTTTAGGGCCGATGGGTATTTTAGCAGGAGGATATATGGCATATCTCTATCTAAATGAAGCAGGTTTAGTCGGTGGATACTGAGGTGAAACAATGGTTGATTTCAAAGAATTGAGGAAAAGGCTGGAAGAATACGAAGCCGAAGAATCTAAAGAAGATGGTGAAGAGGGTGAAACTTCTAACGCATTAGCAGGATTTGTCGCTCCAATTCCCGGTTGGAAATCTGAATTAAATGACTTTTCAATTTCAGCACCATTATCCATCGGAACTGGTATTTTAATGGCGTTAGCCTTTGATTATGTAAAAAATAAGGGAGATGAACAAAATCAAATTTTTGAAGGCAATTGGAAAACTATGGCTATGGTTTCAGGTTCATTACTTTTCGGATGGGGTGCTGGTAAATTGTCAAGAGGAACAGTTGCTCAAGCAGAAACTGAATATCACTTAAAAATTCTTAATAAGGCAGAAGATAAACTTAAAGAAGCCGAAGAGGAAAAGGAAGCAGAAGTTAAAAAGGCTCAAGAAGTTTCTTACAATGTCTTAACCGACCCTACCGCTTTTCAATTAGCCCCTTCTAATTCAAGTTTAAATATTTTTGGCGAATATGGAAGTGCATTAGGGCAACCTTCACTATCATATCATTACATGGGATAATATAATCCCTGTATAAAACCTTAAGTAGTAAGAGTGTGTAAAAACACCTATGGTGACTTATGAAGGATATTGCAGACCTTTGAAACAAAAGGTTGAATTTGTTGTTGAATCCATTGACAGTTTAGAAACTAAGAGAGGGATTAAGTGGTCAGTAAAAGGAAATTATGAAGGTCACAAAATTTCTACATTTACGAATCAAGATACTGCTCAAGACTTATTAAGTAAAATGTCCGACCACCCCCCTCAAGAGATAGAAGTCTTTGGGGCTGAAATTGCTTTTCAAGAAGCAGAAGATGAAGATGAAGAATTATCCTCAATAGAAATCAAAAATCAAAGAGATTTACAAGATTTAGCAAAGGGAATAGGTGCTGAAGATACGAGAAGCGAACTCACGGCTAAACATTATAAAAAAGATGGGTCTTTAGATTTGAGATACAAGATATGTAGAGAAATTGCGGCTTCGGAAAAAAAGAATGCTGAATCCAAAACAGTAGATAAGGTAGAAAAGAAAACTGAAAAGGTTACTAAACAAGATAAAAAGGTAATTGATGAAGTAGAAGATGTCGCTACTGATGTTGCAGTAGATTCAGTAATGGATGCAGAATCATTTGATGCAGAAACATATAACAAAGTTTATAGAGCCGAACCAAACGCAATCATCTTTGAAGAAAATATTCCTGCCGAAGTGTGGAACATCATGGGACCCGATGCTCAAGGACACTATTTATCAACAAGAGATGAATCAGTATTGATTGCTCCTTGTTGTGGAGTTACAAAGGCAGAATTAAGAATTGATAATGATGCTAATATGGATTGCCCTTCATGTTGCTTTAGTGGCGATGATTTCCATCCGAGATGGTGGGCTGATAAGCCTAAGCCCGAAGTAAGATTGACTCATGGCGCAGAAGAAGCACCAATGGACTTAACTTATGGAAATACTGCTACAGTGCCAGTAGATGTTTATTATAAATTCATGCTTGAACTACCTCCTACTGTTTCAGCAACAGTTACTGATGATGGATTAAGTATGATTCTTGGATTCCACAACCAATATGCTGATTTAATTGATGCTTTAATAGAAGGCTATAGCCCCTATCAAGATGCTGGAAATCCTAAGGATACACTTTATGCCGAAGATACTCTTTCTTTCGTGCCAAGTGACTTTAATCCAACCAGTTTTGAGGCTGAATCCGACAGGCTTAATTCTCACTATTCTAATACTTTGAAATTCACTGATGAAGAATTGGACAAATTAGGAGAATTATATATGGCGGCTGAAACATTTAATGCTGAAATGACTTGTCCACCGGCAACTAAGGATGTTGCAATTAATACTAAAAACAGAAATGCAACAATTAAGAATTACGGCTACGGACCACTTAATGTTGAAGAACCCGGTGATTTTTGGGAAAAGATTGCTAAACAATGGGACACTACTGAAAAAGCCGCAAAGAAATCTAAGTGTGGAAATTGTGTTGCTTTTGATAGGTCGCCAAGAATGAAGGATTGTATGCCCGGAGAAACCTCAGATGGTGAAGGAGTCTTAGGATATTGTTGGATGCACCATTTCAAATGTCACTCCGCAAGAACTTGTGATACATGGGCTAAAGGAGGGCCTATTACTACTGATAAAGTTTCCGAAGGATGGCAAGAAAGAGCGTTTGCTAAACCTAAAGCCTCTAAAACGGCTACCGAAGCAGGTAAGGCTACTGCAAAAGCCGCAGAATCCTTTGATGATGAAGATGAATATGGGAGGCATGAAACAATTAAACTAAGGTATAAACTTGTTGATGCGATTGAAGGTATGCCTAAAGATGATGCTTGGGATTTGATTATGGATTTAGACGGAGAATATGGAACAGGACTAACTGATGAGGAAGAAAAGGATTGGAATGATGCAGTTGATAATCAAGATTTGAGTAAAGCAACCTATTTAATAATTGTTTATAGGAATTATATTAGTGGAAAAAAGGCAGAAAAACTAATTGAAATCATCAATAAACAAAACTTTGATACAGAATCTTATGATGTTGAATTTGAAGAGTGGGGCAAACAGGAAATGCTAACGCATGGCAAAGATGTTAGTTTTAAAGAATGGTTAAAGGAAGAGTCTAAATCACACGGAGATGTTCCTTTGATGGATTGGGCAGAACATGAAGAAGAATCTCATGATGAGAGGTATGAGGCTGAATCGTTTGAAGCCGATTTTCAAAAAATGATAAATATGGATAAAAGATGGGTTAAATGTCATTTCTGCAATTTTACTTGGCACAATTCAGTTAGGAAAGAATGTTTATTATGTGGTGATGAACCCATTAATAACGATGCCGAAGAAGAATCCTTTGAGGCAGAAACAATAAAAACAGGAGTTATTTGTGGCGATAATGGGTGTAGTGGTGAGTTGTTAGAAACTGAATATGGTAAGGCTTCAAAGGTGCATTGTAATAAATGTGATTATTCTGAAATAATGGAGTGGGATGCAGAATCCTTTGAGGCTGATGCAACATCATGTTTTCAATGTGGTAGGTTTGGTTATGATGATGAGATGATGAGAATTGATTACGGGCATTTATGTGCGAGATGTGCTAATCCTGATGTAGATTTTTCAAAGATTATGAGGGCAGAAGAATCACCGAAGATTACTAAAAAACTAATTGGTCTTTTGGGTATCGGAGCCTTAGGTGCAGTATTAGCCCCTAAAGAGATTAGAAAACTATTTGATAAATTTAAGAAATCATAATCTTTAAGTAGTGGAAAGCCATTAATAAATTTATGGTAGAGTGTTCAGCCGAGGAAATGACTTCAAGAAATGCTTGGAGAGCCATTCTTATTCCCGCAGTAGGTTCTGCCGCACTTTCGGCATCAATGATTGTGAACATCCTCAAAATTCACAAAGAAAACGGTTGGCCTAAGAGGGCTTTCAAGAAAAGCGACTATTTATTGATGGCTATTCCCTTTGCAATAATTGGATTGGCGATTGGTGAAGAAATTGCTAAAGATGAAACTAAGGAGTGATTTGATTGCCATTTCAATCTAAAGACCAGTTTTTTTATCTTTTGTATAACGAACCTGATGTCTTCATGGATTGGATAGAAGATTATGGAGTTCCTAAAGAATTTAAAGTTGGTTCAACCGAGCATTGGTTGAGGAAAATTAAGCAAATGGAGCCTAAGAGGAAAAGAAAGTTTGCAGAAGAGTTTTCCGCATATAACCCTCCACAAGCCGCAGTAAATAATGCTAAGAGAGGTTTGAAATTAAGGGAAAAATGGGGTAGGGGTGGAATGAGTCCTGCCGAAGCAAGAAAGGCTGGAATTGATTCAGGAGTTACAAGGGCTAAGAAAATTTCAAGCGGTTCTGTTTCAAAGCATGATGTTAGAAGAATGTCGGCATTCAACAGGCACAGAAAAAATTACGCCCCTTCTAAAAAGAAGCCGGATGGTGGCCCAACGGCAGGAACTATTGCTTGGTTATTGTGGGGTGGAACTTCCGGTGTTGATTGGGCTAAGAAAAAGTCTGCCACTATGAATGCCGAGGGTGGAGAAATGGTGAGGGGATGTTATCCTTGCCCTAATTGTGGAAAAGAAATGTATGCCATAAATTCAAAAGGATTTGGAACTTATTGCACTTGTTTTAAGTGCGGTGCTAATTATATTACTAAGCCTATTATGAATGCAGAACAATTTGGGGCTGAATCCGATTCTGCGAAATTAAAAAAGTATGAAAAAACATACGGTAAAACAGGTGCTAAGGTTAGGCTTAAATTGTTAAAGAGTATTAAGGGTAAAAATATTTATGGAACTAAGTCGGGTCAATGGTCTGCGAGAAAATCTCAACACTTGACGGAGGAGTATGAAAAGGCCATGAAGAAAAAAGGTGCTAAACCTTATAAATCTTCTAAAAGAACTAAGGCTCAAAAATCTTTAAAGAAATGGGGCGACCAAAAGTGGAAAACTAAGTCGGGTAAGAAATCATCAGTAACGGGTGAAAGATACTTACCTTCTAAAGCAATTGACGCATTAACTGAAAAAGAGTATGCCAAAACTACTGCCGCTAAAAGAAAGGCTAAAAAAGCGGGGAAGCAATTCTCTAAACAACCTAAGGCTATTGCTAAAAAGGTAGCCGCATACAGGGCTGAATACAAAACAGGAACTCAAGGTCCTTGTTGGGATGGTTATAAATATGTAGGCCCTAAACCCTATTCAAGTGGTTCTTGTGTTAAAAAGGCAGAAGGTCTTGATATCCAAGGAAATAGTATTAAAGCCAAGGTAGATACTTTAAGGGGTGGTGTTGAAGCATTCACTTATGATATAACTCAATTAAAAGAAGGAGATTTAATGAGGGATTTCTTAAAAGGAGTAATTAATGCTTTCCAAACTTCCATTAAAGGAGTAGATGTGGCAGGTATAGATAAAACTCTTGAAGAAATTACTATTAAATTCCTACCCAATGCTGAAATGAGAGCAGAATTAATGGCTCAAGAAGGCTATTCCGAAAATGAGCATTATCATATGGGTGAAGTATGGGGTTATGATGAAGTAATGAATTTCCTAAGTTTATATCAAATAGACTTCCAAAGACAATTTGCTTCCGAAATTCAAAATAAGTTGCAAAATGACACCGAATTAACGAAAAAAGAGGTTAAAACCATAATGTTGTATCCATTGATAGTAGGATTTATGGGTGGAACTTTGGCGACGGTAGTAGGTAATGTTTTATCTGCACTTTATTTGAAAAGAAAACATGGTTTATGGAATTCTTGAGAGCAAGCCTTAAATAGGTAAAAACATATATTATAATTATGTCTTCTAAGGAAAAAATAGTTGGGACTGGAGAATCTATTCAAACACCTCCAAACCAACATACTGAAGAAGGAGATAATCAACTAATCAATAAACAAATGTTAAATGAGTGGCAGAACTATTTATTAAGTAGTAGGCAATCTTATTTGATTGATAGAAGTAATTCTTTAGGTAATGAGTATTTTTCCAGTAGGCATGAGTGGGATGTCATATTTGAAAGGGAATGGGCTATTGTTGAAGAAAGGATGAATGTCGGCATAGGGGTTGATGATGAAATAATTTCCCTATTGGGTGATGATTTTTTTAAGAATCAAGAAGAATTGCTTGCTGATTTAAGGGCTACGATGGAGTTGGAAGAATATGATATGGAGGGTGGCAATACTTTGACAATTTATACTTTTGAAGATTTTATCATGCTATCTAATCAAGGGATTTTTAGGGATGAGATATTTTTAGTAGACCCTCAAAGAAAATGGAAAAAGAAGGTTAGGGCTATTTTAAGCCAATATGGATATAATACTATTGAGCATATGATTATTAGGGGGGAAAATTACCTTGTCGTATCAAGATGAAAAATATTCCTCCGAATACTGGGAAAGTATGGTTGATAGGGGTGATAACTTTGTATCTGCTAAGTCTATGGTTTATTATATTGTGATGATTGGAATCGTAGTTCAAAGTATTTCTTTAATGATTCAGCCCTCTAATTGGCTTATATGGAATGCATTAGCATTTATTGTGGCTACCAATTTAGGGGCAGTTATATTAGCAGTTAAGGCTCAAATGTCGGCAGAAGACATTTCAAGAAAAACCTCACAGGCTTTTAATGCTGATTTCTATCACACAATACACCTATTCACTGAATTGAAGAAGAGATTTGAGGAAGAAAGCATCAAGGATGGAAATACTTTGAAGGATGAATTAGATAGTTTGGGGGGAGATTTATATCATGTTGCAAAAGGATATGTTACTTCATACTCGGCCCACATGAATACAGAAGTTGATATGGCAGAATCAAAAGAAATCCATTATACTGATGAAGCAGAATTATTTGATTGAGGCTTTGATGTGTTACCAATCGTAGAAAAAATAATTAAAACCATCACACTATTCTTATTTATGGTTTTATTATCTTTGATATGGGTCGTTATAAACTGGCCTTACACTCCACAGGATGCCATAAATGATGGTATTAGACTTGGCCCCTATGGTATTTTAATTGATGTTGGGATAATATTATGCCTTTTACTCATATGGGTGAGGAAGAATGAAAAACAAGAGTAAAGTTTTAAGTAGTAGGAGAGAGATTAAAACAGTATTGGAGTGATATAATTATGGCTAATCAAAACCCTCAACCTGAGATTTATACAACCACTCACGCTTTTGCATCTGCGGCAACTGCGGGAACTCAAAATATTCAAACAGTCTTTACAAATCAAAACTCTTCGGAAGAAGTTAGGATTTATAGCATCGCAGTTAATAGATTTGTAACGGGTATTGGTGAAGGGATGATTCTTCCTGATGCAGACTTTACTGCGAGGATTAAGATAGGAAATAGTTATGTCCCATCTCAGGCCTTTGATATTAGTAGCGTAATGGCAAGCGATTCAAAAACTATTGTATTTCCTACACCTATTTTAGTTCTATTCCAACAACCAATTTCAGTTGAAGTAGCGTGGAATGGAGGATATTCCGGTTCACAAGTAGGTCAAGATGTCACTGTTAAAATTACTTTAATGGCTGAATTATCTACTGCTCAAGTTGCTTGCGCTCCCGGAGAAATGGGATATCCCCAAAGCGCAGACTCGCAAATGAGGAGGAATGTTTAATGGTAAATCAAGACCCTCAACCGGAAATCTTCACTACAAACTTCAATAGTGTTGATACACAAGCAAAAAACACATTAAGAAATGTGATTTACACCAATCAAGGACACGCAGAACAAGTTTTACTTTACGCTATGAAAGTAGATGGAGTAGTAAGTTCTACAGGTGTTGAAATGGATTTTCAAGATTTTGAAATTACTATTTCAGTTGGAGCAAATAATATTCCCACCTATGCATTTGATGGGGGTGTAATCTACTCCATGAGGGATAAAACTATTTCTTTTGCTTGTCCAATTGCTATTAATTTTAAGCAACCACTAATTATTACATTCACTAATTCTAACGAGAATCCTGCCGGAGCAACAAATAATATCACGATAACATTGATTGGAGAAACAATGATTTTAAAATGAGGTGACTAAATATGGTAAATCAAAATCCGCAACCCGAATTATACACAACAAGACATGGCTTTAATGTAGGGGCTACAACAGGAACTGTAAATACTCAACAAATTTACACAAGTCAATCTTTTAATGAAGAAGTAAGAATATATGGTATGAAGGTAAATTTCGTAGATAGGGGTGGGAATTCTGAGAATTACAACACCCTTAGAGCCAATGGAGATTACCTTTGGGATGTTTCCATACAAGCAGGGCCAAATAGAATTCCTTCTAATGCATTTAGTTTGTCCGATATTATGAAAACTGGTGAACAAACCATTGCATTCTCAAACCCTGTATTAATTCTCCACAGGCAACCCCTTCAAGTTTCGGTAGAGTTTAGAGGAGTAGGGCCTATTGATAATAATGAAGAAGTTGTTGCTATTATCACCCTTATTGCTGAACAATATATTAGGCACGAATGAGTCTAAACTTTTAAGTAGTAGTAGGTTGTTAAAACAACTATGAGTGCTTTTAATGATAATAGAAGAGATATTAAGAGAGCCTATAGAAAAAAGGCTTTTCAAACTGATATGAGCCTCGTTAGAAAAAGTGTTGAAGACCAACCCCTACCAGCGCACAGTTATTCAACACCTTCGCATCAACAAACCACACCCGTAAGAAAGGGAATTGACCCTCACACATATGGAGTGGATGTAAGGCCAGCAGTTGAGCATTTAGATTTTGCAAGAATGTTGGATTCTGCAAGATATCCTTGGCATTTAGTTCCAAAGGGCGATTCAGCAAATGTAATTGCAAGGGGTAAATATATTTTTGACCCTGCTGAAGGTGGCTCTCCCATTGGAGATGGATTTTATATGGATGTATTAGTATTAAATGTCGCAGAATTATCCGGCAGTAATACCCAAGCACCAACTGCAACTCCCGGCACACCTCCAAGACCTGCCGTAACAGACATCACAACTACTGGTGGAGGTTCAACTTCAACAGGGAGTGGCAATCCAAACTTTCCCGGACAAGGTGGAAATACTATTTCAGGAACTGTTGGAAGTATCAATATTGGTTCAGCCGGTGAAGTGTATAGAATTCAATCTTTTGGACACGCTCAAATATCTAAATCTAATCAAACCTCCGCAAGTGGATTCACTGAATTACTACCCTTGACATATCAAATATGGATTGATGGAACACTATTTATGGAATGGAATAACTTCCAATGGTCGCCAGTAACTCCATTAGAATCGCAATGGCATTTTACACAACCCCTAACTGTTACTAAGCAAATTGTTTTAAGAGTCATAAACAACACAGGTCAAGACCTTGATGCAGGGGATATGGAATCTTGCTTCACAGGATGGTCGGAACAATTATCAGGATATGTGGATGTCGCCTACCAGCAATTAGAAAATAATTAGGTAGGTGATTAAATATGGCAAATAAATATACTGGTTCCGATACTGGAAAGGGCGGTTTAGAAGTTAAGAAAACTACTGGAACTCCCGATGTAAGAGGAGTTACTGAAATCCAACTTGATACCAACCTTACTTTAACTGATAATGGAAATGGTGGAGTCACTATTCAATCAAGTGGTGGTGGTGGTGGTAGTGGAGTTACTTCAGTAGGATTGACTGAAACTGGTTCTGCTTTAACCATAACTAACTCTCCTATAACAACCTCAGGAGATATCAATATTGCTGGTGCAGGGAATTCATCTCAAGTTATTTTAGGGGATTTAACCCTTGGAACATTTAG
>Ga0098055_1000583_pt1 | contig 21480 bp, 25 predicted proteins | sample 17_taG_FD_75107 | JGI IMG/M metagenome (GOLD analysis project Ga0098055, IMG submission 75107) | Marine viral communities from the Subarctic Pacific Ocean - 17_ETSP_OMZ_AT15314 metaG | ecosystem: Environmental > Aquatic > Marine > Oceanic | place: Pacific Ocean | collected 2015-01-18 | reverse complement strand
TAAGTACGCCCACCCTGCTTTGTTTTGGAATCGGGCTTTGTATTGTGCTGCATATTGCATCCGCCCCGCTGTTGGCTTGGAAAGCATCCGCCCGATATCGGGCATGTCTAAATGTGACGGCTCTTGTTTCTTGGATGATGTTACTCGGTGCGTGGGTTTCGAGTCCCTCACCATTTGACGTGCTTCTTTGGTGGTGGGCGGTTTCTCGCCCGATGATACTGAAAGTGCGACGGCTTCAACCAAGGAATCTGGCGCTGTTGTCAACTCCCGCAACACGCTATATGGAACGGCTTCAATCATCAGTTCCGAGGTGGCGAATTTCTGCGCGACTTTCATGCAATATGAGCGTTCCTGCCGCGAGTTGATTGGTGTCTTTTCCTCGCACCATTTGACGAAATCCTCGTCGCTCCCAATAATTGACTTCGCCTTGATCAGTTTCTTGCCGATTTGTATCTTGGCTTTCACGACGTGATTTACTGCGCCGATTGCTTTGTCGGTTATGTCTTTGGCGAGTTTGTTCAACTCGTTAGACGATTTGGTTGTTAGTTCTTTCATTTTAAGCTCCTAGTTAAAAATCCCATCTATAAACATCGCACCCATCCAAACAAGAGTGAATCCCATCGACAACACTAGGGTTACGATCATCGCCCCTCCTATTGCGTGATCCCAGAAATTATACCCTTGTCTCTTACCACACTTATCACAATGTTCCATTATTCGGTTTCCAATTGATCGTAGATGCACTCGTAAAAGCCTTCGCTGTCTGTGTCGTAATCGCTGTCGTCACAGTCCATGTAGAGGTATGTTACGTCTGGGTGTTCAGCAGGGTAATCATACGTTGCAGGGGTGTAACGCCCCTCGATTAGCACTGTTACATCGTGTTCTTCCGACCTCACACAATCATTCTCATAATCGTATTCATTGAGATCTACTTGTATCGTTACTGTCTCTTTTCGTGTGTACATGTTGTAGCTCCTAGTTAGAAAATCCAGCGAAACGCCCCCATTGGAGACGCTTCATTTGATCCTCTATACTTTGCTGATGTCAATGAGGTACTTCACCTTATCGAACGTTTCTCCGGACGACCACGCTCCTGATTTGTCCATCCCAACCCAAGCGTCGTGCCAAGTGACGTCGCCGTATTTCATTTCGACTGCGGATTGCGCCCCTTCCAATGTCTCGTATGTGGCTTCCCAGATGTTGAGATTGACGCTGTCATATTCTTTGACTTTGTACATAGTTCTAGCTCCTTGGTTTTGGCTGGCAACACCCATGCTGCCAGTCCGTATACTTATTATAACATGGCGGGTACTGCCCGTCAAGTCGTTTATTATCATTCCCAGTCGTCTCCCTCTTTTATGTCAATAATCCTTGCGATTCCCATTGATTGGGACTTCATCGATTCATTGCCGCTCAAGATGTTGTAAGTTCTATCTGCGTGTGCCATTTGCACGACGTGCCAATCTGCGGTGAGTCCGGCAACAAACGTTTTGTGCATCCAATCATAAAGGTCGGCGTCTGACGGGTTTGCTTGGTCTATGTCGACTATTTTAATCATTGTGTTGGCTTTGTCGTCCACTTCATCGTAAATTGTCCATTTTGCTATTAACATTTCATTCTCCTGTGTAGAGGGTTTGTGCGTACATGTTACAAAGGTATTCAGCCTCTGGCTCGGTCAGGTCAAACTCTCTTTGGAGTTCATTTCGTCCCCAGCCTTCATCCAATACTTTAAAAGCTTCGTGTTTAATCCATTCTAGTCTTTTCATGTTGCTCATGCCTTACTCCTGTGTCCAAACACTGAACAAATAAAACGTCTGATGCCCTACTGTCATTTTATAACCTTCCCTGCGCGGCTTTCCATCAAATGGTATCGGGGGAATGTATGCAAGACAACTGCTAATGCTCTCCATTGCTTCGCCTGTTTCATTGTGAATAATCCTTGCGGCTATTTGCGCCTCAGGTTCACCCCATGAATCTGCTGGAACGAGTGTTTTAAACGGTCTGCTAAGACCTCTTTCTTCTCTGTGAATCTGTAAAGTGAAATGTTTCATCTTGTTGCTCCTGTAAATGTCCAGCAAAACGCCCCCCATTGGAGACGCTTCACTTGAGATTTACTAGTAGTTCATTAATTCGGCAAATTGGTCGTATTGCCTGTCCGATATCCTTTCCCATTTGAGTGGCGTTACGTTCGTGAAAGCCACGTGTTCAGCGTGTGAACCATGCCTTCCATCGCAATCTTGCGCTTGGCTCACTGATTCCCGATACAAAAACTTCCCGCAATCCGAGAGGCGGAAAGTTGTGCGTATCGATTCCCACCCTTCATCCGTTGGTCCACCTGATTCCCACTCCCATTCCTCGCCATGCTTGAGTTCGACCTCGGAACTCCGACCGTTTATTCGGTATGTGAAAGTGAATGTTCCTTCTTTGTATATGTCTTTCATGTTACTCTCCTTCGTCTAAAAATAATTAAATAGCTGTGCTGCTGGAATTGTGCCAAGTATCAAAAGCAACAATAGCGCCTTCCCCAGAGTAGGGAATGCTATCTTGTAACATTGTATAACCGCCGCTATTAACAATATACGTCTGAAAAACCGAGCAGATTTTCTGCTTGTCTCTATATGTAACCACTTGACCAATAACATTGTCTTTTTTCTGAAAACGGATAACTGTTGGTGTTACCATGTTACTCTCCTCCAACTCTAACTTCGTGTTTGTTTATGATTACGAGACTTAACCCGCCGTCCTCTTCGTTTTTGTACCAGAAATAATCGTCCCAAGGCATCGTTAAATGATGAACCCGATGCGGGAAGCTTTCACTCATCCGGAAATCGTGCACTTCATCGTCACTCTTGCCTCGCAAGTCAACGAGGACACCCAATTTGCCTCCGTCTGATTTCGTGCGGAGTGTTCTATTGAATGTGTCTATTGCAAACTCAAACGAATCGGTAGTGTAATGATCCTGATATACGCTGTTTAACGTATTGTCCGAATTAAGCGCCCTTTCGGACACGCTGTAGAAGGTTTTGTACATAATTGTAGCTCCATTTGGGATCTTGCGCCCCATGCGCCTCGATCCATACCACAATTATAACACAGGGTGGGGTGGCTGTCAAGTGATTGCACATGATTTCGAGAAGGACGGAGAAGGACGAGGGAAGGATTGCAGATGATGACCGTCTAGCGGTTGTTGGGTTGTGAATGACCGATAGATGGTCGTCTGTCCCTCGTAATGTTGGGGTACGGTCTGGGAGAGAAGATTGGGGAAGGACAGCCAGACGCCCCGTGTCACACCGTGTGTCTCCGTCGTCCCTCTTGTCTAAAAAAAAAAAAATCGGGTAGGACGAGAACATATCCCCCCGTTGGCTGCGAGAACGCGACGATATCTCCCGTCTGGAGGACGAGGGACGAGGAAGGACGAGCGCAATGTCCGATAGCCCCTTTGGGTGTTGTCCACGGGCATCGTAACCTCACCATTTAGCTGTTTACGGGATGAACGCCGAGATTGAACAGGGGTTGACAGCTACCCCTCTCATGTGCTAGGGCGACGGGCAAATAGTGTTTATCTCCCAACAGGGCAAATAGGCAAATGTGATGGGTGGGAATCTCTTACCCTCCCAATAAACACCCCTTTAGACAAAAAAAAGGGGCGAGCCAAAGCCCGCCCCTCCATTTGCCGCGCTATTGAGCGGCTTTTACAACGTCAGCGGTCTTTAACTCGCCGCGTTTGATCGCGTTTCGGATCAGATTCCCAGCGTTCATCCGCTGTTGCCCCAGATTGAGGTGCGCGTATTTGGTAACGGCATTGCAATCGTGAAGCAACTGTTCCGCCAGCTCGCAGACCTGTTTTGGGGTCTTTGCCCTCAAAGCCTTTGCGACTGGATCGCCTTTGTCGAGCGACTTTTTGCCTGAAGCGGACTTAACCGTTTCATAGCCTGCGCGGTATTTGCGCAGTGTTGCACTCATCTTCTGACCAGCTGTCAGCTCGCTTTCACCGGAGTCGATTTTAGCCTCGACAGGGGCTTTCTTGGCTTTAGCCATGGTTTTAGCTCCAAAATCTCGGTGGAAGACCCCATGTCCCCCATCCGAACCTCTATTATAACATGCCCTCATTGGTGTGTCAAGTGATTTAGACCATTTGCCTTACACATTGTTCGTCCGACGGTTGTCAATATCTATTTAGCTTGACAGGGAAATGGGCGGGTGTAATGGGTGGGAATCTCTTACCCTCCCAACAAAAAACACCAAAGACAAAAAAAGGGCGACACCCAATTGGATGCCGCCCTCGGTACTGCCTTACAACAAGTGGGAAAAGTGCCCACAATACGCCATGACAGCAGTCCAGCCTGCCATGAACCCGATGAGAAACATCACAACCGCGTCTTCACGCCGTTTGATCTTCTCCTGAGCTGGGCGGCTCAAGTCCGCCCAGCTGTCCAACCGGCGGTTCAAGACTGCACCTTCTTGGCTGCGTCCAGAACTGCCTTCTCGCGAATGTCACACCGCTTGATCGCATTGCGAATCAAGTTGCCCGCATTCATACGCTGTTGCCCAGGATTGAGCTTGGCGTACCTAGCCACTGCGTCGCAGTCGTGCAGGATGTTCTCTGCTAACTGGCAGACCTGCAGCGGCGTCATGCCGCGCAGCGCCTTGGCTACCTTGTCACCCTTGTCGAGTGACTTCTTGCCAGAGGACGAACGCGTCGTCTCGTAGCCTGCGCGGTACTTGCGCAGTGTGCTAGACATCTTCTGTCCAACGGTTAGTTCCACTGATTCCTCAGTCCCAGTTGCGTCAGGTGCAACCACTCCCTTCTTACGTGCAGTCATATGACTACTCCGTTACTGACCACCCATCATTGGGTGATCTTCTTAAATCTGTGTACCGAGTCTCTTACCTCTGGTCACTTCAATATATACCCTATGTTCGCTTCGCTGTTCAATATCTCCTATATACCCCCCGAAAAAAAGAAGGACCCGCGAACTCTCTATCCAAGGAACACACGGTTTTTAACATTTCCGATTCAGAGAAACTTGAGCACATATCATCGGACATCGAGCGTTGAGCACATATCCCCCATCGCATATCATCGAGCGTCATCGGTTATTTCGTTTTTTCTAAAACATTTCCGATTCAGAGAAACTTGAGCACACACCCCCATATCTTGACAGCGGGCTTTTTTTGTGTTCTAATGTGCGTATGATGTTCCCGCCCCTCACAGTGCAAGATTTAGCAGATGATTATGAGGTGGCGTATCGTATAGAAACTTTGGATAGGAAGCTTAAACTTGACACAGCCAGATACTTGCTCGGACAAAGAGTTGGGGTTTCTCCAGCCGGAATCGATTCCGGAGGAGTTCCAGCAGTTGACTTCGCAAGAAAAGCTCTTCGGGGTTAAGTATTGTGAAAATTTCCGTGTGCCTAAGGCGGGTGCGGCGGTGGGTTTGTCGGTTGTCAAGGCTCGTGAGTTGTTGATGCGTCCGGTGATGCGTCGTTATATCAATTGGATATCGGATCAGTTGGCGCAGACTTCTTTGATCAATAAGCAGTTGGTCGAGGCTTATATGCTAGATTTAGTCCCTAAGGTGACGGGTGAGGAGGAAGTCCCGCACATTTTTCAGGGTGAGGAGGTTTGGGGTAAGAAGTTTGATGCTCCGGCGGCGATTCGTTTGGGTGCGGAGTTAGGGAAGATATCAGGTTTGGTTGAGGAAACGGGTGGGGTGGCTATCAACATAAATTTTGGCGCTTTGGGCATTGCGGAGGGTACGGATGTTGAGAGCAAAACTAGGACGTCGGAGATCATCGAGGGCGAAGTAGTTGAGTAATCTTACTTTACCGAATGAGTGGGCGGCTCGCGAGTATCAAGAGCCGTTGATGAATCACATGTTTGGTGGTGGTTTAGAGGGCAAACGTGCGGCGTGTGTATGGCATAGACGTGCGGGTAAGGATTCTTGTTGTTTGAACTTAAGCGCCATCGCAAGTCAGATGCGTGTAGGCACTATTTGGCACATGTTACCTACTCTCAAGCAGGGTCGTAGGGTTATTTGGGAGAACATTGATAAATATGGTCGTCCGATGGTGGATCAGGCGTTTCCTCCGGAAATGGTGGAGGCGAAGAATTCGTCTGAAATGTCGGTCAAGATGAAGAATGGTAGTATATACCAAGTCGTGGGGAGTGACAATTATGATTCTCTCGTTGGTACGAACCCCGTTGGAGTAATTTTCTCGGAGTGGTCGATTGCAGACCCCCATGCGTGGGATTACATACGACCAATTTTACGTGAGAATGGTGGGTGGGCGTTGTTCATCTACACTTATCGTGGCAAGAACCACGGTTACCAAACGTATCAAAATTTCACAGAGCAGATGGAGAAGGGCAATAAGTCCTATTTCACGTCTATCTTGACCGTCGACGACACCAAGTACCCAGATGGCACTCCTATAATCAGCCCCGAAGCTGTTGAAGAGGAACGCGCAACGGGCATGTCGGATGCGATGATACAACAGGAGTATTATTGCTCCCCCGACGCGGGACTCGAAGGTGCGTTCTTTACTAATGAGTTATTATTGGCTGAGAAAGAAGGTCGTATTGGTGACTACCCATGGAATCCTCACAAGTCGGTTCAGACGTTCTGGGATTTGGGTTTCCGCGATAAAACGTCGGTTGGCTTCACCCAAAGGCACGAGTCTGGTGCTCCCATATTCATCGACCATATGTCGAAGCGTAACGTACCATTAGATGTGTGGATTAAGGATATACGTAGTATGCCGTATGACTATGATTCACACCATGGTCCACACGATTTAGAACAGCATGAATTCTCGTCGGGCAAAACGAGATTAGAATTTGCCCACGACCTAGGGTTTTCCTTTGATGTTGTGGAAAAAGTGCCAGTAGCTGACGGCATTGACCAAGTGCGAAAACTGCTGAGAACTGCATACTTCCATAGACCAATGGTCGCTGGTATGTTAAACTCTCTTGCGTCCTACAGGAGAGAGTATGATGACCGTCTACAAATCTACAGAGACAAACCATTACACGATTGGTCATCGCATGATGCCGATATGGTACGCTATTGTGCCGTCGATTGGAATTATGAAGGCGGCGCAACTACTCGGTCTGTTTCTTCTTTCCACGCTATTCGTGCTGTTCGTGACAACCCTTATAATGATAGCAATAACTTTAGTGACATCGGTGCTGTTCCTAGCGTGACGAGAAGCGTATGACACTCAATCAAAAACAAGTAGAATTCACACGCACCATGGGTCATTTTATCACGTGGTGCTTCCGTAACGATTACGAGGTTATTGGTGCGGAATTACTAAGAACGAAGGAACAAGCCGAGATATACGCTGCAAGCGGAAAAGGCATACTCAACAGCGTCCACAGGCTCAAATTGGCTGTTGATCTGTTTAGGGTTGTAGGTGGTAGAGTATCGTGGAACACTAAGGATTATGAACCACTAGGCAAAAAATGGAAGAAAATGCACCCCGACGCAAGATGGGGTGGCGATTTTAAAAACAGAGACTGTGTACATTTTAGTTTCGAATACAAAGGACGTAAATAATTGGACAAGAGCATAGGAGAGTTTGTGGTAGTAGTGGTCACTACGATATGTGTGCCATTGCTGGCGTGGACTTCGTTAACGTTGTGGGACTTGAACATTCAAGTAACAAGACTCAGCGAAGCCACATTGCAGTTGACCGAAAGGCTTGTTGAGACGACTAGGGCATCAGTAACCCGCGTAGAATTTGAGGCGCACAACCAGCGGCTAAACCAAGAACGTGCTGGGATCAACATCCGGTTAGGCAAACATGATGATCAAATACGTTCGCTAGAAATGAGACGTAAATAATTTTAACCAAGAGGATAAAAGTATGAAGTTTTTTCTAAAAAGTAAAACAATCTGGGGCGTCATTATGATGGTAGTCCCCCAAGTCTTGCCAATTGCTACACTGTTTGGTCTACCGATTGGCGATGGTGACGTAGCCTTACTTGGCTCGTTTGGTGACGCTGCGCTGGAAACAGTTGGTGCAGGTCTTGCTATCTACGGTCGCTTCCAAGCAGGTGGCGTAACAATTAAGCCGTAATTGGCATGGTATCTGGGTTGGTAAGTTTAGCTAGTCCGAATTAACAGAAGGAAATGAAAAATGCAAGGAAATGAAATTCGACTCGGCTATGAAACGATGTTGTCCGAACAATCCGTCGTTCAGTCTACATGGGAGACAATCAACAAACTGATTGTTCCTTTCCGTGGTGGCTTCTGGAGGGAAAACAGCAATGAAACTTCAATCGATTGGCACGACCAAAGAGGCATCTTTGATTCGACCGCGCCGATGGCGAACAATTTGCTCGCTTCGTCGATACACTCCGCGCTTACCAATCCAGCGTACCAATGGTTCGATATCGTATTCCGTGACCCAGAGGTTGCGAAAAAACAACGAGTAATGCAGTGGTCGCAAGAAGCTACTAGGGCTTGTTATCACGCGTTGCAGGACTCCAACTTCGACCTAGAAGCGAACGAGGTTTATTTGGATTTGCCGTCATACGGCACAGGTTTCATTATCCAAGAGGAAGTCACTAAAAACGGAACGTTCGAAGAATTGAACTTCCAGTCTGTCCCCTTGAAAGAAGCACTATTCGAGGAAGATCATCTTGGGCAGGTGTCTAAATTCTACCGCCAATATCGGTGGACTGCAGTGCAGATTGAATCAAAATTTGGTCGAAAAGGTCTGCCTGATAAGATTGCCCAGTTGTTGACCACCAACCAAGCGGCGGTCACTAAACATAAAGTAACATTCTGCATTTACCCAAGGCACACGAAAGCAGATAATAAAGACTCATTCCAGAAGCTCAGCCCGTTAGAGCGTCCTTATGGATACAAATACATACTCCACGATTCCGCCGAGCAGCTTGGCGAGGAAGGTGGATACTACGAAATGCCCGCGTACGTCCCACGATGGAGAAAAACCAACCAATCGAAATACGGTAACAGTCCTGGCATGATTGCACTTCCAGATATCCTCACGGTTAATCGTTTAGTGGAACTCATTCTGAAGGCAACCGAAAAAGTAGTTGACCCAGCCAACTTGGTGACGGAACGCGGGCTACTTTCTAACCTCGATTTGCAGCCGTCCGGAATGTCGATAGTCCGTGACTTGGATCGGTCTGTTAAGCCGTACGAGTCGCGAGCCAGATTCGACGTAAGTCAGCTGCAGCGTGAGAAGCTACAACAGTCTATCAATCAGATATTCTATGTAGACCAGCTCCAACTCAAGGAAAGCCCAGCCATGACAGCAACCGAGGTGCAGGTGAGGTATGAACTCATGCAGCGGTTACTTGGTCCAACGTTTGGTCGCATGAAGTCAGATTTCTTGAATCCGCTGGTAGAGCGTACGTTTAAGATTCTATACCGCAGTGGTCAGATTGATAACATTCCTGAGGAGGCAATGACGGACGACGGCATTCCTCGTTTGGACATTGTTTACACTGGTCCAATGGCTCGCGCCCAACGTTCTGAGAAGATGAATGACGCGTTCGGGTGGGTAGGTCAAATGGCTCAGATTGCGGGTATGCATCCTAGTCTAGAACCTATATTGGATCATGTTAATGCCGATGCTTTCGCTGTGGACACTGCCGCGTCTGCGTCAATTTCTGCTGCGCTTCTTAATGACAAGAAGACTGTCGATAAGATACGCCAAGGTCGCACCCAACAGCAACAGGTAGCCCAGATGCAACAAGCGGGCGAAGCTGCTAAGGCTGTTGGCGAGGGCGCACAAGCTGTAGAAACCGCCGAAGGAGGACAAGATGTCGAAGCAACTGAATGACAGTCAAGAGGCATTGATTAGGAAAGCAGACTTATTCCGTGAGGTTTTCGAATCTCCACGGGGGAAGCGAGCAATGGCTATGTTGAGGGATGAATTTGATCCTGTAGACATTTTTGACCCTGACACCCATACAACAGCGTTTAGACTGGGGCAAAGGGAAGTAATCACATATATAACATCACTACTGGAGTATGATCGTGTTATTGAAACTTAACCCACGGAAGCAAGAAGAAGAAGGAGCTGAAGGTAGCTCAGGCACAAATTGGCGCGACTCGTTGCCAGAAGAAATCAAGGATTCCCCTGATTTAGCTGGTTTTGAGAGCGTAGAGGCACTCGCATCAAATTTTGTTGAGAGAGGCAGGTATCTCAATGACTCCATTAGGATACCGAGTGAAGACGCTGGCGAGGAAGCCCTTAGAGCTTTTGAGGCAAAACTACTTGAAAGAGTGCCAACGTTGATGCCCACCCCTGATTTCACCAGCCAAGAATCAGTTCGTGACCTACACAAGCGTATGGGCATGCCGTCGGACGCTGGGGCATATAAGAATCCTGAAGGCTTAGAAGCTGAAAATGATCAAGTCATGATGGAGTTGTCCCATGAGTTGGGTCTTACTCAATCCCAGTATGAGGGGATTATGAAGGGCGTCATGAAGAATGCTACCCTTGTGCAGGAAGCTAACGAGAACGTTCAATTCAACAACCTTCTTGAGCTGAAGAAGGATTGGGGTCTGAGTTATGATGATAAGACTTCTCAAGTAAGTGCTCTTCTCGAAATTATGGAAGCACCCGAATATCTAAAAGCTTCTTTCAAAGACAACTCTATGCCAACAGAAACTGTCCGTTGGTTGAATAGTTTGGCTCATTCCATTGGGGCTGAGGGCAACGAAATCCTTGACCCAACTATCGAAGCGAAGCCTTCCCCATATGAGGCACAGGTCAGAATTGACGAGATTATGTCTAACAGAGATCACCCTTACTGGGACGCGAAAAGCCCTGCACACGAAGCCGCTCAACGCGAAATGTTGCAGCTGACCGAAGCGTCAATAGGGTAAAGATGTCTCCCTGTCGCCATAGGGGGGTTGACAGGGAGTCTTTTTTGTGGTAGAATGATCACATGAGGTAGCAAAACGGGTAGCGGCGCAGCCGTCCGTAGTCAAAACTTCTAGTACGGAGTCCGTCTCGACTTACGGGTAGCTTGATACGAAATTTGTAATTTCTTTTCTTATCAGTCCGGAGGACTAAACAGTGGCAATCACTATCGCAAATGTACGGGTACGTTCTTACGAGAACATCGTCCGTCACCTAGCACAACAAGGCATTTCCCGCCTACGACCGTGGGTAATGGAAAAAGCCGTAAACTCAGAAGCCCATAACTGGGAAACTCAAAACACCGTTGATACAGCGCTTAAAGCTACAACTGGTCGTGTTGACACCCCATTCATGGATACACCTTGGGATCGAAGGATTTCACGTCCACGCGTCCATCACGTTGCAGATTCAGTCGAAATTGAAGACCCTTCAATGATGATTGTTGATCCAAACAGCAACATCGCTCATGGTCAAGGTATGGCAATGAAGCGTACTTTTGATGATGTTATCATCGATGCTGTTACGGGTACTGCAGAAAACAACACCGATGCCAATATTGCGTTCCCAACATCGCAAATCATTGGTGACTACACCACCGACTTCGACTTTGACTTGGTTACCCAAGTGACTGAGAAGTTCATGGCTAATGATATTGACCCAGACATCGAAAAAGTCTTTGTTATTTCACCTGCTTTCGCCCGCAAGCTGCTACAGCTTACCGAAGCGACTTCTGGTGACTACAATGCTCTTCGTCCATTGACCTCTAAAGGATATGTGGAATCTTGGATGGGCTATTCTTGGCTGGTATCAACCCGTTTGAATTCTCCTGCTAACGACCAACGCGACATTTTCGCAATGAGCAAGAAGGCTATTGGTCTTCAGGTCAATCAGGATATTTCATCTAAGGTTGGTCAAGACCCCACAAGAAGTTTCATGTGGATCATCTATTCACACGCTAACATCGGCGCAGTCCGCGTTGAAGATAAGCACGTTGTATGGGTGAAAGCTGAAGAAACTGGCGCTGTTGCCAGCTAGTCAGCTCCAAGTAAAGTCCCCCCTAGTTGGGGGGACTTTCTAACCGAGAGATAAAACAATGCAATTACGTTCCGGAATACGCGATAATGAGAAATTCGAATTAATACGAATGCTCAGAAGCGAACAGTACACAAAGACCCAGATCATGCGCCATTTTCGCATTGACGCAGACACTCTGGCAAAACTCATGATTTCCGCCCAAGCAACCGTAGCAAGCGGTCGCTATACCGGAGATCCGTCTGTTGGTGAGTCTGCTGAGCCTATAGTTGGTCTTGGTGACGTTGACCCTTCACTCAATGAAACTGCTACCCTCGCAGACATTGACATCAACGCGGGAGACGCAAGCTTCATCGAAGAAGATGAAGAAGAAGACGAAGAACAAGCAACAATTGACGAAGACTAAACCCATCTGCCCGACGTCGGGCAGACACATTTTGCTAGGTTGAGTGCATGATACAGATAAACGACGCTAAACGAAAACATCTAATCAACCTAGGCATCCCCGAAGGGGACATGATGACCATGACTAAGGCGTGGCTTATTTCATTGGGTGCTAACCCAGCGAAAAAGGCACTCCCTGACTTGTGGTATAATTTCTTCACTGAAGTACGCGGGGACAGTGGTGCATTGCCTGACATGAAGTACAGGTGGCTCAAGACTTTGGGCTACACAGGTGCTTTGTCGGATATGTGGTCACAGTATTGGGCTGTTGACCCTTATCCATTTCCCACAGACTCAGTTATAAAATACTTCGACTTTGAAGATGGCTCAGATACTACTGGTGACGGTTCTTTTTCCAATCCTTGGAAGACAATCGCACACGCTACAGGTGAGCTGACGGATGATGATACAGCGATTAGTATCTCTCCTTCTACGGAGATTGCTGCGACTCATGCTAGTATGGAAGGCGGTAAAATCTTCAGTCTAACCAAGTATGGTTCTGTAATAAAATCCGAGGGCGGTACAAGGACTCTCTTTATCGGCGGCAGTTCAGACGGGTATGGATACGTCACAGGCTTCCATATTGATTGCTCCACTGCTACTTACGCTACAACAAAAATGCTAGACGTTAGTAGTACATCCAATTTGTTAGGCTTGTTCGTTACAAGCTGTAAGTTCACAGGCAACCCAAGTAGCTTTGCAGTATCTACCGCAGTTCAGTATGGTTTTGATGTTATTGACGATTGTGAGTTTATCTTCGATGACTTCAACCAAGCCATATATGGTGGCTCTCTTCTTAATCAGGTTTTCAACCACACCCTTAAAATACTAAATAGTCGTATCGACTTGGCAGGTAGTCCTGCTGGTGCAGATGTCATCTTGGGTAGACCAGTGGACGCTGGTTCAAATTATGGTTGGATAATGTACATAGAGGACAATAACTTTAAGATTGACCTCGACATTAGTAAGCAGTTCAATATACTCTCCTTCATAGAGGGTGATTACATCGAAATTAAAAACAACTTTGTTGAACTCGATAATCCTGCTAACAACCAGTGTACAGTCTTCTTCCCAATAAGCACACCCGAATATGATGGCTGCGAGGTAAAAATAGAGAACAACGTAATCAAGAGTAACAGCCCTAACGGGTACTTGATGGGGATGTCGTCTCATTGCACTGGGTATGTCAAAGACTGTGCGGTACAAGCTGAATATTTTGCTAGCAACACCCCTCACGGAATCACGCTTCGTTACGGCACTGCAAGTAATACACAGAAAGCATACGACAATGTGGCGGGGGATATTTATGTTGGATACATAGTCTCGTCATCTGCTACAGCAGCATCTACAGAGATATATGATAATCTGGCTATGGATTGTTATGGTCCGAGTTTCTACGCTAAGGGCAACACTGACGCAACCATTAGAGACAACCGCGCTGTGGTCAGTACAAAACACACACAACGCAATCAGGGTATTCTCCACGCTACTAAGCAGGACAGTGACCTCAATGATGATACTCAGTTCACTGACAATGTTGTAACCGTTCAATCAGATAGCATTGGAGCAGGTGGTGATGTATTTGCACTTGCTGGTATCTCTACCGACCAGACATTGGGTGACAGTGATGCTACGTTCACTGGCAACGTGTACAGAGTTCCCGATACTGTAGCTACTGATGCCGAAGTGTTTAGCTTGTTTGGCGAGTATAAAACTTTGACTGAATGGAATGCACATGGTAGCAACAACGACACTATAACTTACCACCCACAGGCTGACATCGATGCTTGGGTAGCGGAAGCTCGCGCAGAATTCGACACAGCGGTCAAGAAAAAACGTAACAACACCGTTCCAATAGATTAGGGATATAGATTTATGGCACGTCCTGCAATAATCCAAACCAGCTTCCTTGGAGGTGAAATTTCTCCCTCGATGCGCGGGCAAACCGACACGCCCGTGTATCAAAAGGGGGTGGGGCTGATGCGCAATTGGATACCAACATTGCAAGGTTCTGTCAAAACCCGTTCTGGCTCTGTCTACGCTGCGGATGCCTCCAACACAGAAGGGGCTACTAGGATCACAACGTTTCCTAACAATCAAGGGAATGATTACGGGGTGGAGTTTGGCAAAAACCATGTAACCGTTTACAACCGTGATGAAGAAAATGTGACGATTGCCTTAGGCTCTGGTTCGGTCATAAACAATCTTATTGACAACGATACTTTTGAAAACAAAAGTAACGACAAGGAATGGAATTGTTGGAAATTCGCAATATTCCGCAACTCTACATTTGGTACTTATAGCTTTGATTCTTATGACTCTACTCTTTACTCTGAAAATTTGTCAGCCGTACGAAATGTTCGTGGTGCGCCTTCTGGTTTAGGTTCTCAAGACAAAGCGGGTGATTACGTTAACAACTATGATCAGGGGAAAAAGAGGTTTCACAGTTCCCCCGTGGACGTCAATGGTAGATATCGAGGTTGCACCATACAATACAACCGTGAGGACACTTCAGATCCCCACCAGTACGTATTCAACACCATGAGGGTAGCCCCAAATAGAGACAGAGACGATTGGGACGAAACGGCGGATCATATACTTACTTTTAAGTTTAGATATGAGTGTCCCAACGACGCTGATCTCCCACAGCAGTCCGATAACATTTCAGACTCAGAAGAGGGTAGCGGTTCTCAATCTAGAAAACCTGTACCTGAAGTAGAATTAAACGATGACAGGGACAGAGTTGCCACAACTCAGACCGGTCATATTTTGGTGGTTAAAGTAAGAAGGGGCTTGAGGTCTAGTACAAGTCCCCTAAGCGCAGCTACTTTGGAATATGAAATACCGATCGAGTCTTTAGATACAACATACGAAATCACGACTGCGGCTTTCGCACCAGAAGACATCCCCAATGGTGATGGCAACGACAGGTTGATGATGGATTGGTACATAAAATTGCCAGACACTAGCAATCCTATTGCGTCTAACGATTCAACAGAGGTCAAGAAGGCTTTGTTATTTGGGTGGGTTTCTGACGTTGTGTTTTCTGAAGTTCCTGTAGCTGGGACTTATGCCCAATGGGATTCCCCATACGACGAAGATGATATTAGCAATTTATCATTCGTGTCGGATGCCGGAACAGAACAGTTGTTCATAACCCATCAAAAATATGAACCCCGTGTCTTGTCTATCGAAACTAACGGATGGGTTTTCTCCGTAATATCGGCGCTTGATGATTGGGAAGAACCCGCCACTGGCTGGCTTGTGGGTGATTACCCCAGAACAGCGGCTATACATCAAGGTCGTTTGTGGTTTGGGGGAAGTCTCAACAAGCCCAATGCTATTTGGGCATCACGTTCGTCCGGTTATTTAGATTTCGACAGTGACAATTCCCAGCAGGTGTCTAGCGACCCCATGTATTTCCCTTTGTCTATTGCGGGTACTATCCGTTGGATGTTGGGACACAAAGAGTTGTTGATAGGCACGTCAACCAACGAGTACATTGGGACGTCCGAAGCGGGTGTTATAACCCCTACTGATTTCTCGTTTTCTCGGCAATCTAATTGGGGTTCTATTGACCAAGACCCTGTTATGGTGGGCGAGGAAGTCATGTACATACAAGGACCACCCCAACGCGTACAGGCAATACGCGATGGCGGCACTAACCGCAATATTTGGGTTTCCCGCGACATTACCATCACTGCTGACCATTTGTTTAAAAATGGCGTGGATGAATTGGTGTACGTCGATGAACCCTATCACCAATTGATGTCCCTTACCACTACTGGTATGGTGGGCAACGTTTATTCTTTGCCAAACGAGGCGCGGGCGCATTATCGGCACGAACCAACTTCAGCTGGACCATCTATTGAGTCAGCTGCGGGGGCGGGTGATCCTGACGGTTCAGTCATTTGGATGACCACCAACATGAATGGCGTTAACTACATAGAGTTGTACAGCGAGTCTGTTTTCACCGTTTACCAACACGATTCTGCTCAGTCGGTATTGCTCGAAGGGGATGCAGTAGTCGTTGACGGGCTGGACAGGTTTGACGGTCAGTTTGTTAATTATTCAGTTCGCCGTAATGACGGCAATTGGGAAAAGGGTGAATCGTTGTTTGTAAGCGACGGCGAAGTTACAATCCCTGCTGGGCATACCGGTTTAGCATCTATTGGTGCTAGTTACGAATGTGAAATTGTTTTGCTCCCAACTGAAGGAACGTCCTCTTATGGTACGTCTATGGTGGACAGTCGCCGTTGGGTTGATTGCACCATGCGCCTCGTGAGTTCTACAATCCCAACTGTCAACGACCAAGTTCATAGTCCCCAATTGGCTGGGTTGCCTGATGGTGTGGATTACCCCGTAGTAGACATGGACGTGCCTATAGCGCTTGACGGACATAACAATGGCGTGTTAAAATTAAAGCAGAATAATGGTATGCCGTCAGAGATTGCAGCGGTGTATGGCAATGTAAGGAGTTCCACAAGATGACCGCTTATAGTATGGTTCCGACAATGAATTTGGCTTTAGCCCGATTGGGTGAAACCCCGTTGAAGGACGTCAACCAAGACATAGACCCAGCAGATAACTCGAAAGTAGCGAACTTAATGCGGGCTACTTTCCCCCAGTGTTTGAGAGCGGTTACTGAAGCCCGTCCTTGGACTTTCGCCACGCGGCGATTTTCGTCTCCGTTGTCTGTTGCTGATGGCGGCAACAAAACTCTTTTCGACCTTACTTCCGCAGTTATAACCGTACTGGAGGTGTACAGGAACAAGGATTACGACCCCCTATCAATAGCCAAAACAGGGTGGATTCGTGAATCTGCTGGCATACGGCTACAAGACCCAACAATCCATGATGGCGGCAATACCCTTTGGTGTTGGGTGCTTGCCGACATCAATTTAGATGATGACACCAAAGTGGCACTGCCACCTATGTTTTTAAATTGTGTAGCCCTTTATACTGCCGCTACTCTTTGCATGTCTCTAACGGAAAACCAACAGTTGCAATCTGCTCTGTGGAACGAATACTTTAGTGTCGCACTCCCCGAAGCGGCGTCATCCGACGGCGGGCAAGGCGGCACTGAAATTGTTAACTCTTCTATACTTACGGGGGTTAGGTACGCATAATGCCTTTTGGTCCAACATCACAAGTCCCGCTAGGAGGTGCTAGCGCATATGGCTCTTCGGGCTTGGCTTCCGCCTCTGCCTCGCAAAGTTACGCGTCTTACAGCTCTGTGCCTGCAGGATCACCGAAATTCAACCCTTATGGTACTCAGCCAGGAGGTTTATTTTCTGGCTCTTTGATGAAGGGCGGAGGAACTCCCACACAAAACTTCACCACTGGGATGATGTTCGCCACCGCCATAGGTGGTTTGGTATCTGCTCGACAGAACCAGTCGTTCGCGGGGCAAAACGCCGATGAAATACGGAGGGCTGCTGACGAGAATTGGAATCGCGCTTTGCGTGAGATTAGATTTACAGCTGGCGAGGCAAGGGCGCGTTCCGGTGCGTCTGGGTTGGTTGGTGATGTGAGTAAGGATGCAGCCGCGTCTCCCAACGTCGCTATAACTCAGTTTGAGAAAGAATCCAAGAGGCAAGCTCGCGAGAATAGACGGTCAGCATACGAAACAGCGAAACAGATTGAAGACGCCGCAAAAGGTGGTATGTTTTCTTCTGTATTGGGTGCAGTTGGCACGGTGGTTGGGGCTGTTTATGGTGGTCCGGCAGGCGCTGCGATTGGCGGCACTATTGGGTCATCAGTTGGAGCAGCAGTCGGATGAAGCTAAGAGGATTAGAACGCAACATGGGGCAAGCACAACCCGCAACCAGAGCGGGTGTAGGTGCGCCCGACATCGGGCAGATGATATCTGCGGGTGCAAAGCAAGTTGGCGAGATCATGGTGCAGAATTCCGCCGCCCAAGACGAAATACAAAGGCAAGAGTTGGAGGCTTCGGGTGCGGATCAACTAAAAGACCTTGAAGCTGCAGCCCTGACGACTGATTGGTGGACTACCGCTGAATTGGACGGGTTAGGTGTTGAGTACCCCGAAGATTCAATCCGCCAGAGACAAAGTGTTGACGGCAAGACAGTTGGCATGGTTAGGGGTTCGCTGGTTGCGTCTGAAGTTTACCGCGTCAAGTCGGATGCTATTATCGAAGCCCACACCACCGGAGATTACAGTCCGGAAGTCTATTCACAAGTAAGGAATAATTTGGTTAAAGGGTATTCCGCCAATGGTGGGTACAACGTCGCGGTTAACCAATACCAGAAGGGGCAACAAGAGCTTAAGACTAACTTTACCTTGTCACTTAAAAACGCTAACACTGTTGAAGAACTTAACAACGTTGTTGCAGACGCGGTGTCTAAGGGTTATCCCGAAGACATCGCCAATGCGGAAGCGGCAGAAGCCTTTTCCGCTATTGAGGTTAAAGGGTACACCACTGCCATATATGAAGCCAAAACCGAATCAGACATTGATGCGTTGAGGATTGACTTGTCTCACAATGAAACCCTAAGTGCTGCCGCTTTCGAAAACATTCAAAAAGACGTGAACGCCCGCTCAACTTTCATCAGAGCAGAAACTTTATTAAAGCAGCAGGATGCTACTGCCGACAGGCGAGAGGGCATTTACCTTAGCGACCCTGATGTCACCGTCAGGTCTTTGAAGGAAGACTACGATAACAACGTGATAGGGTTTGAGCAATTAAATTCTTTGCTTGCGTTGGTTGATAGCAAAGCAAGCCAAGTCCCCAGTGGATATAGCAACCGCGCACGTGACCTCGACACTCGCTGGAACAGAGCAATCATGGAAGTTGACCAAACGTCAAACGGCGCGGGTCAAAAGCTGACCGTTAGTGCTAGGGTTGCAGCTGTTGATAAACTAATAAGGGCAGACATAGCAGCCAACCCTAAACATGCTACCGAAGGGTTAGCAGCCCTCACTAAATTAGCAACGGCTGCCAATAGTGCATTGGATGATGGTAGTTTCAATGACGCCAAAGTTATGATGAAGGAGCAGTTTAAAATTGGCATTGTTGGAAAAGAAGACAACGCAAACCAACAATTAGCTTTTGTGGCGATGATGAGGGACATGGAGGAATACGGGCAACGTGCGCAAGGGCGGGTCAACTATATTCAATGGTTCAACGAAAATTTTTCCAGATACCAACCAGAGAATTTCGTAGTAGCGGAACGGGGCAAACAAGCTAAGGCTTATTACGACATCCAGAAAACCCGATGGCAGGACGCTAACACCCCTTCACAAGATATGCCCTTTTTCAATCCAACAGACCAAGATGAACTTAATCAAATTTTGGGTTTTGGTGACAATGGGAACGGTCAGTCAATCCCCAGAGTTGCACTAGAGGGTAGTGCACAGCATGCTTTCAGTTTGGCTAAGACGAAAGAAGCTGAAGAACTTTATAAAGACGACAATGCTAAGTTGATGGAATGGTACATTATGATGGATTCTTGGGAACGGGACGTACTTAGTGGTGGATTCGATAGAGAACAGGACAAAGATAGTTTCGAAGAATTTCTTGGGGACTTCTACGGCGCATATTCTGGCAAGGACGAAATACAATGAATTTTGATGAAAAAATTAGAGCTTTAAAGGCGAGGCAAGCAGCGGAGGAGGCAAACGCTGTTGCTAATGCGTCTGACGGTTCAACCGTCGCGCCTGATTTGGATGAAACTTCAACACCAAATACCCTCAACCAAACCGAAAACGTCGCGTTGACGAATGCTTTGGGTAGTGAGGATTATTGGAACAGTGAGGGTCGTGGCATCCCAGAGGATGTGACATCCGAGAGCACGACAGACACCACCGGAACGACGGGAGACGCGACCGTCGACACCACAGAGACGACAGATACCGATATGGCGGGTGATAGTCCCGACGTCGGGACAGACGCCCCCGAAGAGCCAGAAATATCGCCTGATTCAACGGCGTCCAACGGCGGTTATAGGTATGGTACGCAAGAGGCTTCGGGTGAGGCAGAAATCAGCAGGATTGCTGGCGAAAACGGTGCAACCGACGAACAAGTTGAAGCTCTTAACGAATTACTAATGATCAACGAGGGTGTAAAGCCTTTGGGCGGCACAGAGGAAGAAGAGACAGGCTTAGAATTTGCAGCCTTGATGGGCGACAGGGACGCCATGGGTCTTCCACCAAGAAATTTGGATAACCCCCAAGGCAGGGACATGGTTAACGACAAGGATTGGATGGATGCCAATAGAGTCTTAATCGACCGGAAATGGGGCGAAGGGACTGCAGCCAGAATGACAGACCAAGAAATCAACGACCGTGGTCGTGTGGTTCAGAGCAACATGGCGTATAACTCAATATCTGCAGCATCCTATTTGATCGACGCTGCAACAGGAGACGAGGAATACGCGAAAGCAGCATTAACCGTGTTGGAAAAGAGCGGGCAGTACGAGGGCAACGGATTTGAGTTTTGGGAAGCTGTTAAAAACACCCTGTTAGACCCCGTGGCTTGGGGTTCTGGCACACTTGCGACGACAGTCGTAAGAAGTCAAGCCCAAAAAGCCGTAGTGCGGACAGCGATGAAAGAAGCGCTGTTGAGGACTGCTGCGCCTGCTGCTGCTGCTGGTTTCACAGAAGGTGCAATATTCGGTGGGTTGAACACTGCTCATAGCGAAATTTTGACCGAGAAGGCTGGTGGCGAAGAGGCTTCAGCTATAGACATTGCTTTAGGTTCATTGGGCATTGGCACATTAGGTGCTGCTGGTGGTCTTGTATTGGGTGCTCCGTTCATGTCCAAACAGTTCAACGCACTCAAGAAATACTCTAATTCCCTCGCTGACGACATGGCTAAAAAACCCAAAGCGGACATAGATGCGGATGCCCCTTTAACCACAACTGAACAAAAGGCATTTGACCCAAGGGAAACTGGGACGTTTGTCGTAACAGAGTCCACTGGGAACAAACAATGGCAGGTTACGGGTTACGACAACGGTTGGGTAAGATTGGTCGACGCGGACGGGCAGACTCTTAACCGTCGCGCCAAACAATTGAGTCCTGACCCCAAACGCACCACAGGTGGAACAGACAAAAAAATCAGAAGGCAACG
>Ga0098055_1000582_pt1 | contig 21505 bp, 21 predicted proteins | sample 17_taG_FD_75107 | JGI IMG/M metagenome (GOLD analysis project Ga0098055, IMG submission 75107) | Marine viral communities from the Subarctic Pacific Ocean - 17_ETSP_OMZ_AT15314 metaG | ecosystem: Environmental > Aquatic > Marine > Oceanic | place: Pacific Ocean | collected 2015-01-18 | reverse complement strand
TACCGACGCGGGCCGGGTGGGTATCCTGATCTGCTACGACGTGGAATTCCCCGAACTGGGCCGGATTCTCGCCGACGAGAAAATGGATATCCTGTTCGTCCCGTTCTGGACCGACACAAAAAACGGCTACCTGCGCGTACGCCACTGCGCCCAGGCCCGCGCCATCGAAAACGAATGCTACGTGGCCATCTCCGGCTCCGTGGGCAACCTGCCGCGGGTGGATGCGGTGGACATCCAGTACGCCCAGTCCTCGGTATTTTCCCCCAGCGACTTCTACTTCCCCCACGATGCCATCATCAGTGAGTCGGTGCCCAATACCGAGATGCTGATGTTTGCGGACGTGGACCTGGAAAAACTGAAGCTGCTGCACCGGGAAGGGTCGGTGACCAACCTGCGCGATCGTCGGAATGATCTTTATAGTCTGGATTGGAAGAAGAAAGACTGAATCCTGCCAAGGCAGGGCCGCGCTAGGCCCTGCCTGTTCCCTTTGTTTCTGTAGGAACGCAGCGTAGCGAAGTAACGCACGTAGTTCCGTGGGGCCCGAAGGGTGAGCGAAGCGAATATGCCTCTTGAGGCGCGAACAACCCCGCCAAACCGCAACCTCGTTAGACGGCTGTGCTCAAACAGGTAGGAAAACCTGACTCCCGACTTCTATCAGGAAATGCCTCCTTCCTCATATCACAGCCGCACGGAAAGCACGTCGTTGTAACCCGTTGAGATTTCTGCTTTTATCGGTCGGTATATAAATTTGATAAATGTGATATGAAGCAGGCGCGTTCATTGGATATTCGAGCGGGCTTCCAATACATGGAGAACTAAAGGGATTTTATGTCAGAGGGAAGAGTTAGCAGAAGGCTATGTTTTTTGCTTGAGGATGGCACAGTTGTTTTTCCTTGCACGATGAAAAGCCGGGATACTGGTGAGCATACTTTTCGTGTTTCTCGGTTTGGCGGTAACGTGCTTAATCATGCCGACCCGAAAAAGAGAGAAGAGGAGGTTGCCGAGGATGAAATGTCTCGCCACGTACTACACTTGGGGTACTGCACGCGCGTCCTGCTAAGCAACGGTGAAAAAAGTATCTATTCACCGAGCTCGACCAAGGTTCTTCAGGTTTATGTTCCTCGCGCCTAGTTTTAACGGAGCAATGAGCAATGGGGGTCAGGTCTCCCAATTCCCACCTACAGTCTGGGAATTGGGAGGCCTGACCTTCAGGACCTTGGAGTTTTTGGCTGCTCACATGGATTATTTTTTCACACGATGAAAAAAATTAACAAACTTAAATTTAGGCTAAAAGCACATGTCGATACTCAAACCTGATGACTTAGAAGTTCTCCAGCGCCATCAGCGAGCGCTGTGCCATATCCGAGAAAGAAAAAGATCAGACCGAATCGCAATTTTTCTGGGCGCGGGTGCCTCAAAGCCATTCGGGTTCCCATCGTGGAAGGAACTGATAGACCGCATTGAGTCAGCACCGGAGTTTGAGGGGTTTGAGAAAACTCGTGGTAATCAAAGTTTGGCTTATCGCACTCAAGCGCTTTTAAATTACCTTCAGCGACAAGCTAGCATTGAGGGGCATCTAATTGATGCCGCAGCTGAGAGGGTTGCGAAGCATAAGTGGATATCCATTGTTCATAAGAGTCTGTACGAAAAAACAGTTGAAGACGATGAATTAGGGCGCCACCCATACTTGAAACACTTCCTAAGCGTTATCAAAGAGTCTCCACTGACAATTAATTATAATTTTGACGATTGTATCGAACGAATGTTAGTCCAAGAATTCGCTTCCGAGCAGTCGAATAAGTTTGAAAGGGTCTATGAAACCGTATGGGACTCTTCAACTCAGTATCAAAGATCGAAGGGAGTGATCTATCATCCCAACGGCTTTCTGCCTAAGAAGCTGATTGATGGATACAGCAATGATATTGTATTTGCAGAGGGAGAATTTGCAGATCAACTTATACAATCAATGCATGGGCACTATGCAACGCTGATTTCGCACCTTTCTCGGTATACCTCGCTGCTAATAGGGCTGTCTTTGGATGACCCGACACTCAAACACCTTTTACGGCAGAATACCCATTTAAATCCTGGTCATGTTCACTATTGGTTAAAATTCTGTCGCGACCTTCCGTCACATCAGGAAATGGCTGAGGAGCGCTCAATAAACTTTGATGTTTACGGTGTGATTACGCTCCATCTAACCGAGGCTGAACACCAATCATTTGGACGCCTATTGTCTTGCAGCCGCGATGAATATTCTGAAGCTGCAGATCGTTGTGGAGCAAGGGAGCGCTATGTGCACTACATTACTGGTGCGGTTGGAGCGGGAAAATCCAGTACGATTCAAAAGCTAAAGAGCCTATCTTGGATCGGTGAATGGATTGATCCAAAACCAGAAATATTGGCCAAGCCACATGTTGAACTGACTGCAAATGAAAGGTCATCTGTTGATGCTTGGATTTCCGCTCAGTTTCGGAAAAAAGACTTCAAAATGTCTTCCCTTGAAGGTGGAATCGTTGTTTGCGACCGATCTCCACTTGATCCGCTTGCGTTCGCAAAACCAGAGCATCTCAGTGACCGAGCACAAGCTCATCTTGAGGAAATGAGTCCGCAGCGCTCAGCTAGACGATTGGCACCCGGGCAAGTGCTCTTCTTGTCTGCTGCTGGCGGCGAACTTCTCTCAAGGGCACGACATAGGCATATCAGTGCAGACGAAAAGTATCTTGAGGCGCAGCAGGCAACCTTAAAATGTCTGTACGATATGCCAAATTCTGGGGTTAAAGAAGTATCAACCTGTGGCCGGCCTCTCGTTCAAGTCGTTAGGAACGTAACCAAAGCTGTCCACTTAGGGGAATATGCTGAATTTGACGTGCATAATAGAATTGAGCAGATAGCGGATCGCAATGCCGATGAAATTTGATGTCTACCTTGCTGCACCATTCTTTTCCGAGAGCGAACGCAGATATAATTTGACCATCTTGGAGGCGCTGGAAGCAGATGGTCTTAAGGTGTTTTATCCAGCTCGCGATGGAGTAATTGCAAAGAATGAAATCGCTCTTGGGAAATCGCAAGATAAAGTTCTTCAGGCTGTTTGGGAATGCGACATTAGTGGCATTGAAGCTTCCCGAGCCGTGCTTGCTGTACTAGACGGCAGAACAGTCGATGAAGGTGTCTGTGTGGAAATTGGCTACGCATCTGCACTTAAAAAGGTGGTCGTTGGTTATCACACGGACGATAGGTCGTCATTTCATTGGGGGCTCAATCCGATGGTGTTGAAAGCTATGAATGCGCTTGTCTGTGATCTAGACGCTGCCATAATTTCGGTTAGAGAGCTGCATGGGGAATGAAGCACGCGGGAGCGGCGAGGGTCACGTCTTGCCCCATGCCTTAAATCCTGAGAGTGCGGCACGTATAGTCTTGCCGCTGGCCTGTCAGGCTTCGAGCAATGGGGTCAGGTCTCCCAATTCCCATTAATCCTACAGCTACGAGGGTCAGGTCTTGCCCCGTGCGTTTCACCGAACCCGGAGAGCATTGATGGCTAGGCTGTTCGCGCCCCAAGCGGCGTATTTGCTTCGCTCACCCTCCGGGCCGCACTACGTGCGTTACTGCGCTACGCTACGTTCCTACAGCAGGCTTTCGGCTTAGCCTGGAAATGGTGATCTTGTCGAGCCGAATGAAATCAAAATAATCTTGAACCTCTGGAGAAACAATGAACCCCAACCTGGTCAAAAACGGTTTCATCGCCGCAGCCTTCATGAATATCGGCGGCGTCCTCCTTTTCTCCCGTGCCTTCACCAATGACACCATGAACCAAGCCGATCCGGTAGTTATGTCCAACTTCGGGCTGCTGATGATTGTGGTATGGGGGCTGGCCTATCTGGGGGCGGCGTTTATCCAGGGCAATATCCGCTGGCTGGCGGCGGCGTTTGCCGTGGAGAAGCTGGTGTACGTGGTGGCGTGGGGGCTGTGGATGTCGAACCATAGCCTTGGTGCGGTGTATGAGCAGGATCTGTTTGCCGGGGTGTTTTACAGCATCTATGGGCTCAACGATCTGGCCTTTATGCTGTTCTTTGGCTGGGTGTTCCTTTCGCAGCGTTCCAAGGGCTGATTGCCCATGGACCCCACTGAAACCGGGAAGAAGTACGACACTCTGACCCACCTGTGGGAAAGCGAGAAGTTCAATCGTCAGAATGGCGTTGAGGCGCACAAGCGGGCGCTGCAGTTTGTCCGCCGTAAGGGTCGGGCGCTGGATGTGGGGTGTGGGTGTACGGGCCGGTTTATCGATTTGCTGCAGGAGCAAGGGTTTACGCCGGAAGGCGTGGATATTTCGGCGAAGATGCTGCGTCTGGCCCGGGATCGTCACCCGGATGTGACGTTCCATCTTCAGGATATCTGCCAGTGGGACAGCCCTGCTGATTATGCTTTTATCACGGCGTGGGACAGCATTTGGCATGTGCCTCTTTCGGAACAGGAAAATGTTATCACCCGGCTGGTGAACAGCCTGGAAGCGGGCGGGGTGCTGATCTTCTCGTTTGGCGGTACCGATGAACCGGGAGATCACCGGGATGATTTCATGGGGCCGGAAATGTATTACTCCTCACTGGGCGTTAACGGATTCCTGGCGCTGGTATCCCGGCTTGGCGGTGTGTGCCGGCATCTGGAGTATGACCAGTATCCCGAGCTTCATACCTACATGATTGTGCAAAAGCCTGAGGCATCTGTTGACTGATTTTCTCCTTCCGCAGTGTGCCGGTTGCTGGCGCTCAGGGGTGTATGCGATGAGCATATTCTACTGTCTTAACATCGTGACTCTGGCGGTCAGCCAGTAAGCCGGGAGACGTTAATGCCGCTGTCGATCAAACGTGTGGTGCCACTGGAATCGTTCAAGCTGATTATCGAGTTTGACGATGGCCGTTTTCGCCAGTTTCCCTCTGCCCGGGTCGCGGATACACCGCTGTGGTTTCTGGCGTTTCCTCTCAAGCTGCGAGCCTGTGACGTCACCCCCGGAGCACTGAGCTGGACGGCCCTGGATAAAACCCAGATGTGGGATGGCCAAAATGTGTGGGAGCAGGAAGCGTCGCTGGACGTGCCGGCACTGCTGGAGTGGTCCGAAGCAGTGGATTTTGCGGATTTGAAGACGGCGACCTTGACCCTGGGCATGGAGAACCGTGCACCCACCGAGCAGGATCAGCGGCATCATGTGTATACCGTTTCGATACGGCCCTTCTGCGATGACAAATGGTTGGTGCTGGGAGAAAGCATTGGTGGAGGGTTTGCCGAACGGGGCGGTTCGGTGGCTCTGACGCTGGACAGTATCGATACGTTTGGTGACTGGAAGCGGCATTGTCAGCTTGCCGGTTGCGATTGGGTTGTTCCGTTTTTCCTCCGTGTTGATATGGATCATGCAGAGCGGGTGGACGACATCCTGCGGGCTTACCGGAACAGACTCCCCTGATGGCGGTCGGATAATGGATCTGAATAATTGGAAAGCGAGCGGGGTAGGGGTATGTCACAACGCCTGGGATGCGGGTTAGCGTTACTTTTGGGGCTGTTGTCAGGCGTTGTGCAAGCAAACGCTTTTCAACAGGATCTGGTGTCGGCGGCGCTTGAGCGCACGCAGCATCAGGTTAGCTACAACGGCGCCTACTATCGGCTGGATTACCCCAATGGTGATGTGCCGGCGAATATCGGTGTCTGCACCGATGTGGTGATTCGCGCTTACCGTACTCTGGGCGTGGATCTTCAGGTTTTGGTTCATGAGGATATGGCAGCCAACTTCGCGGCTTATCCGTCCAAACGGATCTGGGGGCTAAGTTCCACCGATCGCAATATCGATCACCGCCGCGTGCCGAACTTGCAGGCTTTCTTCCGTCGCCATGGCGAATCTCTCTCGATAAGCCAGGCGCCTGCTGACTACGCTCCCGGTGACGTGGTGACCTGGATGTTGCCGGGTAATTTGCCGCACATCGGCATTGTCACAGACCGGACAAGCGAAGGCAGCGACAACCCGCTGATTGTGCATAACATTGGTGCGGGTCCCGAACTGGAGGACATGTTGTTCGACTATCCGATTACCGGGTACTACCGCTACCGTCCCTCAATGAACGCTGGGAACACCCGGTAAATCATTGCCTGTTTTAGGGCAGGTCAAAAATCCGTTGAGCGTTGCCAGCGAGAAAAAGCTTTTTCGTCTCCTCATCCAGTGCCAGGGCGTCGAGCCCCTCCAGGGCCTTGTCGGCCGTGATCATGGGGTAATTGGTCCCGAACAATACCTTGCTACGACCGTGGTGACGCATGAAATCAACCAGTGCGGCGGGGTAACGGTTGGTTGTATAGGCGGAAGTGTCGATGTAGACATTTTCGTGTTTGGTGGCAACCGCGATGGCTTCTTCGGTCCACGGGTAGCCGATATGACCAGCGACAATGTTCAATTCTGGAAAATCCAGCGCCACCTGATCGAGATAAAGGGGGCGTCCCACTTCGCTGGGCATTAACGGGCCGGTGTGGCCAATCTGGGTACAGAAAGGAATGCCGAGTTCGGCACAGGCCGTATACACCGGATAAAAACGCCGATCGGTGGGAGGCACTTCCCATAGCCAGGGCAGTACGCGTATGGCTTTGAAGCCCAGTTCATTAACGCAGCGTTGAATTTCTCGCACCGCTGCCATGGGGCGTGAGATATCTACTGAGCCGACACCGATTAATCTGTCTGGCGCCTGATGAACGAACTGAGCGACTTCATCATTGGAAATCATGCTCTTGTCGGGCGCTTCCCAGGCAGATATCAAACTCAGATCCACGTTTCCGGCATCCATCAGGGCAACAGTTGTCGACACTGGAAGCCCTGATTGTGGCGTTGGCATTTTGGTCCATCGCCGTAGCGAATCGAAAATGGGGTCCTGAAGGTGACGCAGAGTGGGGTGTTGGGCCCAGGCATCAATGATCATGGTTTGTTCCTCGCATGTGCTAGCATAGCGCTATCAAATAAATAACGCTATGAAAGTAATAGCGATTGACCAGGAGATCAAGCGTGACGCAAAGTCGACCTGTTAAACCCGGCCAGCCGGTTCGCAATTCCCAATCGGGCCAGCCAATCATGGTGGCTCTGGATCTGCTTGGTCGTCGCTGGGCGTTGCGTATTCTCTGGTGCCTGCGACACCAGCAGCGAAAGAGTACCCGCGCACTGCAACAGGAATGTGGTATCAGCTCACCCAACGTGCTGATGTCCCGGCTCAAGGAGCTTCGTGAGGCGGGAATCGTTGCGTTGGAAGAGAGCAGTGGCTACGCCCTCACCGAATTGGGAACCCAGCTCATGGAATCGATAGGGCCGTTGGCTCAATGGGCTGATGAATGGGCCAGACAATCAGGCAGAGACGACCTGGCTTGTTATGGCCGTGTCGGAAGTGCCCGTAAATCGAATGACTGAATGAACGGAGGAAACGATGGCGACCTATCCAATCGACGGCGCTTGCCAGTGCGGTGCGGTGACCTACCAGTTATTGGCTGAACCCCAGAAAGTACTGGCCTGCCACTGCAAGGCGTGCCAGAAGCTGTCCACCAGCGCATTCAGCCTTACCGCGGTTGTGCGCGCCCAAGACATTGTGTTTCACGGTGAAATGCGCGAATGGCTGCGTACTGCGGACAGTGGCAATACCAGTGCGGCAATGTTCTGTCCCACCTGCGGCAATCGCATTTACCACGTTAACCCGGATGAGCCAGACAGTATCAAACTCAAACCAGCCAATCTGGCGGATACCAGCATTCTTGAGCCGCAGGCGCATATCTGGATCAGCGAAAAACAGGATTGGTTCAAGATTCCGGAAGGGGTGAAAACCTTCGATAAGCAGCCCTGATTGTGGTCCTCCCGGGGCTGAGATATGGTCAACATTCCAGGGTAGCGGCAGTGTGTACTGGCTCGCGGGTTACGGTGAAACGCTGTGCCAGTATCTGCCTACATCTTCAGCGATAAGGACATTGATAATGATGAAACAATGGATCGTAGTCGGTTTGGCGATAATGCTCGGAGCTTGCTCGGAAGAGCCCGGGAAAGCACAAGAACCGGTGGGTAACAGCGCTGGCGTTGAGAAAAAAGCCGTGGCGGATACTGTCGCGGTGACTGATGCGAATTATTCCACGGCCATGTCCGACCTGGCCATGCAGAAGGAATTTTCGCAGGGAGCGAGCAACACCCAATGGCATCACCATCGCACCATCATGGAGCTGGACAAGCAGCCCGCGCCGATGATGAACCGCGATACCCTGTATTCCTTCTCCATTCTCGATGGTGGCGGTGACGTGGCAATTACCCTGCCGGAGACAGATGGCCGCTATCAGTCGCTGCATGTCTGGAACCATGATCATGTGACCTATAAAACCTTCTATGGTCCCGGTCGGTATGTCATTCCGGCGGACAAGACCAGCGATTTTTTTGTTGCCAATGTCCGCACCCAGGTCGACGCTTCCAGCCCGGGTGATGTGAAGAAGGTCAATGGCTATCAGGATCAGTTGAAAATCGAGTTTCTCAACGGCTATGAGCCCAAACCTTTCAAAGTCACTAACTGGAACATGGATGATTTCAATAAAGTGCATGCCAAGTATGTGGCCATTGCCGGGAAAGAAGGGGTGATGGGTACGATGGGCACGCTTGAACACCCGGTGTCCCAGGAAGACAGAAATCGCGGCATTTCCATTGCCACCGGGCTGCTGCCAGACAAGGAAGCCGTTTACCTTACGGCGTCCTATCAGGCTGGGCAGGGCAAGACACTAAAAGCGACCTATCCGGTGCCTAGTATGGCAGACCCGGACCTGGGGTTTTATTCCATCACAATTTATGGCGATGACCAGTACTTGCACACGGACAAGGGGTCTACCATTAGCAACAAGGAAATTACCCTCAACGAGGATGGCAAGAGCTTTGATCTGTACTACGTGCCGGAGTCGGAATATGGCAGCCATGACAATGAGTTGATCGTTCCAACGGAAACGTTCTGGATCAATTTTCGTGTGTACCTGCCGGCGGAGTCCGTCATTTCGGGAGAATACACTTTGCCGGAACCGACTCAGCCCTGATTGCCTTCCTGTGAGACTTTCGGGCGCGCTGCCCGAAAGTCTTGCGGCAGATGCGCCATGAGTTCATGGAAAGAGAGCCTGCCGCCAACCCCGGTCCTTCATTCGCTGATTGCCTGTGTGGTGTCCTCAGCGTCATTTCCACCCCCAAACACTTTTGCCTTGGTGCCTGCACACTGCGAAGTGTGCTGCAAGCGGCCCGGTGTTTACGCAGTTCAGCAGCAACTGCACCGTACTAGCCCGTCGCATTGTGTCTGCGACGTGACAGTGGCGCTGAAACCGTCCACCATCCAGTGGGCGTGGTATGAAACTGCGGTAAACGCGATTACGCCACAAGGGTGCGTTAGAAAAGTCCTTCACAAGGGAAGCGGTCAATGGGGCAGTGGTTTGTTCTGGTGAAACAGGTATTCCTGTTAATTGGGGTGATGGGATTGCTGTGCGGCTGTGTGGGGACGCCAGTGGCTGATGTGGATGCCGTGCGCGAACAGGTTGACTGGAAAACCGACAAGGCGCTGCAACAGTTCTCTGCCGAGATGCCGGAGCTGCAACAAAAACTGGATACAGCCCCGGGTTACATTGTCGGCACCACCGATGTTTTGCTTCTGGGCCCCCTGGGGGGTGGCACGTCGGTGGCGGTATTACACGACCAGCGCGATGACACCCATACCTACCTGGATATTCATTCCGTTCGCATGGGGCTGGGGATTGGTGCGCGGGCGGAGCGTTTTGTGGCGGTGATTAGCGACCCGGCTGTGATCGACCAGATCACACGGGGCAAGTGGCTGTTACGCTCCAATGCAAGTTCCAATGTGGGCAACAGTGATGAGCAGTTGGGCTCCGCCAATGCGGGTATTGAGCTGTTCACTGCCAGCGAATCCGGAGTGTCAGCCGGGGCCAGCATGGATATCAGTCAGGTGCGGGTGAACCATCGTCTGACCAATACCGGTCTGTCCCAGTATAACTATCCCAACCGTCGCTCAGCGCTCGACAGTAGCGGCGACGATGTTCCCCGTTACTGGAACCACCCGCTGCCATTTCTGGGCAAGCAGGCGGTGGCCCGTGGCTATGATTTGCCTATGCCTTTCGGGATTGGCGTGCTGCGGGCAGATGTACGCCAGGATATGCGGATTGAAAACCTGGAAGTGGGCTTTAATGGCAATGGCACCCGGCCGTTCCGGTTCGTGTCCTTTGGTGCCGACAGCGACTTGATTACCGAGCAGATTAAGGTGGACGCCTGGGTGCTGCCGTTCCTGAATCTGTATGGCACCTTCGGGCAGGTAAACGGGGATCTGGATCTGGATATTCAACTGGATGGCGATACTCTGTTGGCTCAGACCGGCAAGGATTGCACCGGCGCCATCAGGCCGCCGGTGTGCTATCTGTTTGAAGGCAAGCAGGTGCGTTTCCCCATTGATGTGGACCTTAGCCCGATGAATTACGGCGCCGGGGGCGTGGTGGCCTCCGGGTGGCGGGACTGGTTTTTATTGGTGCCGTTTAACGTGACCTGGACCGATTCCGACAAGACCACGCTGGAGGGGCGCGCCTTCACCGTCAGCCCGCGAGTGGGTCGCGGCTTTGCATTAAACCGGGCAGGGCGGCTGACGGTGTTTGCCGGGGGTAACTATCTGGATGTGCGGACGGTGGCAGCCGGTAGCCTGGCGATTCCGGGCACCGATCAGGTGCTGGATTACAAGGTGGATCAGAGCAATTCGGATCGCTGGAATCTGGTGGCGGGAGCCAACTGGGACGTAACGCCGCGGCTATCGGTGATGCTGGAATACGATGGGTTTATTGGTACTCGCGATGCGTTTATTTCGGCCGTTACCGTGCGCTTCTAATGGCTTTTCTTCCCTGTAGGAGCCTCACTTGAGGGGCGAAATCCAACCCTGAAAAGACATTTGCCAATTCTCATAGAGGGAATGGAGATCACAGGGTAGAACGATTAATTGTCTTTGTGCCTTTTGCTCTGTGGTGAGACGAGTTTCGATCCTCTCCGTCGCTGTTCGCCCCTCAAGTGGGGCTCCTACAGTCGTCTGCTGTGGCGGGGGTCAGTGTCGTTTGGCGTAGGCGTAAATCACGGCGGCCACCGGGATGCCCAGGCCCAACCAGGATACTCCGTCGTAGACACCATCGCCGAGCAGGGCGGCCAGCAGCCCCACGATACTGGTGATACCGATGAACAGCGGAAGGGCAAAGGTTCGGCTCATCATGCACCTCCAGCGTTGCTGTTACGTCGCCGCACCCACCACAGGTACAGGCCGGTCACCAGCACCACAATGGTAAACAGGTCCAGTACAAACCAGAGAATCTTCAGCGGTAATCCGCCGTAATCCCCAAAGTGTAGTGGCCCGGAAAGGGCGAGTGCCTTGTTGTACCAGGGCATCTCCCGCATGCCGGCAAACTCGCCGGTGCGTGCATCAATCAGTACCGGTGTGGTGATGTGCGAAGTCAACGGCGTGTTGCCGTGCAGGAAAATGGCGTAGTGATAGTTGGTGGACCAGGAGCCACCGGGGAAGGCCACGAATTGCAGGGTCATGTCTGGCGCCGCTTCCACTGCCTGCTTGACAGCATCATCCAGCGAGGCCATCTCAGCCGGGGTGGGAACGGTGTCGCCCTGGTAGCCGGCAGTCAGGTCGGCCAATGCCTGGGTTCGCCAGGTAGTGGTGATAGGGTCAGCAAGGCTGTTCACCACGCCGGTGAGGCCCACCACGGTGAGCCAGGCGACGGTCACGATGCCCAGCAGGTTGTGATAGTCCAGCCACTTGATGCGTTTGGCGCGCTGGGTGCGCAAGGCGCCGAATTCCAGTTTGCGCATGAAGGGCGCATAGAGCACAACGCCGGACACAATGGCGATGATCAGCAGCAGGCCCATGGCGCCCAGGAACAGCATGCCGGGTAAGCCCAGGAACATGTCGGTGTGCAGTTGCAGCAGGAATTCCATGATGTCGAAGCCATCGTGCCCGGGTACCGGCTCGCCGCTGGTTCGATCGAAGGACTCCATGGTCATGTCGCGGCCGGGGGAATCCGGCGCGGGGCCGCTGGTGACGTTGATAACCGGCCGGTCGATATCGAAGCTCATGTACAGCGGGACTTCACCAGGGCGGTGCTGCGCCGCCTGCTCGAGAATATCGTCCAGACTCAGCAGTGCACCGTCAGGGTTGGCGGGTTGCCAGTGGTCACTGTGGAGAACGCTGTCGAGTTCATCATGAAAGATCAGCGGCAGTCCGGTGATGCAAAGCATTAACAGGAAGGCGGTGCTGATCAGGCTGGTCCAGGTGTGCAGGGAGGACCAGATTCGGAACGTGCTTTGTTTCATAAAAGATTGCCCCGGCACAGGCCGGGGCGTTTCCCTGGGATCAGAATTCGTAGGTGCCAGATAGCATAACGGTACGCGGAGCGCCTACGGTCAGGTAGCTGGAGCCGGGGAAGCCGCCGGCGGAAGCCCAGTAGTCCGCATCTGCCACATTCTCTACCCGGGCGCGCAGGGTCAGCATCTTAGCGTCTCCGACCGGGATCAGATAGCGGGCACCGAGATCCAGGCGGGTCCAGTCCGGTATTTTCTGGGTGTTGGCGGCGTTGGTATATTGGGAACTGGTGTAAATCACGCGGCCGTCCAGGGACAGGCCTTCCGTGCCGGGGACAGCCCAGTCCACATTCAGGTTGGCCTGGGTGTCCGGGGAGCCAATGGCGTCTTCACCATCCACGTCGGTATCCAGCAGGCTGACACCGCCGAGCACTGTCAGGCTGTCCAGTGGCTTGCCGTAGGCCATCAATTCCAGGCCGTTGTTTGTCTGGTCATCCACGATTTTGAATGTGTTGTTGCCGTCGAAACCGGTGATGGGCTTCTTGCTCTGGAACAGGGAAACGCTACCGCCCAGGGTGCCGGCATCGAACTTCATGCCCAGTTCGGTCTGTTCGGTGGTGAAGGGGGCAATGGTTTCCCCGGCGTTAGCCACCGGCTGGCTGTTGTTGCTGGCGGGAGCGTTACCGCCAGCCACCAGGCCTTCGATGTAATTGGTGTAGAGGGAGACGGAATCGGTGAGGCGGTACAGTACGCCAACGGACGGGGTCACATCGTTGTCTTCGTACTTGTTGCCTCGATCACCGGTGTTGTAGTCGTAGCTGGTGTCTTCGATTTCCTGGTAGCGAGCACCGAGTGTCACCAGCAGTTTATCGTCCAGCATGGCAAGCTGGTCAGCCAGTGCGACACTGCGCATCTGGGTTTTGATGGTGGTTTTGGGATCGTTGAGATCGCCACCGGCGAAACCCAACGCCGGCATGGGCGCCGTCTGGGGGTTATAGATATTGCCGGTGATGCTACCCCCAAAGATAAAGGCGTTCTTGGAGTCCAGTTCATAGCTGGCAGTGGACAGGCTCAGGGTGTGGCCTATTTCGCCGGTTGCCAGCTCCCAGCGAACCCCGGCTTCGCCAGTGATGACGGTATCTTCCCGGACATTCTCGAAACGGCTCGCGGTGTAATCGCCAGCGGTATTGTTAACAGTGGGGTTGGCGAAGATGGCATCTTCGTCGCCCTGGCGGGCCCCGGCAGCTAGCCAGGCGGTGACGTTATCCGCAAAGTCATACTCGGCGCGCAGGGTGCCAAACAGGTCTTCAGAGTTGGAGTAAGTCCAGGGTTGGGCGATGCTCTTGTCGGTATCCGGGGTTTTCTGGATTGGCACGCCGGAGGCAAAGGTGATGCTGGGCATGGATGCATCCATGCTGAATTTCTGAAAGCCCAGGTCGGCGGAGAGACGCAGATTCTCTTCGCGGAAATCCACACCGATATGTGACATGGATATTTTCTGGTTCTCACCATCCACAGCGGTGTCGCCATCGCGGCGGGCGGCGTTGATACGGATGCCGGCACGGCCGTCGTCACTACGGCGCGCCAGGTCCACAGCACCGTAACCCTGGCCGCCGCTCTCCACGCCGAGGGTAAACTGGTTCACCGCGTAGTTGGGGGCGCGCTTGGGCAGTACGTTGATTGCGCCGCCCAGTCCGCTGCCACCGGGCGCGGCGCCGTTCAGGAACGCATTGGCACCGCGGAATACCTGGACGCGCTGAATGAACTCCGAAGACAGGTATTGGCGAGGGAGCAGCCCATACAGGCCGTTGTAGCTCATGTCGTCGGAGTACACCGGCAGGCCGCGCACCAGATAGACTTGCTGGAAGTTGCCGAAGCCGCGGGCAACACGCACTGCCGGATCATTCAGCAGCACATCACCGACACTCTCCGCTTGCTGGTCTTCGATCAGCAGTTCTGTGTAGTTGGTGAAATTGTAAGGGGTTTCCAGACTATCCTGCTTGCCAAGGATCCCCAGAGAACCGCCTTCGGCCACCTGGCCACCGGCGTACGCTTCACTAAGACCTTCCTTGGAGGCGTCGGCACTGCTTTGTACTTTTACGGTTTCAAGAACATGGCTTTGTTCTTCGGCTGCATGGGCAAAAGAGGCGGTGAAACAGGCGAGTGTCAGTGCGGTCAGGCGATAGGGAAAGGTCGACATGGCAATCCTGTAGTGACAGCGGAGGGAGCATTTGGATAACGGCCCAGCGGCAGTGGAGCAAAGCGTTATCCTAGGTGCTCTTGGTAAAATTATGACTGCTAATGGGAACTGTTTGTATTCTCTTTTCATAATAGTCTTTTTCTAATGGCTAAATAGCATTTAGCTATCACGGTTTGAATGGCCGGCAGGTAAACTGTGCCGATGCCAAGCCGCTACCACCGTCTCGATCGTTTTCTCAGCCAGGTTCTGCAAGTCAGCCGCAGCGGGCTGCGACCAGTGCTGGCTGCGGGGCGGGTGCGGGTAAATGGCGTGCCGGTACGGGATCGCCAGCAGCGAATCGGCCCGTTTGATCGGGTAGAACTGGACGGTCAACCACTGCAAAGTGAAGCGCCGCGTTACCTGATGCTGAACAAGCCCGCCGGCGTGGTCAGTGCCACCAGTGACGATCAGCACACCACGGTGATGGATTTGTTGCCTGCGTCACAGCGCCAGGGTTTGCATCTGGCCGGCAGGCTGGATTTCAACAGCACCGGCTTGGTGTTGTTGACCAATGATGGCGTCTGGTCCCGGCAGCTGAGTCAGCCGCAGAGTCAGGTTCGCAAGCACTATCGGGTGACGGTGGAGCAGCCTTTGACGGAGGCGTATGTGGCCGCATTTTACGAACGCATGTGGTTCGCATTCGAGGGCATCAAGACACGCCCGGCAGAGATCAAGATTCGCAGTGCTTACGAGGCGGATGTCTGGCTGTGCGAAGGCCGCTATCACCAGATCAAGAGAATGTTCGGACGTTTCGATAACAAGGTGCTGACGTTGCACCGTCTGGCTATTGGTCATCTGGTTCTGGATGAAAGCCTGGCCCCGGGGGAGAGCCGTGACCTGATGCCTGGGGAGGTGGCCGGTATCGCGGGATTGTCCTCCCGGGGTTAGCGTCAGGCCGCCGGCGCCAGCCTCCGGCACAGTGCGGCAGGTTTACGCGCGTCCGCGGATAACCTTAAATCAGCGGTTTGCCTTTTTTCAGCCGGCGACGGAAGTCCCAGAGCGGCAGCAGATAAGCGGCCTGACGAATAGGGCGAGGAAAGAGACGGCTGATACGACCAGCCACCCGCACAAAGCGTTCAAACTTGCGCTGCTTGTCGTCGTTCCATTCCAGCTGCATCTGATCGCGCAGTTCTTGAGGAAGAAAGCCGGTGGTGATGAAGCGGTTGAAGCGGCCGAACAGGAACTGGCTGACCGGATTGAGAAATTTCAGGTCGGCGATGATCATCAGAAACTCCCGCACACGCTCATCAATGCTCAGGTGCTTCAGGCCGTTTTGCCAGTACGCCTCAAAGCCGTCCAGGTCCTTTGGCCACATGTCCTGGCGCACCTGCAAGGTGGTGCCAAGCGGGTGAGATAACCGGTAGAACGCTTCCTGCTCCGCGTGGCTCAGCGTCCGGTTAACTTTCTGGTAGGTATCCACAAAGCCCCAATACAGGCAGGCGGCCACCCACATCTGCAATTCGGGATCGAAAGCGTTGTACTCCACCGGCGAGCTGTCGGTGGAATAGACCTGCCTGTGCGCCCCGTTAACGGCCTTGCGATAGGCCAGTTTTTCCTCGTTGGTGCCCATCATGGCCACGGCCAGATAGGTAAAGGTGGTGCGGGTGCGTTTGAGCGGGCGGCGCAAAACGGAGCCACTTTTCACCCGGCTCTCGGCAACGCCATAACCGACGGCGGGGAGGGCCAGTTGCATGATGATATTGGCGCCGGCAGACAACATGACGGTGCTGTCCAGAATGCCGGGGAATGTGCGGTCCAGCTCTTTGGCGCTGAGGGGGGCCGGCCATTGGTTCTCAAGCCGGTTTTTTTTGTCGAAAGCAGAGGCTTGTGCGGTCATTGTTGTTCATCCTCGAAAGCCGGCGGCTAAGCCGGTCATACGCTCGTTTCAATTTATGCTAACGAGGATGTATTCATTAAACAATGAGACAAAATTAATTATTTGTATCGTTTCTCGGCATGCGTTGTGGCCCACTATAACCGCAGTGCCCGGAAGACCGCCCGTACATGACCGGCGAGTACGTGGGTGGCTGACCCTTCTTCCCCACGGTAAAGCATGGCGATCTGATAATCGCCCAGTTCGGGGAGGGCGTATTCGTCACCCAGTTGCTGCAAGGGTGGCTGGATCAGGCTGAGAGGGAAGGGACCAATGGCCAGATCTGCCTGCATGGCAGCTTCCTGGCCGGCACAATGTTCGCTGGTATAGGCGACCCGGTAGCGATGCTGGCTGTGGTCCAGCGCTTCCAGCGCCATTTTGCGCCAGGGGCAGCCCTGGCTGGCCAAAGCCAGGGGCAGAGGATTCTGGGTGACCGCGATACCACTCTGGGCGCCTGCCCATACCAGCGGCTCGCTATGCACCACTTCCCCCCGTGCCGGCCGCGCCTGTTTGCCCGTGGTTACCATAATCAGGTCCAGTTTGCCGGCATCCAGTTGCTGCAACATGTCGGCGCTGCGACCGACAATCACATTCACCTGCACCGCAGGGTGGGAGCGGGAAAACTGGGTCAGCACCTGGGGCAGAATGCGGGTGCCGATATCATCCGGGGTGCCCAGCCGTACGGTGCCTTCCAGCTCCGGGGCGGTGAAGTGGCTGATCGCCTCCTGGTTCAGTTTCAGTAGCCGCCGGGCGTAACCGAGCATGGCTTCCCCTTCGGCGGTCAGGCTGACTCGCCGGGCTTCGCGGAGAAATAGCCGTTGGCCAACCTGTTCCTCCAGGCGCTTGATTTGCATGCTCAATGCGGAGGGGGTGCGGAACACTTCGTTGGCGGCCTGGGTGAAGCTCTCGGTTTCAGCAATGGCCACGAAACTGCGCAGGATTTCCGTATCCAGCAGGGGCTGGAGAGGGGTGTTGGGTGGCATGGTTAACCTTTCAGAAAAATTGAACGATAGGTGCAGTTCTTTTCGATTTACTGATGATAAACCTGATTGCATTATGGAGGCCAATCACAGCCCAGCCACTCCATATTGTCATCAGACAGGGAGGAGACCATGAAGCACAACGAAACCCAGACACTTGAAGCCCCGGTACGGATTCAGTCCCGCAAACCGGACCTGCACATGCCGGCCATGCCTCCGCTGGCGATGATGGATGCCCTTGATTATCGCGTTCGTCTGGCCTGGTACCGCCTGCGCAAGAACCGTGCGCAGCAGCGTGCCCGGGTTATCCAGCGTCTGCAGAGACCTCTGGCCTGACTCTTTTTGCCGGGCTGTCAGGGTTTGACAGTCCGGCCATAACAAAAAAGGCGCCTGAAAAGGCGCCTTTTTTGTTTGTGACACGGAAGCCGTGACGGGAATTACATGTTCGGGTAATTCGGGCCGCCGGTGCCTTCCGGAGCCACCCAATTGATGTTCTGGGTTGGGTCCTTGATGTCACAGGTTTTGCAGTGGACACAGTTCTGGGCGTTGATCTGGAAACGATTTTCGCCGGTGTTTTCGTCTTCCACCACCTCGTACACGCCCGCCGGGCAGTAACGCTGGGCCGGCTCGTCCCACTTGGGCAGGTTAACCTCAAGCGGCACGCTCGGATCTTTCAGCGTCAGGTGACAGGGCTGATCTTCTTCGTGGTTGGTGTTGGACAGGAACACGCTGTCCAGCTTGGCGAAGGTGATCTTGCCGTCCGGTTTCGGGTAGTCGATTTTCTTGCTCTGGTCAGCCGGCTTCAGGGTAGCGTGATCCGGGGTGGTATCGCGCATGGTGAAGGGCAGCTTGCCGTTGAACAGGTTCAGGTCGACAAAGGCAAAAGCGGAACCGATCAGGTTACCGAACTTGTGCTGGGCCGGGCCGAAGTTGCGCTGCGCGTGCAGCTCTTCGTACACCCAGCTCTTCTCGAAGGCATCCTTGTATTCGGTCAGCTCGTCGCTGCCGCGGCCGGCTTTCAGCGCTTCAGCCAGTACTTCGGCAGCGATCATGCCGGACTTCATGGCCGTGTGGGTGCCTTTGATCTTGGCGAAGTTCAGCGTGCCGGCGTTGTCGCCAACCAGCAGGCCACCGGGGATGGTCATCTTGGGCAGGGATTGCAGGCCGCCCTTGACGATGGCACGGGCGCCATAAGAGACACGCTTGCCGCCTTCCAGCTGCTTCTTGATTTCCGGGTTGGTCTTCCAGCGCTGCATCTCATCGAATGGAGAAACGTGCGGGTTGGAGTAGGCCAGGTCGGTGATCAGACCCAGGGCAACCTGGTTGTTTTCAATGTGGTACAGGAAAGCACCACCCGGAGAGCCGGATTCAGTCAGCGGCCAGCCTGCGGTGTGAACGACCAGGCCTTCCTGGTGCTTGGCGGGATCGATGTCCCACAGTTCCTTGATACCGATACCGTAGTGCTGGGGGTCGGTGCCTTCGCGCAGGTTGTATTTTTCCTGCAGCTGCTTGCCCAGATGGCCACGGCAGCCTTCGGAAAAGATGGTGTACTTGGCGTGCAGTTCCATGCCCGGGGTGTAGCTGGGCTTGTGCTCGCCGTCATGGCCGATGCCGGAATCGCCGGTGGCGATACCTTTAACAGACCCGTCTTCGTTGTACAGCACTTCGGTAGCGGCGAAGCCGGGGAAGACTTCGATGCCCAGGCCTTCGGCCTGTTCGCCCAGCCAGCGGCACAGGTTACCCAGGGAAATAATGTAGTTCCCTTCGTTGTGCATGGTTTTGGGGACGAACATGTTGGGCACTTTCTGTGCCTTTTCCGGGCCGGTGAGGAAGAAGATATCGTCGCCGGTCACCTTGGTGTTCACCGGGGCGCCCAGTTCCTGCCAGTTGGGGAACAGTTCATTCAGGGCGCGCGGCTCAAGCACCGCACCGGAAAGGATATGGGCGCCCACTTCGGAGCCTTTCTCTACCACAACAACACTGATTTCCTGACCGGTTTCCTGGGCGATCTGACCCAGACGGCAGGCAGTTGCCAGACCGGAAGGACCGGCGCCGACGATGACTACATCGACTTCCATAGATTCGCGTTCCACAGCCTGTCTCCTCGCTATCGATTGCGTGTTTGGCCCGGGAGCCACTGAGAAAGATGTTCTGACATTAGTGGTAACAGAAAACCTTTCTCAGTGGCCAACCGAGACCAGCCTTGGGGTGGCGCGGAGTATATAGAGATAGAAGAAACCACACCACTACTGGGGTTGACCCTGCGGACGCAAACTTGTGTCAACATTTGAACCGGCGCAGGGCACTTTCAAACAAGTGTTTGGATTATCTCTTGCTAGATGGTTGATTTACAAGAAAATCGCCGACCGACAGGTCACAAAAAGTGGACACTTTGTGTGGTCTATTTGCAGCAAAATCATCTGCTTACAGATTTTCGGCCTATTGACCTGTTGTGGGCGAGCGTTCAAGATAGCGGCTCTTTCGCGGGGGTGGACCCGGCAACGGCGTCATGTCGCCTCCTTCTACAAGTCACCCAATGGAACATTCCGAGGATCCTATGAAGGTTCTTGTACCCATCAAGCGAGTCGTTGATTACAACGTCAAGGTTCGCGTGAAGGCTGACAACACTGGTGTTGATCTCGCCAATGTTAAAATGGCCATGAATCCCTTTTGTGAAATCGCTGTAGAAGAAGCGGTGCGTCTGAAAGAAAAGGGTGTAGTTACCGAAATCGTTGCCGTTTCCATCGGTCCCAAGACCGCTCAGGAACAGCTGCGTACTGCCATGGCTCTGGGCGCTGACCGCTCCATCCTGGTCGAAACCGACGAAGACGTTCAGCCGCTGGGCATCGCCAAAGCGCTGAAAGCCATTGTTGATGAAGAGAAGCCTGAGCTGGTTATTCTGGGCAAGCAGGCTATCGATGGCGACAACAACCAGACTGGCCAGATGCTGGCTGCGCTGGCTGGCATGCCGCAGGGTACCTTCGCTTCTGAAGTGAATGTGGCTGACGGTAAAGTGAAGGTGACCCGTGAAATCGACGGTGGCCTGCAGACTGTTGAGCTGAGCCTGCCGGCAGTGGTTACCACTGACCTGCGCCTCAACGAGCCGCGTTACGCGTCTCTGCCGAACATCATGAAAGCCAAGAAAAAGCCGCTGGACACCAAGACCGCAGCTGATCTGGGCGTTGACCTGACTCCGCGTGTAACCACCGAGAAAGTGGAAGCACCGGCCGAGCGTCAGGCTGGCATTATCGTTGGCTCCGTTGACGAGCTGGTCGAGAAACTGAAGAACGAAGCGAAGGTGATCTGATGAGTGTATTAGTTTACGCCGAACACGATAACGCCGCGCTCAACAAAGTTACCCTGAGTGTGGTTGCTGCTGCCAAAGAAATCGGCGGCGACATCACTGTACTGGTAGCCGGTAAAGGCTGTGGTGCTGTTGCTGAAGAAGCGGCCAAGGTTGATGGCGTTTCCAAGGTACTGTGCGCAGACAACGATGCCTACGAGCATCAGCTGGCTGAAAACATTGGTGACCTGGTTGCTGAAGTGGGTGCGGATTACAGCCACATCCTGGCGGCTGCCACCACCACCGGCAAGAACTTCGCGCCCCGCGCGGCGGCTCTGCTGGACGTGGCCCAGATCTCCGAGATCTCCGACGTGATCGATGCGGACACCTTCAAGCGTCCGATCTACGCCGGTAACGCTATTGCTACCGTTAAGTGTGGCGATGCCAAGAAAGTGATCACCGTGCGTGGTACTTCTTTCGACGGCGTTGCAGCAGAAGGCGGTTCTGCTTCTGTTGAAAACATCGACGTTGCAAAAGACGCGGGCATTTCCTCCTTCGTGGGCGAAGAGCTGGCCAAGTCTGACCGTCCTGAGCTGACTTCTGCCGAGATCGTGATCTCCGGTGGTCGTGGCATGGGTAACGGTGACAACTTCGAAATCCTGTACAAGCTGGCTGACAAGCTGGGCGCTGGCGTGGGTGCTTCCCGTGCTGCCGTTGACGCAGGTTTCGTACCCAACGACATGCAGGTCGGTCAGACCGG
>Ga0098055_1000581_pt1 | contig 21524 bp, 24 predicted proteins | sample 17_taG_FD_75107 | JGI IMG/M metagenome (GOLD analysis project Ga0098055, IMG submission 75107) | Marine viral communities from the Subarctic Pacific Ocean - 17_ETSP_OMZ_AT15314 metaG | ecosystem: Environmental > Aquatic > Marine > Oceanic | place: Pacific Ocean | collected 2015-01-18 | reverse complement strand
TGGTGCTCAAGGGATTCAAGGAGTGGCGGGTTCTCAAGGCCCTGCAGGAAACGATGGTGCTGACGGTGCTACTGGTGCTGATGGTGCTGACGGGCGACCTGCGGGTTGCGATGCTATGGCCGCATATGGAGGCAATCAAGACAACGATGGCAGCGTCACATTCGATGTTGCCGAGAACGCTCTTAGGCTACAATCACCCACCGATAGTGCGATTGGAATGGCATATCCAGCCTTCAATGTTGAAGAAGCGGGAACAATGACATGGGCGTTCACATTCAAGTGTGATGTGGCTTCATCCAACGGGGTATATCTTCGAGTCTATGAATACGATTCCGATTTACCAGATGGAAAATTAGTCATCTCTGCAAATGCAACAAGCGGACCCGCTTATGTTCAAGAAGGCACGAGGAATGCCTCAATATCGCCGTCGATAAGCAACGCAGCGGTCACGACATCATATCAAACGAAGAATATCACATACACTCCATCATCAACGGCGAAGTGGGCGAGTATTGTTGTCTTATCATGGTCGGGAATACCAGCGACAGATGCTCTGTATGTGAAGCCAATCATAATCCGACCATCCACCGAGCAATTTCTTGACCTCAAAATAAAGAAGGACTACTCATACAATGTTCCCGTTGGTTGGCACACCGTCGCACTCGTTCAAGGGTCATCTGGAGGAACGGGTGCTGGAACGGCCAGCGGTCAACGAGCGTCGGGTCAATTCCAGTTCCTTGACAGGTCATCAGGTCAACATCAAACAATAACGGCAATCGTGAGTCACCACTACGGAACAGATGATTCAAACAACATACAGATATTGAACACATCGAACTACGCTTCGACAAATCCAGCGCCCATTTCACAGATTCGTATCAAGGAACTGGACACCTATGATGGGTGTGCTTTGCAGGTTTATTTCAACAGTCCAACCAATGTCGCCAGCATCGTTTTGACGGACAACAATCAATACAACGGTTGGAGAGTATTAGACGAACCCGTCGCCGATGCGATAGACCCATCAACAGCAGAATGGGGGTTGGGCTACAACAATAATTATTCACAGTTCACCGTTGCTGAAACCGTCGATTTGACTTTCATATTTCAAGGCGGTATGAGAGTCGGTGGGAATGTGATATTCGATGGAATCATTCGCCAAGCAATACCGAACTCAATGCTCTATACCGACGGTGATGGCGACATCAAGCCAGTGGTGATTGGTGCAAATCTCTCGCTAACTGGCAACACACTCTCGGCAACGGGTGGTGGAGGCGGTGGTGCGAGCGACTTCATCGGTTTGACAGATACTCCAGCAGCATACGCTGGTGCGGCTGGGAAAACGGTCATTGTCAATGGAACAGAGGATGGTCTTGACTTCGCCGCTGGTGGAGGCGGAGGCGGAGGACTAATGCCACCACCAGTTGGAGGACCCATATCTGGAGGGAATCCGATTCCAGCGTCATGGACTAAAGCAATCGTGACCGATTCCAACGCACCCGTTGAGATTGGAGATTTGCCATCGACCAATTGGATGCTGACGATTTATTGCGACAACCCAGAGGGAACGATGGTTATGGCGAATGAGAGTGGGGCGTTGTTCACATTCTTTCACCCCGATGCGGGAACAACCATTGAGGGTTTTCAAATGATAATCGAGCCTCAAGCGGGGGTTGACTTCATGTTCATACCCGACGATGGAACTGGACAACCTCGATACCATGTGACTGGTTATTCTGGAGGCGATGGTCGTCGTCTGCCATTTGAACTCGCATATTGATTGGGTTCAAACCCGTTAAGAACATATAGTGCAATCTCATCGGACTAATTCCATGTCAGAAGAATCTCGTGAATACACTCATACAATCAGTCAAAAAAAGGCCACTTCTCCATCTAAGAAAGGCGTGTTCAATGGCAACATTTGTCAGGATTGCGGATTAGAGATTAACCGATACAACACCGCCGCCGCAAAGGGGAGAGTCGGTGGATGCCGATGTGGAAAATGCTATCTGAAATGGAAAGCAGCAGAGAGGAAAAGACTCGGCCTTCAATGATATTCGGCTCGATATTCAAATAGGTGGTTCTCGCCGCTGGGATTATGGAATCTATTTCACAGCCTGAACAATTTGCTTATGACAAATCATGGGATGACATCGAAGCGATGTTGATGCGAGCCGAACTCACATTGAACCGACATCATGTTGCGATGACGAACTGTAAAGCACGAAGTAAGGAATGGGCGTATCATGCGAGGAACTACAAAGCCCTTCAAGGGGTCGTTAAGACGCTTCGTTGGACTCTGGGCGACAAGACTATCGTTCACCCTCTTGATTAGCCGTTATGAGCCTGACAGAGTGGTTAATCGGCATAGCCATTAGATTCAATCGCTGGCGGTTTGGGGAGTGAGTGCTTGATAAGGGTGGGGAGTCACTGGTTGAAGCATGGCATACGACAGATTCGACTATGAAGCGCACCGTGAAGAGGACAAACGACTTGGGGCGCAATACGAAGAGTATTTGGAGGCTGAAACGCAGCGAGCCAAGAGCGAACTGGAACAGATAATCGGCCTTCTCGACAGGATGCCGAACTACAAATCAATCGTTCAAGCAGATGCAATCAAGAACGAGCGAGCGATTGCACAGACATATCGCAATAGCATCAACGACATCGTGAAAGCGAATCCCCAAGAACTGATTCTGGGTGCGATTCTCAACCCAATTATTGCAGCACTCAACGAAGTCGACTTCAATCTGGAGGCAATCGACATGATAATCTCCGAGCAAAACAGTCAAGAAGGTGAACCTTCTCCGTCAACACAGGAGGCATGAAAGTGTGTCAGACGAATACATATCAAAACCAAAGAAGCCAATCAAATATATCTCGTGCTTTAGTGGCATTGAAGCCGCATCTGTCGCTTGGGATGAACTTGGGTGGCAACCCCAAGCATTCTGCGAGATTGAACCATTTCCATCCGCTGTCCTCGCACAGCGTTATCCGACAGTTCCCAATCTGGGTGACATCACGAAGGTGAATTGGGATGAGTGGAAAGACAAAGACATCGACCTCATCATCGGCGGCTCTCCCTGCCAATCGTTTTCTGTTGCGGGTAAAAGACTTGGATTGGATGACCCTCGTGGGAACTTGGCAATCGAGTTCATCCGCATTATTGACACAGTTCGCCCCAGATGGTTCATCCTTGAGAATGTGGCAGGACTCTTGTCGGCTGACGGAGGAAGGGATTTTGGAAGCCTTCTCGCACTCATGGGGGAATGCGGGTATGGGTTCTCCTATCGGATTCTTGACTCTCAACACTTCGGAGTTCCACAACGACGCAGAAGAGTGTTCGTTGTTGGACATCTTGGAGGCGATTGGCGACATTCCGCAGCGGTATTATTTGAGTCGGGAAGCCTGCGACGGGATTCTCCGAAGGCACTCCGAATCAGGGGCGAAGAAAATGCCAGCGGTGTTGGAGAAGGCTTTGACTCGTGGTTCGATGGGATTGAACCAACCGAGCGACGAAGAGGAATAACTCCAGACACATACGGCATCGGTGGCGGTCAAGCCGCCCAGTGGTCTAATCCAGCACCAGACCTCGCACCAACACTTCATTGTCAATCCGATTGCGCTCTCGTAGCACATGAAGTCGAAGGCATTGGATTCTCGGTGAACTCACGAGATGAGATACGATTGTCGGGTATCGACGGAGGAACTGCATCATCACTCACGGCATCGGATGGGTCAAGGGGAGGGAACTCATTCATCGCCCAGCCTGAACCCGAACCGATTGAAGAATTGACTCATCCATGTGGAACTGCGGTCTGGAACTTCGATGCCAAGAACTCCAATTCTATGAAGTCGTCAAATCCAGATTCAGGTCTGCAAAATGTGACCGATGGAGTCGTGCCAACGCTGACGGCGGTTGCACCTAATCCGACCTTGAATCAAGGTGGGATTGCGATAGTCGAGCGAGAGATGATTGTTCGTCGATTGACTCCACTTGAGTGTGAGCGATTGCAGGGATTCCCCGACAACTGGACTCGAATCAAATGGAATGGAAAACCCGAATCCGAGTGTCCAGATGGACACCGATACAAAGCGTGTGGGAACTCGATGGCCGTTCCAGTTATCCGTTGGCTCGGAGAGAGAATTGAAGCCGTCGATGCTCATGTTCCCCATGTTCCAATGCCAGATGAAAAGACGAGAGTGCTAACTGGTGTCAAGGATGGTGTTGTCGTCGCTCAAGACACGATGGATGAATGGTTCAAGTGAGTGATTTCCATGACGAGGAACAAACAATGTCGGAGTCAATTGCGTGAAGTATTATCTTCGATGAGCGTCGGTCAAGAGTTCACTCTGGACTCAATCGTCACCGATATGATGAATAGAAAAGTTCCAGTTCGTCGACCAACAATGCGTCAACCCGACCAACGGGTTGCCATGATTTTGAAGGAGTATGCGAACAATGGAATCCTCGAAAGAACCGCTGTCAAATCGGGAACAACCATCTCGTTCAGACTACTCAAATTGGTCGAATAGTCGCAACCTCAATACTACGAAAGTGTGAATAACCACATAGACATAGAACAGCAATCATGGAGAATCCAATAGACGATGCTGACGACATTGATGCGGTGGACAAATTAGTTCCCTCGAAGTTCGATGAGGCGTTGGTTCGATTCATCGCACATCAATTGGTGCGAGGTAAATCAGAGAAAGAAGTGCGACGAGCATTGGTTGAAAATAGCCTCTTGAACTCTCGCAGCCCGCCCTCGAAGTTCCGTTCTCTTATTCGACAGGCCAGCATTGTTGCTGACGACATTCGATACATGGTCGTGGCTAAGGCGGAGATGGATGATGTTGAACATCAGAGATTGGATTCATACGCCAGACGACGCAGAGCAATTGGCAGATTGGAGGCGGTCATCGAATCAGCACACACTCAAGCAGATAGCGTCAGCAAACTGAACTCCGTGTCATTCATGGTTGGTGGACTAATCAAAGCACAGGAATCATTGGATAAGTTCACTGGTGCTCAAGAAGCCGCACCACAGGTTGTTGTCAATGTCGGATATGACCCACTTCAACAATTCCGAGAAGTCATCCAAGAGGAACTCAATACGATTGATGTTGAACCGCAGCCTGCAGATGATGAAGGGGATGAAAACGAATCGGACTCGATAACTGACGAGTGATGAACTGGCAATCTGAAGTCGATGCCGCCAAAAACATACAGAAGAGAATATCTGTCCAAAAAAACCGTGATACTGCGAGCCTGATATTTTGCTCAATGTTTTGCTAAAAAAGTCAATTCTATCCAGAAGAAAAACCGCATATTGAGTTCGATAGCGAATGCTACTTGGAATAATCCAACAAACCTGCTTTATGGCGACTCTCAAATCAAACAATTATGAACAAAAACCATTGATATTGACGAAGCATTGATATACTACGGAGTCGAGGGAGGGGTATGACCCAAACCGAAGTCATTGAAACCGAGCCGACAACCCTTGAACTAAACCGAGCAACTGGAACTCTCGTTCCTGCTTCTCCAGTATTCACTACTGGTGCTGGCGCTGCTCTCGCTAAGTTCGCTGGAGAACAAAAGAAAACTGACCGTCAAACCGTCAACACCGCACCTGCTGAAAAGGTGTCCAACCTCGTTGACCTTACTGTCATTGACAACATCACTGGCGCAACCCAAGACATCAACGGAACTGCAACCGTTGGTCTTGACAACCCAGATGCAATCATCACCCAAAAACTGGGAACAAAGAGCCTCGCTCGCCTAATGCTTATGCAACAAAACAAAATCACATCTGTTGCTCAAGCAAACAAAATGAGCGAATCCCTAATCAACGGTGACATCGCAACCGTCGCTGGCCTTCTTGGAATCACCATTGATGAAGAACGCCTCGCACTCGCTGACGACCTCTTGAAGAATGTCTGCAACGACACTCGTGGAATGAAGGCTGGTCGCCAACAATTCACAGCACCAAAGGCTTGAGTCGAACTCAACCTTTGACTGGGATTCTCCCCTCATCTCCAGATGGGGGTGGGGGGATTCAGAGTCGAGAGCCTCTCGATGAAGAGGCGTGGTGGGTGTGCCATCTGGGTGCGCCCGATGCGATGGTGAACAACCGTCGCTGGATGCTATCTGATAGTGACAGGTCTGGATTCTCCAGCCTGCAATTGTCCGAGATGTGTTGACGAACTGTCGATACGGTGTCGCCGATATAGTGGGTGGGTATCACCAGCGTTCACTCGTGCGTGTGCATGGGTGGGTGGGTGTGCATCCATCCAGATGGAGATTCACGAACTGGCGTGTCGGGGCATCGAAGCAAATGCTCGACAAATATCAGGCTGGCGTATGCTGGACTGGGTGCGTGACCCCCCCTATCGAACTCGACAGCCATATTCATTTTCGATTCGCTTTGAATATCCTCTCGAAATAGATTTCAATTTTTTGACTATGTTTTTCGCAATCACAATGTTCCCGTTCCATCTCTCCACTACATATCACCTTATCAATCTTACTACTATTGTTCCTTAAAATAAATTAAACAAACAAAGGGGGGGTATAGGACACACACATACTACAAAATCAATGAAACACTACACTAAGCGGCAACCGTGTGAATATGGGTGTGTATGTCCATCAAGAGGGGGTCTGGCTTGATTCTTTGGCCTATCCCCCCTATGGGGGGATAATCATTGGAACTGGCCGAGAACGGTCTGTATGACATCTGCATCATTGTTCTTGAGCATCTATGACATTTCATCATCTGCATCTGGAACTCGAAAACAATGATTGGAATGTGCCAGTTCGAGATTGAACTCGTTGATAGAACCAAGCCATTGATAAGGGTGTGCAAATGTGGCTCGAATCATGCCGAAGGAAAATCGCCCCATCGAAGAATCATATCCGACCATTGTTCTCCAGTTCAGAGCCGAAGGGAATCTCCCTCCAGACATGAGCATCCCGATTGGTGAAGTCGCCATGTTCCTCGCTCAAGGCATTGGAATGATTAACGACAAAGAAGGAGTCAATTGCGATGTATCATTTGGGTCAACCAACATGAAGAAGTATCTGGAACTCGCCGAGATTCTCGAAACGAGTGGTGAGTGATATGGGTCGATACCTCAAGAACGAAGAACTTCAACAAACTGACGAACTGCTGAACTGGATGGCCGAGAAGGAGGGTTATGCTCTCACTCGTGGCAACCGCTGGAAAGTCGTCGCATTCATCTCCATATGCCTCAATATGTGGCTCTCATATCCAATCCTCAAGGGATGGCTTTGATGCAGGTCAAATGGCACTACGACCAGTATTCAGTTTATTCAGCAACCTGCCCCAATACTGGTTTCAGGCTGGAGATTAAACGGGTGCGAATCCGACAGATAGCCAACCGATGGGTTATGACAATTGACGGCGTTGAACCGTGTGAAGCACCCAAACAACTGGGGTCTGCTCAACGAAAGTTCGAGTCGTGGATTCACGCTGGCTCTCCTTCGGATTGGATGGGATGGGTTTGAATATCCGAACCAGTTCGCTCTCAATCTATGGCGAGAACCTGCGTGAAGAAAGGATGCGAGCAAACACCACGAAAGGGATTCCGAGTGTGTGAATCCTGCAAAGGATGGATGGAGATTAAACAAAGAGAAGCACTTCGAGATGCCAAGACCATCAAAGAAGCGGTGGCAATTCTCGAACCCGATTCCGAGTATTCAGACCGCACTAATCTGGATTGAATCATCCAATACCGTGATAACCCCCCAACCCAACCGTATTGACATGAGTCAAATCACTAATGTGTCTGAAACAGGCACGACCCAATTGTTGATTGCACCCACATTAGCCATGTTGAACGGCCTCGATTGCGCTGGCGAATTGATTTCAATGTCACTACATGATTGCGCTGAACTCGCTGATATTTCACCCGATAACCTCGTGTGGGAATCAAAAGCCCAGTTCGCTGGTGGAGTCACCTTTCGATTCGAGGGAGTATTATTCTTGAAAGGACTCGTTGCCGTTTTTACTGAAGCCGCACCAAACGCACCTTTCACCGCCAACATCGAATGGGAGTGAACTGCAAATGAGTTCAGACCTGCAATCGACGATGGCTTCATCTGTATTGACACCGATATTGCTTCTGGTGAAGAACGAGAGCAAAATCCAAATCCACACTTGGGATGATTCCAAAGACAAAATCGCCGAAGTCGATTCCAGTTCGTATGGAGATGCACTCGAAATATGTGAAGTCGCACTTTGGGAGAAGTTCGCTGTCGGCAACAGTTCGATGAATCCGATTCTCATTTCCCAGCCAACCCAGATTGTCAATGTATCGAAGTCAATATCCAAGTGGGTGCTGAATCACGCAGCGCACCCAGATGAAAACAATGCAATCATCGTCAGCCTGACGACAGAATCACCAGCAATCAACCCTCCCAAATAATTGCGAGAACCAAATCATTGATAAGGTGGAATGCGCTGGGAACGGCATGGCCGATTTAGTGTATGAACGGATGCCCCACTTTCCAAAAGAAGTCGAGGCTACAATCAATGCTGCCATGATGTTGGCTCAAAGTGACACTCTCCCAGTATCGTGTTATCAAATCTCCGAAGGCATCGCCCATGTATTGCGTGAACTCCAGTTCGACGAGAATGCCAGAGCAATTGCCTGCGATGTGTATGCTTGGAATCACGACATGGTTGCTCACGCCGCTGGAGTGCCAATCAAACCGCCCAAGCCCAATCCAAGACACCCTCAACGAAAGCGTCGAGGGAAAACCAGACCAGACCTTCGACCATACTATCTATGCGTGTTCCACGAACAGGCTGTCGATGCAGAAGGATATGACGGCCATGTCATTGTCGAGGCTAATGGCTACATGATTGATGCAACCGCCAATCAATTCCACAGACCCAAAATGAAAGTGCATTCTAAGGATTATATCGTGTTCCCAGCGGCATCGTGTCAACCTCTCCCAGACGAGTATCGAGATTTGATAATATGGCCTCGTGGCGACCATCCAGATGCAGGTCGAGATTTGTTTGCTCATCATTCACTCAAGAATGAACTCATCGCAATCTCATCTCCCCATGTTCTTCGAGAGCAGGGTCAAATGGCGTATTGCATTCGACCAGATATTGACTCCGATAGGTGGATGAGCATGACTCCCCAGACTAAAATCAACATCGAATCCAGCAACAAATTGATGCTATCGGTTGCTCAACAATTGATGGAACACGACCCGACCAAGAATGAAGGCGGTTCGATAACTGTTGAATGAGAATGTTCCCACCATAGTTCGCAATCGCAACCATTTGGTTGATAAGGGTGGGGATTGCCTGCGAGATACATGACGGGAATCCGTGAAACCACCAAGAACAAGATGCGAGATGTGCTGACAATGCTCATCAATAACTCCAACCAGCCTCAAAATAAGACAGGCATTATCATCAAATCCAACCTCCCAGAGAAGTCGTATTCTCACACGATGTCGGCATTGAAAGGTATGAATCTCATCACGAACACTCCAGAGAATAGTCGTCGTTGGATGGCTACTCGAAATGGAATGAACTGGCTTCAAGAGCAAATGTTCCAATCTGAATCACAGCCTGAATCAAACAACAGGTTTGTCAATGCGGGAATGGTTCAATTTGACCCAAACATCTCATTCGTTCCAACAAACAACGACTACATCAACGAGAAGTTCTCTGACCGAGCAAAGCAAATCCTCAATGCTGGTTCGATTCGATTGAACCTCACCGACATCATGCAGTTCGTGAATGCTATCATTGGCGACAGGTCGGATGGCGATTTGTCATGGACTCGTGATGGTCGAGAGTTCACCGTCGAAGTCAAGAACGGAGTCGTCAATTTATTCGTGGAGGCTTGAGGTTGAGCGAGGATGACGAGAAGCAAATCGAAGTCAACGGAGTCACCCACCATTCTTGGGAGATGAACGCACTATCCCCGCCATCAACCATCGGAGATAAGGTGTTGATGCTCACTATGGCGAACCCACAGCAGGTGTTCCGTATGTTCAGAGCAGACGACATTATTTTTATCACCGCCGTCGAGGGTGAAGAATGGCAACGAGTGACCGATTAACGAACCCATTGTCCGTCGACCATCTCTTAATTTGTCGACGATTGTATCGAGAACTTCGTGCTGAACGACCAGATGTGCTTGGTGGATTGCCAAGTGGCACAGGCTGGCTTCGCTGGAGATACCTCAAGGCAGGAACAATCCGCACGATGGCTCAAGTTCGATTCCGTGAAGATGACTTCACATTGTCTTTGAATCGGTATGCTTTCGACCAGTATCATCTCATGCAACCTCTCCTATTGAAAGGATTGATTCATCACGAACTGCTTCACATCGTATGTGGGAGTGAAGAAGGTCATGGACCCATGTTCACCAGACTCGAATCCGAGTGGGAACTGTTCGACGAGTATCGGTATCAGCGAGCGAAGTTCGTCAGGTCTGTTGAGCGTATCGAGCGTGATAACGGGAATCTGTTCAAGTATGCGTGTCCGAACTGCAAAAAAATCCTATTCAGAACCAGACGAATGGCCGAAGAGTCGGCGTGTCGAGAATGCTGCAAATCATTCAACGACGGTGTTTGGTGTGAGTCTTATGTGTTGATAGAACAGAAGAATTGATAAAGGTGGGGAATAGTCGCTCGACACATGCCAAGAAAGAAGCCCGCTATCGGGAAGCGTGAATTGAAGAGAATGACGAGAACCAAAATCCAGTCTGAACTGGAGGCTCATGGACTCGAATGTGAGAACATGAAAGCAGGTTCGATTGAATATACCGTCGCCAGATTCGATGGCGAACCCAACCAAATCGTAGCCGCAATCTATGGCTCAATCAAAGGTTGCGCTTCGTTATGGATGAAGGAATCTGCATTCCAGCAGGTCAAACCAATACTGCTGAAACATGATGCCGTTGTCGAAGATGTTGCCATGTTCCGAAGAGGATTCCAATGGGCTGTTCACTTTGACAAACCAGATTCTCAATTGATTATGCCATGCGTTGAAGCAACCGTCAATGCAGGTCGTGAAAGACTCAACAAAACAATCACCCGTCGAAAGGCAGATGAACGCAGGGCAACCGAGCGTGTCGCTCGTGAGGCTAAAATGGCCGAGCGAAAGCGTGATTGGAAAGACGATTCACCCACCAAGAAGTGATATTCCAACACTTGAGATTCCGAAGCCTTGATATAGTGCGCCCAGTGTGGACACTACATGGCGAGCATTAGCGAAACCCAAGAAAAAGCAATATCGACCCTCGAAGCGGGTCTGGACAAACTGAACCCAAGAAACCTCAAGTTCGCATCGGACTTGGTGCGTAAAGGCCAAAAGTGGAGTCTATCTGACAAGCAAATGTTCTTTGTCAACAAGTTCGTCGCTGAAGTATCTGGCGAAGCAACCGTGTCGGATTCAAAACCAAAGTCAACACCCAGTTCCGAACCCGTTGGCGAACTGGTCGACAAACTGGACTCACTTCGCCCATACCTATCGGCCAACAGTCAGAACTTCGCTCAATCCTTGATTCGTCAAGGTCGCAACAAAGGATGGCTCTCCGATAAGCAAATGCCATTTGTCCATAAGATGATTGCTGAAGCAGAGGAATCCAAAGCAGGTCGAGCAACCCGTGATGCAAAATACGCCGCTGATAGGGCGGCTCGTGCGGCGGCTCGTGAAGCACATCGCATCGCTACAACCCCAGTTAGCGACGAGGATGCTGAAGAAGGCTACGAAGCAGTTCTGGAACTCTTTGATGCGGCTGGCTCAACACTCACACGCACCAAAATCCACTTGATAACTGATAGTGGAAACGAAGTCGTTGTCCGTTCCAACCGTCGAAAGGCTGAATCCAACAGCGTTCTTTATGTCCACCATCACGGTGCTGAAAAGAGCAACCGTGACGCACAGTTCGGTCACATCACCAAAGACACCGCCGCTTGGAACTACACCCCAGCAACCTCCGAAGAAGTTCGTGCGGTCATGGCAACATTCCGTGACAACCCAGTTCAGACAGTTATCGACATGGGTCGAAAGTCTGGCCGATGTTGCTTCTGCTCTCTCCCATTGACCGACGAGCGTTCAACCGCACACGGCTATGGAAAAATATGCGCTGGACACTACGGACTCGCATGGAGTCGTGCAACCGCACGAGTCATCGAAGGCGTTATCGAAGCAAAGGTGCTTGAAGTCCTCATCATGCAGGATGACAAAGGGAACTTCGCCGTCAAAGACCGTGAGTCTGGCGAAACCATCGCAACATTCGATAGCCGTGAGAAGGCCAACGCATTCGCCGACCAGTTCTCACTCGTTGAGTCGATTTGAGTCGACAGGTTGATGGAGAAGCATCCGCACCCTTGTCCACATGGGCGAGGGTGCTGGACAGGCTTTAACCAAGCAACAGGCACGAGAGATTGCTCTCTATCCAGACCGCTGGGCGCAGTATTTCAGAACCATCGAAGGGAAAGCGTTCCTTCTTCACGAGCGACCATATCTCCAAGAAGTGTATCGCCACTTCGGTGCATCTCAAAACAATGACACGACGAAGGTCATCGTTCTCAAGTGCTCTCGTAAAGTCGAAAAGACTGAAACGATATGCAACCTCCTTCTCTATGGGTTGTTGAACATTCCATACTTCAATGCCGTCTATACCGCCCCCAGACAACCACAGGTGTCCAGATTCGTCGAGGAACGGTTCAATGGGGCGATGATGTCCAGCGTCAACAACGGATGCCTTCTAAAGCAACGAATCAAGTCCAGCGTGAGTCACCAGACATTCGATGTCGGTGCAAAGTCGTTGAACCACTTCTATGCTTACTCGAACTGGGGCGATGCTCACGGTTTGCTCGGTATCGCCGCCGATATGTGTTGCATCGACGAATATCAGGATTCGGACCCCGATGTTCTCCCAATGCTAATCGAGATGCTCACCCAATCGAACTACAAATTGGTTCTCGTATCTGGAACAGCCCGTGAACAGGGTTCGGAGTTCTGGAGGCTATGGGAAACCAGCACTAAGGCTGAATGGGATGGTGAACAATGGATTCATTCACACGGCCACGACACGCAGGTTCAGAACATCATCGGGTATCACATCACCCAAGTCATGCACCCAGATGTCAGTGCTGCTGACATCGAACAAAAGCGAGGAACATACACTCCCCGCAGATTCCAAAATGAAGTTCTCGGCGAGTTCTTCGCTGGGTCAGCAAAGCCGCTGACATTCGATGTTGCGCTGGGAGTTATCGACTCCGATATGTTCCCAGTCGAGTCGGTGCAGATTCCAGAAGAATCCGTGATGGGAATTGATTGGGGGTTGACAACAACCGTCGTGATTCTCTCGGCAGATGGAAAACGGATATTGAATGCGATGCGAATTGAAGCCAGAGGCGAGGGCGAACTGGATGAAGTCGGGCGCATCAAAGAACTCATTCTTCGATACAATTCTCGAAAGGTCGTGTGTGATATTGGGTATGGTGCGAGGCAGGTCAAGGAACTGCAGGAAGAGTTCGGTGAGCGTGTTTGCTCGTGCTATTATTCGAGTCGACCAATGACTCCATACGAGTTCAAGAAGCGTGACAACAATCGAAACATCATCAACATGGCGGTCATTGACCGAACAACATACATCGAAAAGACACTGGAGATAATCAAGAACAAAGAGATTGTATTGCCGTTCAAAGACCGTGAACTGGAATGGGTCATTCACGAATGGTGTGCCATCAATTCATCCGTCGAGGATGACATGAAGTCTGGGAGGCAACGCCGTTCCCAATCCCTGACGAAGTATGGTCGAGATGGTGACGACCACGCATTCCACAGCCTGCTCTATGCGCTTATCGCCGTCGATATGATGGATGAGGGCGGCGGGCTTCCAACGATGAGAACCTTCGGTGCTTGAATTAAGGAACAATAGCATTGAGATTCCGAAGGTGTTATAAGGTGTCACCTGCTGGACTAAATCATGGGCGAATACCTTTACACAGACCGACACGGAACAGCAATACACACAGGCGACACAGTTAAGTCGTTTCACAGCCAATTCAGCGACAACGCATTCATCATTGGAAAAATGGTGGGTCGTGGACCCGTTGACGATTGTCCATGTGGTGCAGACCACTTGACTATCGAAGTTATCACCGATGTTCAACGCTGGACTGATTCAGATGGAGATGTCCAATGGCATCGCTCAAACCGAGCCGCTGGAACAATGGTTTATCCTGCGTGTGTTGAAATCACTCACGGTGGCGCTGTCATCGAATTGCACACCTTCGCTTGAGAACTATCGGGCGCATCCGTGAAAAACCGCACTGGTGAATTGCTCACCATGAGCGTAGCGGATGATGTGGATTTAGTCGCCCTGACCGAGAAGGCGGAACTGCTGGCGGAGGCTACTGGTCGTGACAAATCAGATGTTTTGGCAGACCTGCTGGATGATGGTGAACTGAACTTCTCATCTGGTGCAGATGCCGTTATTGAAAAAGGAATCCTCGACAAAGCCAATGAACAAGCGGAGAAGGCCAAAACCCTCCTGATAACCTTGATGCCCGTCATAGCCATTCTCTTGGGCGGAGGGGGTGCTGAAATGCTTGGAATCACCGACTTCACGGGTATGAACGGTGACGACGACGACGAATACTACTACGAACCTCCATACGAGCCAATCTGGGGCTGTATGGCGGTGGATGCTGACAATTATGACCCATACGCCACCGACGACGATGGCTCGTGCGTATGGCCTATCTATGGGTGCATGAATCCAGCGGCTTCAAATTATGATGAGTCAGCAACCGTCGAGGATGGTTCATGTGAGCCTGAACACGAGGACATCAAAGGATGCACCGATTCTAATGCTGATAACTACGACCCAGAGGCCGAAGAGGATGATGGGTCGTGTGAGTATGCCCCAAGCGTCGAGGATTGCACCGTTGGCATCCATAACCACTATCGAGGCCACGAGGCCAATGACGCAGAGCAGGATGCCATAATGGTATCATTCCGTGTCGTTCCAGATGATTGCGACGACTTCGACATCGACTTATCCATCGAACTGTTCCAGAATGGACATGCGCCGAACTACACCCACCAAACGAATGAGATGGGAGGAATCGAATCCGATGTGAGCCATGTCTTTGATGAGATTCCCGTTGGGAACTGGATTCCAAAAGTCAAGGCTGGAGTTCAAGGAGAGCCGAAGGAGAATGTGAACTTCTGGGCGATTGACATTGAAGAACAAGAGCCAGCCTGCGAAGAAAATCCATTTTTCTATGCGAGTGAAATCGTTTGGAATGTTGAGAATAACACGACTGAAATGAAAGTCAGATTGGATGCAGATTTAGTGTGCTCGGAGGAAACCGAATATATCGAAGTCGATATTATCATCAAGAACTCGACGAACCAAACCGCATTCGCCCAGACATTTGGATTCAACATAACTGGAACTGAACTGGATTGGCGAAGTATCACTTGGTCTGGTGCAGCAGCAAACGAAACCTATTCTATCCATCTCGATATTTGGTGGGAATCAGATGCAGGCTGGCGAAGAACTGACGATGTGATTCATTCCGATGAATCCACACCCTGAAGAAAACGGTCTTAAACCGCAACGACACACGGATTGTCATGGAACTTGAAACCATCATGCTGATTATTGCCGCTGTCGCTATCCCGACAATTCTCTGGTTGAAAGAGCGATATACTCGCTTGATGGCTGATGGAAAAATCACTCTCGACGAAGTTATCGACGAAGTGAAAGCACTCGGAGAGAAGGCCGAAGAAGTCAAAGAGCAGGTTGAAGAGATTCTCGAAGAGGAATGATTCACATGGCTAAACCAAACCGTAGTGGGAGTTCTGTCAATGACAGAATGATGTTGCTGGTTGGAGTTCCAGTCGTGCTCTGTTGGATGGCTTTCGCATGTTTGGTTATCTGGTCTGGACTCCAAGATGACAAAGTGATGAACAACATCGACGGATATACGACTCTCATCGCAATCATCGGAGGACCCGCACTTTTGATATTGACTTCGATACTCGAACTTTGGAAATCCGAACAGAATCAGGAAATCACTTCGATGCCTGAAATGTGGACAGCCCGACAAAGAGAATCTGAAACCGAAGCACTCCATCTGCGAGAGATGAATGACCGCCAAGCGGCTCACATTCGTGAACTGGAGGCCGAAGCCCAGAAGGTTTCACTCGGACTCATAAGTGGCGAAACCAGCGAAGAGTGATTATCATGGCAACCCAACCAGATTGGAAAAACGACCCGACATTTCAATGGACTCAAGCAATCCACCGTGACTTGAGCAACCTGCGAGATAATCACTTGGCTCATATTCAAGAGGACTTGACAAACCTCAAGCACGATGTTGATATGATGAAGAAAGACATTGGAGAATTGAAAGGACTCAAGGATGAGGCCATCGCAGTTCTTCGACGGTATTCAGGCCGTATATTCTTGGGAATCATCACTGCCATTGGTGCTGCTGTTGGCGCACCTATGGCGGTTGAGATGATATGAGCGACCATCCTAAACGATTGCCAGCCTGTCCGAATGGCTATCACTTTTGTTTAGGGAAACCATCAATCAGACTATCCAGAATGTGCATCAAGTGTGTCGTGTATCAAGCCCAACAATGGGGGAGGCCATACTAATGCCTCTCCGACATGCGCTATGCGAGGCCTGTGGGCGCACCAAATGGACACGCTCTCCCAGACCTAAGTGCAACGCCGTTCAATGCCCTCGACGCTACGGGAATATGCGTATCGTCGAATCTGACGATAGGCCAGATTGGGGATGAACTCACTCCGAAGTCATTCGGTCAAGCCAAAAATTGCTGACGAAGGAACAAAGTCCAAAGTCGGTTGCTTTGACTTCATCGACAGTCATGTTTGCTTCGTGGTCGTTGCTCGACCAGACATAGACTTTCTTTTTGCATCCAACGCAGCATCCAGTGTGGGCGCTGGCGAGGTGAACTCTGTTTTGGCCTGTTCCCCAGTTTGCGAGGTGGTTCGGTGTTCGGTTGTCCATGATGTGAACCAGCACTCGGTCATACATAAAGGTATCTCAATATCAATACTCGGTATCTCAATAGGAATGTTCTTATAGTGGTGGTTGTTCCCATAGATTGTTCGGCCAACACCGACAACCTCCCACCATCGAGTGGGAGTCAATCCCCAAGTCTGAAGTTCGGGCGAGGGGGAGTGTTGGAACTCGCATAGCGGTGGCACTTAGCGGTGTCAAGCCTTGTTAGTAGCCATGACCCTCGTGCATGAGGGGCGAGCATGGCGAACATCAGGGAGGTCGCCCCACACTCTTGGAGGTGGGAACGGCCCCGCCATGCGAGAGTCCTATTCAACCCCCAATGCAATTAAACCCCAGCAACCCACCGCCTAAGTATGGCCGAGCGTAAGCGCACCCTCGCTGACAAACTGCTTGGTCGCAACCGTGACGCTGACCCAGCGGATTTGGCGAAGTTATCGAACATGGTGAATGACGCTCATAAATCCGAATGGGAGAACATGGATTGGGATTATAAGAGCCTCGCATCCATGAGCAAAATCGGACAAGCCACCGCCAAAGGTCGAGGGAAACAATCATCTGGAACTGAAACAAAAGTGTCGTATCAATTGCTTCGTGACATCAGTTTGAAATCCGAAGTCGTGAACGCAATTCTCCGACGAACTGTCGACGACACTCTGGGGAATGGGTATCATTTCAAATTGCCAGATGGAAAGGAAACTGGCGACACGGGTCAATTGGAAAAAGTTCGACAATGGTTCAAGAATCCGAATCCTGACGACAACGGGAATGAGTGGCTTGAAACCCTCATCTATGACTTGGCTCTATTCGGTGACGCTTATCTGGAACTCGACGGGTCCGCAGATGTCAACCTCGATGGAAAAGGGGTCAAGTGGACATTCGGCGGCGAACTCACCAGCGTGTGGCCTATCCCAGCAGAGCAAATGAAATTGACCGCAGGGAATCGCAGACCTGCACCACCCAAGATGGCATATAGTCAAGAACTCAATGGCGAAACCCGTGAGTTCTCATCTGACAAAGTTATCCACATCTCCAAGTTCAAACATGGCCGAGCATACGGAACATCTCCCCTCATCTCGCTGCTGAATGTGATTGCTGGACATTTGAATCTCTCGAACTATCTGAACGAACTGTATACTGGAACTCTCCCTAAGACCATCCTCAATGTCGGTGATATATCCAACGCCGAGATGAAAGCGATGCTCTCCCTGCTTGAACAACAATTGACTGGTGGAAAATCTCCATTCGGATTGGTCGCTGTCAACGGAGGAACTGGCTTCAATATGCACCGTGTTTTGGACTCGACTCGTGAAGGGGCGCAATTGGATTTGCTCTATTATTATCGTGAAGAGATATGCGCCGTGTTTGGAATCCCACCAATGAAATTGGGCTGGGTTCAAACTGGAAAAATGTCCAATCCAGAACAACAATTGGATGCGTGGTATGATGTCATTGAATCATTCCACCGCCGTATCGAGGCCGTTATCAACAACCGACTTCTCCCACTTCTGGGAATCACAGATTGGGAGTTCTCGTTCACTACGATTCGCCCAAGCCGTGAGAAGGAGATGGCCGACACACGAAAATCGGAGTCGGATGCAATCAGCAACCTCCGTCAAGAGAGCGTCGTCAGTATCAACGAGGCCAGAGCCATGCTGGGTCTTGAGCGTTTGAGCGAGCCTGAAGCCGACGACCCGTTCTATCTATCTCCGAAGTTATCCATCAACGCTGGTGCTGATAATCTGGGTGGAGAATCCGAATCTCCATCGACACCACCAACACTCTCGGAATTATTCCCCGCTGATGAATCTCCAGCCGACGAAGGAAAAGGTGCAGGTTCGATTCCAGATTGGGTCGATGAAATATCGCAGCCTGAACTTTCTGACGATATTCGGCTCGATATGAAATCTCGAAGAATCAAGGCTGCCGACGAATACGATGCTCTCATCTCAAAGTCGCAACTGGCGCTGACATCGGAATTGAATAATCAACAACAACAATTCGCCGACGATGTTATTGACGAACTGGACAAAATGTTCTCCGCTGGTGACGAGGCGGTTGAGATTCCAGATGTCGACCTTGACATTCCCGTCAAGATGTTTCGACGAAAGGACAAAATTGGAATCGCAGACATCAGGGTTGCTGTTGGTCGTATCGACACCAATATCGCAGCAACAGTGGAAAGGCAGATTGTCGAGGCCGAGATTCTCCTGACCGATGTTTATGGCGCATCTCTTGGAATGACACTCGCACCAACTGGAATCGCTTCGGCTTTGATGGCCGACGATGTTGCGGCAATTGCATTCTGGCGAAGGCGATGGGTTCTCCCAGCGTTGAGGAACACACTCGGTTCACATCGAGAGAACATCATCGGAGTCTTTGAGAACATGGTTGGTCGAGGCGAATCATGGAAATGGGCGAAGGGTCAAATGAAGGATTTGATTGACCCGAATGGCTCAAAATATCCAGCATATTATTATGAAAGAATCGCACGAACTGAAACCCGAAGAGTCGTCGAGAACTCCCACATCGCTGGGATGCGACGAGCAGGATTCAGATATGTCGAGAGGTTGGTGACGGTTGACGATAGAACAGACCGTGACCTATGCGCCCCGTATGAAGGTGCGAAGTATCGCATCGAGGAATCGAAGGGCGTTGTTCCAGCGCATCCAAATTGCAGATGCACATTCGTGGCCGTCGACGATGAGCCACCCGCAGATGAGGTCGTTCCAACCAGTGATGTTCTCGTTCCAGTTCTCGACCAAAAGCGAGCATTGACAAAGAAGGATTTGACTCCACCCGCTGGAGTGCGTAAAGCGTGTCAAACGGGCATCAAATTGTTCGAGGATGGGTATGGTGGCTCTGGACTCGAAGCGGCCACTCTGCGTGAAGCGAGAGCCATCGCACGAGGAACTGCAATCACGGTTGCCAAAGCGAAGAAAATGATTCGATGGTGGGGTCGCAACGCTCGATTCCTCGACGAGCCGAAGGATAGCCCAGCGTGGACAGCGGCGATGCTCTGGGGAGGTCGTGCAGGTCTGTCATGGGCTGGAAAATTATCTCGTGCGGTGGAGGCTGAAGAATGAATCCATTCGTGAAGGCTCAAATGGCCGTGAGTGTTGGAACTGTCGAGTTCAATAAGACCGTCGGTGAAAAGACTCTCGATAAGGTCGCACAGGCAATCCTGACGAAAGCGAAAAAATTAGTCGTGGTCGATACTGGTGCGCTTCGTGCATCTGGTCGAGTCAAGCGTGTCAATCAACATCAACGAATCGTGCAATTCGGCGGTGCTGGAACTGGAGTGAACTACGCCCAAGCCGTCGAACTGGGAACATTCAAACAACGCCCTCAACCCTTCTTAGAACCAGCGGTTGTTGCCGAATCCAAGAACATCAAGAAAATGTTCAAGTCGGATGGCAACAGAGTGCTACGAGCGATGGCTCGTGCTGGGTCAACACGCTGATATGGGTGGGCGACGAGGACAACCTATGTCGAACCTATGCAGCCGTGATGCTGACTACAAATGGTGCGACGGTTGTCGCCAGATGGTGAAGCGTAGCCTCAAACCATGTTGCGAGCACCGCACGAAGCGGCCATCGAATAAGACCCGAAGGGCATGAAGTATTCTTCAACATTCATGGTTGGGAATGTGGAATAAGTCGACTTGATTGCTCTGCGAACTTCAACACCGTCAATGACAGTCCAGATGGATGATGATGTTCGGCGTGAGATAGTGAAATACCAATGGCACTCGGAATCGCAAATGCTGGTTGCTCGATAGGTTTGGCCTGCTTCAAAAATGTGTGCGCTCATATACCTGCGTGTGCATTCCAGTATATCAATGCTTTGGAATCTCAATGTCCTTTGAACCATGTTGGTGCAGGTCTGGACTTCTCCCACTTGGCGATTCCAGATTTGCCCTCGATGTAGTATTGGCGATAAGCAACAACAGCACTCTCGTGCTTGAACTCGTCAGGCATGGCTTGAGCAAACGGTGTCATATCACCTTCGGGGATTCGCTTGTCCATGCCCCACATTTGCTCGATTGGAGATTGACAAGCGTGAACCTTTCCAAATCGGTGAGTATATTCTTGGCATATCCACCAGCCATGTTGAGCCAGCCAACTGAAATTAGCACGACTCGATTGCGCCCAGATGGTGCAGGGATGATTCTTATGAGTGGCTTTGTATGCAGTTCCAGATTTAGTCAATGGCATTTCATTCTCTTCGACTCCCACATGATACAATGCCGTTGAGAGCATTTGTGCTGATTCCAATGCCATCTTAACGACATGAACATCGGCGAGGTTTTCAGCAGCAGTTCGGGGGTTTGTATCGGTGATGAATATGTTCATGGGTCGACCCAAAGCATTGATGCACATAAACATTGTGATACGAAACATTGATATACTTCCTATCGCTCGGAGGGATGAGAGCAACACACG
>Ga0098055_1000580_pt1 | contig 21536 bp, 23 predicted proteins | sample 17_taG_FD_75107 | JGI IMG/M metagenome (GOLD analysis project Ga0098055, IMG submission 75107) | Marine viral communities from the Subarctic Pacific Ocean - 17_ETSP_OMZ_AT15314 metaG | ecosystem: Environmental > Aquatic > Marine > Oceanic | place: Pacific Ocean | collected 2015-01-18 | reverse complement strand
TGTCAATATTGGTATTCTTGCAAACAAGGCATCTACCGCTAGGGAACTGCTAGGAAGATTACAACTTGCTTACGAGAATCTACCAAAGTGGATGCAACATGGTGTGTTAGTCTGGAACAAAGGTAATGTGGAGTTAGAGAATGGCAGTAAGATATTGGCAGCTTCTACATCTGCAAGTGCTGTCCGAGGCATGTCGTTTAATATTCTCTTCCTCGATGAGTTCGCCTTCGTTCCAAACCATGTTGCGGAGCAATTCTTTGCCTCTGTTTATCCTACTATTACTTCTGGTAAATCAACGAAGGTAATTATTATCTCAACGCCTAACGGCATGAATCACTTCTACAAGATGTGGGAGGATGCTAGGCGTGGTAAAAATGATTACACTACTAATGAAGTTCACTGGTCTCAAGTACCTGGTAGAGATGCTAAGTGGAAAGAAGAGACAATTAAAAACACATCTCCAAGACAGTTCGCGCAAGAGTTTGAGTGTGACTTCCTTGGATCTGCTGACACTTTAATTAGTCCAGCAAAACTACAAACTATTCCTTTCGCAGACCCAATTAAATCAAATGCTGGACTTGACATCTATGAGAGAGTTGAAAAGAATCACGAATATATCATTACTGTTGATGTTGCCAGAGGAATCGGTGGCGACTACAGTGCTTTTATCGTGTTTGATATCACCACGATGCCGTATAAGATCGTTGCGAAGTACAGAAATAATGAGATTAAACCTGTACTGTTTCCCTCGGTAATTTTTCAAGTAGCAAAAGAATATAACAACCCATATATTTTAGTAGAAATAAATGATATTGGCGATAGCATCGCTGCCACTCTTAACTACGATCTAGAATATCCCAATGTGCTTATGTGTGCGATGCGTGGGCGTGCAGGGCAAGTCGTGGGTCAAGGATTCTCTGGATCAAAAACCCAACTAGGTGTCAAGATGAGTGTAACGGTCAAGAAGATCGGTTGCTCTAATCTCAAAGCTATTATTGAAGAAGACAAATTAATATTCAATGATTTCCAGATCTTCCAAGAACTTACTACATTCGTACAGAAGAAGCAAGCATGGGAAGCAGATGAAGGATACCATGATGACCTTGTAATGTGTATGGTTCTCTTCGCATGGTTAGTCATGCAAGAATACTTTAAGGAGATGACAGACCAAGATATCAGAAGAAGAATCTATGACGAACAGCGTAATCAGATAGAACAAGATATGGCTCCGTTTGGATTTGTTGACGATGGTATGGGTGATGACACTTTTGTGGATGGAGACGGTGATCTATGGGCATATGGAGATAAGCAAGAAGAAGTGGGATATATGTGGAACTACTAATGGATATTGGAGATCAATTTTCTTTAGAGCATTTACTTTTTAAAGAAAGAGTATGTAAATCCTGTGGCAAAAAGAAAGATTTAATTTCTGAATTTTATCTCACACGAAAATTAAGAAAAGGAAATCCATCAGCATATGCATACGAATGCAAGGAGTGTACTGTCAAAAGGGTAATAAAATCTAGGAAAAAACAAGATCCGTTTCAAAATTGGGGTTATCCAGATTGGTAGTTCATGCATAGTTCACCACCTCTGAAACATCTAAAAATCTAAATAGATTTAGATTAATTTGGTATCTAAAGAGGTATAAACATGGCAAGTCAAGTCTCGCCTGGTATTGTTATTAAGGAACGCGATTTATCCAACGCAGTGATCGTTGGACAATCGCAAATTACCGCCGCGATTGCGTCCACTTTTGAAAAGGGACCAGTCAATGAAGTAACCAGCATTTCAAACGAAAGGGAATTTATTGATACTTTCGGAACACCATCTTCTAATGTATCGGCAGCAGAAGATTGGTTAGTTGCATCAGAATTCTTAGCATATGGAGGCAAACTAGCTGTTGTTCGCGTCGTAGGATCAGGTGCTGCTAACGCTAATACAGATGGTAACACATCTGTAATCGATAATCAAGTCGATTTTGAAGCAGGTGCAACTGGAAGTAATGCACTATTCGTTGCTCGTTCTGCTGGTGCTGCTGGTAACAATCTTCGCGTTGTTATAGTAGACCGTGGTGCAGATCAGCTTGTACAAGTTGCTGCTCATGGATTATCTGCTGGTGATGCATACAGCGATCCTGCTGGTAATGCTCACACAGTTGTACAAGATTTAGGAACAAACTTCTTCTCTGTTGTCAATACTACAGTAGCAGTTGCTGTTGGTGGTACTGGTGCTGCTGAAGTTTTAAGTGTAAGTCCATGGTATAACAACACTGCGATTGCTTCTACTGGTCTCACATTATCCGCCATCGGACCTCGCCCTGGAACTTCTGCATTTGCTGCAGAAGCACATCTTTCTAAGGACGAAGTTCATATTGCAGTTATTGATGAAAGCACAAATACTGTTGTCGAAAGATTTACATATCTTTCTAAACTATCTGATGCTAAGTCTCCTGAAGGAGCATCAATTTACTATAGAGATGTAATTAACGCACAGTCTAGGTTCATTTATTCTGGTGCTGCTCAGACTGCACAACTAAGTACTGCTGGTAATGCTTGGGGCAACACTGCTGCTTCTTATGCAGCAACTGCTGCTGCACCCGAAGTAATGAAACTCATCATCGATGATGCTGGTGAAGCTACTTTCGACGGTAATTTACTTGCTGATGGTGCTGACGGTAGTGCATATAGCACTTCCGAAATTCAATCAGGTTATAACCTCTTCCTGGATACCGAGCAAACTCAAATTGATTTTGTTCTAATGGGTGGTTCGATGTCTAGTGAAACTAACACTAAGACAAAAGCACAAGCAGCAATTGGTGTTGCAACTGCAAGAAAAGATTGCATTGCATTTATTTCTCCTGATAAGTCAACTCAAATTGGTAGTTCGGGTGCTCTGACATCATCTGCACAAAGAGACAAAACAATTGCATACTTCGATACGATGCCTTCGACATCTTTCGCTGTATACGATAGTGGTTTAAAGTATACATATGATCGTTTTAATGATCGTTATGTTTATCTTCCATGTAATGGAGATGTTGCTGGTCTATGTGTCAGAACATCTGCAACTGTAGATGACTGGGTTTCTCCCGCTGGTTTAAACCGTGGTGGAATTCGTAATGCAGTTAAACTTGCATATAATCCTAGTAAAGCAGATAGAGACGAACTATATCAGTCAAGAGTCAATCCTATTGTTTCTCTTCCTGGTGCTGGTACTGTTCTCTTTGGAGATAAGACTGGTCTTGCTTCACCCTCTGCATTTGATCGTATTAATGTCCGTCGTTTGTTCCTCAATATTGAGGCAAGAGTTAGAGGACTTGCTGAAGGAGTACTCTTCGAGCAGAACGATGTAGTAACCAGATCTGGTTTCTCGGGTGCTGTAAACTCGTATCTATCTGAAGTTCAAGCACGCAGAGGTTTGACAGATTTCCTCGTCGTTTGTGACGATTCCAATAATACTCCTAATGTTATTGATCGTAATGAGTTTGTTGCTGAGTTATATCTCAAGCCAATTCGCTCAATCAATTATGTCACAGTAACTCTTACTGCGACAAGAACAGGAGTCGCTTTCAGTGAAGTCATTGGTCGCTGATTTTTCGCTTAAATTCTAATAGATAAACAAAACAGAGGTTAAAACAAATGACTACCAATAATGTAAGTACCTTCTTACAAAAAATCCAGCAGGGCGTTAAGCCCAATATGTTCAAAGTGGTGATCCCAAGTGATCCCGCTGAAGGAGCAACAGCAGAAGATCTAACAATTCTTTGCAAGTCTTCATCTCTTCCTGGTTCTTCAATTGGCACAATCGAAGTTCCTTACAGAGGTAGGGTTGTAAAGATTGCTGGAGATCGTACATTCGATAACTGGAGTGCAACTTTCTTTGTTGATTCAGAGATGGGAACCCGTGCATTCTTTGAGCGTTGGATGGATAAGATTAATTCTCATCAGGACAACGATGCTCAATTAATTTCTCCACTAGAAAGTGACGGATATTCCAGGAGAGTACAAATTTCTCAAATGGAAAAAGATAATACTGACGGTGGTAAAGTCCTCAGAACTTATGATCTGTGGTATGCATTCCCAACTAGTATATCTACAATTGATGTTGCTTATGATAGCAATGATCAGATTGAAGAATTCACAGTTGAGTTCCAATATTCTTATTGGACCGTAGAAACTGATGATGTTAAATCTGGAGGCGGGTGATTTTTAGAGATACTAAATAGTTAAGATAATAATATTTTGTCTATTTGAAATGAGTCAACTATTTGGTTTCCAAATTAATCGCAAGGAGGGTCAGAAGGGTCAGTCCCCTGTCCCTCCTAATGCTGATGAGTCAATGTCCATAGCGGCAGGTGGTTATTATGGAACATATGTAGAAACGGATAATCAAGCTCGTAATGAGTTTGAAATGATTCGCCGTTATCGTGACATGGCACTACATCCCGAGGTTGATAGTGCAGTTGATGAAGTTGTTAACGAGTTTATTGTTAGCGATGCACATGATACTCCAGTCGAACTTAATCTAGATAATCTAGATGCTGGTAATGGAATTAAAAATAAAATTCGTAATGAATTTGAGTATCTTAAAAAATTACTTAATTTTGACAACCGCGCTCATGAGATCGTGCGTAGTTGGTATATTGACGGAAGGTTGTTTTATCATAAAGTAATCGATCTCGATAATCCAAAAAAAGGTATTACGGAACTTCGATATATTGATCCAATGAAGATCAAGAAGGTTCGTCAAAAAATTGACAATGCACCAAAAGATTCTATTGCAAAACAGGCAATTAAAGGAACTGCACTTGAACATGAATATGGAACTTTTGTAGATTACTATCTCTACAATCCAAAAGGTTTCTATAAAGGCGGTGTCCTAGGACCGATTGGAGACATGTCATTGGCGCAAGGCATCAAAATGGCGGCAGATTCCATCACATTTTGTCCTTCTGGTTTACAAGATTTAAATAAAAGAATGACTCTTGGTTTCCTGCATAAGGCAATCAAAGCACTCAATCAACTCAGAATGATTGAAGATTCATTAGTTATCTACAGATTATCGCGTGCTCCTGAGCGTAGAATTTTCTACATCGATGTAGGCAATCTACCTAAGGTTAAGGCAGAACAATACTTGCGTGATGTCATGTCTCGCTATCGTAATAAGCTAGTGTATGACGCACAAACTGGCGAGATGCGTGATGACAAAAAGCATATGAGTATGCTTGAAGATTTCTGGTTGCCTCGTAGAGAGGGTGGTCGTGGTACTGAAATCACTACGCTGCCTGGTGGTCAGAACCTTGGCGAACTTAAGGATGTTGAGTATTTTAAAAAGAAACTTTTTAACAGTCTTAATCTTCCTCCTTCCCGTCTCACAGACGACAATAAAGGATTTAATCTCGGTAAAACCACTGAAGTCCTCCGTGACGAACTTAAGTTCACGAAGTTCATTGGTCGTCTCCGCAAAAGATTTGGAGAGATGTTCCAAGACATGCTCAAGACTCAACTCATTCTTAAAGGAGTAATTACTCCCGAAGACTGGGAAGATATGAAGGAGCACATTCAATATGATTTCTTATTTGATAATCACTTCAATGAACTAAAAGAAATTGAAATGATGAATCAAAGAATGATGACTGTCACTCAGATGGATCCTTTTGTTGGAAAATATTTCTCAACAGAATATATCCGTAAGAGAATCTTGGGTCAAACTGATAAAGATATGAGTGAAATTGACAAGCAAATGAGAAAAGACATTTCAACTGGTCTTGCAATTGATCCAGTAGAAGTCAATGTTTTAGATAATATGCAACAGCAGAATGCCGCGCTTGCTCCTGAAATTCAAGACATGCAAGCAGATTCATCTGCAGAAAGAGACGCAGTAGCTGCTGATGCAGCATTGGAAAGAGATCTCAAAAAAGAAAAGTCCGCACCTTCAAAATCTAGTAGTGATAAATAAAATATACTGAATTGTTATTATGTCTGAACCTAATGAAGTGAACAGCTACCAGGGCGAAGTTAATATCGTTAATCAAATTTCTGATAACGAACGCGCTGCTGCTATTGATGCTATTCAAGATCTTTTATTTTCCAAAGCATCTGATGCTATGGCAGATTATAAAAAGATAGTAGCAAATACATTCTTTGATGAACCTACCGAAACGGAAGTAACCGATGAAACTGATAACGGAAACGATTGAAAACGTTCAAATCCTTACTGAGGAAAGAGACGGAAAAAAACTCCTTTATATAGAAGGTGTTTTTCTTCAATCCGAACTGAAAAATCGTAACGGACGCATGTATCCTTTTAGTGTCCTCAACCAAGAAGTTGAGAGATACAACGAAGAGTATGTCAAATCGAAGCGTGCTTTAGGTGAACTCGGACATCCCGATGGTCCCACTATTAACCTAGATAGAGTTTCTCATAGGATCACAAGTTTACGCGCAGAAGGCAATAATTTTATTGGCAAAGCACAAATTCTTGACACACCAATGGGAAATATTGCTAAAAGTTTATTGGGTGAAGGTGTGCAATTAGGTGTTTCATCTCGTGGCATGGGAAGTATTGATCAACGCGAAAACTGTAATGTAGTTCGTGATGATTTTATGTTAACAACTGCTGCTGATATTGTAGCAGATCCTTCTGCACCAGATGCATTTGTCAATGGCATCATGGAAGGAAAAGAATGGGTATGGGACAACGGATTGCTTAAAGAGCGAGAAGTTGCTAAATACAAAAGTTATATTGAAAGCGCATCGCGCTATCAGTTAGAAGAGAGAACGCTTAAAGCTTTTGAGCATTTACTCGGAAAGCTTTGATTTATAAATAAACTTAGATTAATTATTTACGGAAAATTACGAGGTAATCTCAAATGTCAGATATGTTAAATGAAAAATTTGAGGAGTTCGTTACCGAGCAGAAGGTGATTGTAGAAAACGCGGCAGATTCAATGCCTACCGTTACTGCAAGCGTTATCCCTGGCACTGGTAGTGAACCCTCTCAGGTTTCTGACGCTCAGACTGGTTCTGGCGGCAAGGATCCTATGCCTTCAGTTCAACCAGGAGTTGCTCCTGGACAATCTGCTCCTGCAGATCTTGGCGGTACATCGACTGCTCCTAACGAGGATGATGATGATGGCGAAGAGAATCCTGGCGCTAAAGCGGCAGCACCTATTTCGCAAGTATCTGGCGATCCTCAACAGCGTGCTAAAGGCGGTGCAGATCCCATGCCTTCAGTTGGTGCAGATGTTGCATATGCAACCAGCACTGGACCCGCTGTTACTTACCCCATCAAGCCTTCCTTTGAAGATCTTGATGTTTCCGCTGATGTTGCCGCTCTAGTAGAAGGCACAGAACTCACAGAAGAGTTCGCTGAGAAAGCAAAGACCATTTTTGAGGCTGCTGTCAAAGCGAAAATTTCTGAGGAGTATGACAGACTTGTAGAACACTTTGCCACTGAATTGGATAAGCAAGTAGATGCCTCTAAGGCAGAACTATCCGAAGAAGTTAATGGCACTGTGAACTACGCCATCGGTCAATGGATGGAGCAAAACCAAGTTGCTGTTGACCGTGGAATCAAAAATGAGATTACTGAAGACTTCATCGTAGGTCTGAAGGGTCTCTTTGAAGAGCACTATATCGCTATCCCTGACGAGAAAGTCAATGTGGTAGAAGGTATGGCTGAATCTATTCGTGAAATGGAAGCGCGTCTTGACGAACAGGTTAAGGCAAATGTGAAACTACAAAATCGTCTTAATGAGACTGCTAAACTCAATATTCTGTCCACCGTGTCAGAAGGACTTGCAGATACTCAGAAAGAAAAACTCGCAGCACTTGCTGAAGGTTTAGAGTTTGTTTCGGAAGAGTCATTCTCCAAGAAGGTTACGACCATCAAGGAGTCTTACTTCAAAGAAGCAACTGTAACCCAAAGTGAGGTTGCTGATGAAACTCCAGTTGAAGGAGCAGGCGAAGAGGTAACACCAGCAATGGCGCAATACCTTACCGCTCTCAATCGCTGGACTTGATTATAAATTAACCCCCCACATTTTTACAAAAGAGCAAACAAATGTTTAACGCAAAAGCTCTATCAGAAAAGTGGTCTCCTGTTCTAAGTCATGAAGGTGCTGGCACCATCAGAGACGGATACAGAAAGGATGTTACCGCTGTTCTTTTAGAAAACACCGAAAAAGCCATGCGCGAAGATCGCGGCATGATGAACGAAGCTTCCAATAGTGTTGGTGCTATCGGCACAAACGCACTATCTGGTAGTGGTTTAGGAACTCAGACAGGTGGTCTTGCAGGTTTCGACCCAATCATGATCGGCATGATTCGCCGTGCAATGCCCAACCTTGTCGCATATGACATCTGTGGCGTTCAACCCATGAGCGGTCCTACTGGACTTATCTTCGCAATGAAGAGCCACTATCAAGAGAACGGTGCAGCACTTCGTGCTGGTTCTGAGGCACTCTACAACGAGCCTGACACCAACTTCTCTGGTAACTCACAGGGTCCTGCAGCATACAACGACCCCGCTTCTCCCCTTGGAGACGGTGGTACTACCGATGCTAACCCTGGACTGCTTAACGACGCCACAGGCGGCGGCACAACTGCTGCTAACTACGAGCGCCAAGCAGGCAACATCGCTAGAGAAGATGCAGAAGCACTAGGATCGGGTTCGACCCTATTCAACGAGATGAGCTTCAGCATCGAGAAGACTTCTGTTACTGCAAAGACTCGTGCTTTGAAAGCAGAATACACTCTAGAATTGGCACAAGACCTTAAGGCAATCCACGGTCTTGATGCTGAGCAAGAACTTGCTAACCTATTGTCTAGCGAGATCCTTGCAGAAATCAACCGCGAAGTAGTTCGTACTGTATACACCGTTGCTAAGACTGGTGCTCAGAACAATGTTGCTAACGCTGGTGTATTTGACCTAGACGTTGACTCCAACGGCAGATGGGCAGTTGAGAAATTCAAGGGACTTATGTTCCAGATCGAAAGAGATGCTAACGCAATCGCGCAGCAGACTCGTAGAGGAAAGGGCAACTTCATCATCACTTCTGCTGATGTAGCTTCCGCTCTTGCCATGTCTGGCACCCTTGACTATTCTTCAGGTCTAACTGGCGCTGGTGGTCCTTCCATCGGTGATGTTGATGACACTGGTAACCTCCTTGTAGGAACCATGAACGGACGCATTAAGGTCTTTGTTGATCCTTACTCCGCTAATGTCAGCAACACCCACTACTATGTTGTTGGTTATAAAGGTACTTCACCTTATGACAGTGGATTATTCTACTGCCCATATGTACCCCTCCAGATGCTACGCAGCATCGACCCTGGCACCTTCCAGCCCAAGATTGGCTTCAAGACACGCTACGGTATGGTTGCTAACCCATTCGTTGTACAGAGCAACGGCACACCTGATGCCGAGGCACTTACACACAACCGTAACCAGTACTACAGACGTGTTCGCGTTGCGAACCTCGCCTGATATAGTTACGATATCAACACAGGGACCCTGCGGGGTCCCTTTTTTTGTGCTTAAATAGTAGCAGTTATTCCGTATCGTCATGCCTCGTGGTAGTTTACATAAAACAGATATGCTTGCCAAAGTATATAAATTAAAAACGGAATTATATGATAAAAAAACGAATCCAGGTATGACAGGTCAATGGTATGACGGAGCTCATGATTCGCTAGATAAGATATTAGATATTATAAATGAATACAGTCAATGAATCCATCATTAGTATTATTGTTTTGTTTGTCGCCATTGGCAATAGTTTTTATTGTAATGAAACTTGCTATCTGGATATCAGAAGCAACATCATATCGTGCTAAGACAGAAGAACTAAAAAATATGCAACACGGTCCATATGAAATCTGGGATTATGAAGATGAAAACACAGACAACTGGTAAAGATCAACCTACATGGGAAGATGTAACTGACTCCCAAAAAGACTGGGAGGACTTCTGGTATAACGAGGATAAATAGTATCAGCTTGGGAAGTTGACATGTCTGCTGAATGGTATAAAGAACAACCTAGTAATAGGAATTTCTTAAACCCTATTGGTTATCTCCTTAAATTAGAAAAATTTGATGGAGTAGATTTCTTTTGTCAATCAGCAAACCTGCCTGATATTTCAATGCCTACTATTGAAGTAGCAAGTCAATTTAGAAATTTACCTATAATCCCTGGCGGTGGTGTATCGTTCGGGGATTTTTCTGTAAGATTTATTGTAGACGAAGACCTCAAAAATTATAATAGTATTCATGCATGGATGCGTGATAACGGAAACGCAGATCAATCAAAAAGAACTTCCATAGAAGAAGACATTTACACGAATGGCAATTTGCAAATTGTTACTAGTTCATACAATCCAGCATTGATCGTAGAGTTTAGAAATTTATTTCCTATTTCTTTGTCTGGATTACAATTTGATGCTACAATAAGTGATGTAGAGTATATTACTGCACAGGTAACATTCAAGCACCAGCAGTTCTTCCTTCGTGATAAATCAATGCAACCTTTATGAATTTTGAAACCCTTCGTAACAAATTTGAAAAACTGAGAGAAGAGTGGGCAGAAGATAGTGCTGTTGACTTTCAATTCGTTAATAAAAATTATACCACAGATTTGGGAAAACTTGCATTAGAGATCCCTTTTCAACATAATAAATACTTAAACCACTACACTGACACTCAGCAAATTAAAACCTCGCTGGAGTTTGAGATCCGTAAACTAGTTAGAGATAAGCGCGAGTATTACTCTGGCGAGGCAGACGCTAAGACATACGCCGCTAAACCATTTGGATCATCAATAAAGACTTCAGAAAAAATGAAAGTCTATCTAGAAAGCGATGAAGAAATCATTAATCTGGAAGCAAAAATTAAATACCTAGATCAGATGCTCTACTTTATAGATCATGTGATGAAGCAAGTATCTAATAGAGGATTTCAAATTAAGAGTGCTATTGAGTGGGAAAAATTTATCAATGGACAATGATGACCTGCCTTTCTATAAAAAAGAAAAACGAAGTTTATATTACAATTAATTCTGAAGAACCACATGTCCATAAAGAACTATCTGATTATTTTACTTTTGAAGTTCCTGAAGCAAAGTTCCTGAAGAAGAATCCCAGATACAAATATTGGGATGGAACTATTCGTCTGTACTCTCCTGGTACAGGCGAACTTTATGGTGGTCTGATGAAACACCTTAAGGTGTGGGCTGACGAACGACAATATAAAGTTGAGTATGAAACTAATGACTGGTATGGAGAAGTCAGAGAAACTAACGACTTTGTTTCATACGCAGGCATTGAAACATTTATGAATAAAATTACACGATCTGAAATCAAACCAAGGGTGTATCAGTATCGTGCTGTTTATGAAGCAATTAAAAATAATAGAAAGCTCTTACTTTCTCCTACAGGTAGTGGAAAAAGTTTGATGATCTATGCCCTCGTGAGATACTATACTGCCACCAACAAGAAGACGCTGATCATCGTTCCTACTACGTCCCTTGTAGAACAGATGGTCAATGACTTTAATGACTACGGATGGAATGCTGACGATCATGTGCATAAGATTTATTCGGGCAAGGATAAGAATACGGATAAACCAATTGTTATTTCAACCTGGCAATCAATCTACAAGTTCCCAAAAAGATACTTTGATGATATTGACTGTGTTATCGGTGATGAGGCACACCTATTTAAGTCGAAGTCCCTCACAGGAATCATGACTAAACTTCACAATGCAAAGTATAGGTTTGGTTTTACTGGAACCCTAGACGGGAGTAAGACTCACAAGTGGGTGTTAGAAGGATTGTTTGGTGATTGCGAACAAGTCACTAAAACAGATAGTCTAATTAAGGAAGGTTATCTTTCTAAATTTAGGATAAAGATCCTACTTTGTAAACATGCTCCGCAACACTTTGAATCATATCACGAGGAGATTGATTACCTAGTAGAGAATCGTGGTAGAAATAACCTCATCAAAAATTTAGTCAAAGACATTGAAGGCAATACTCTTGTGTTGTTTAACTATATCGAGAAGCATGGTGAACCACTTTTAGAATTGATAAATAGCACCATAGACCCCAGACGAAAAGTATTTTTTGTTCATGGTGGTACTGATGTAGAAGATAGAGAACAAGTCCGACAACTTACTGAGACTGAGAACAATGCTGTAATCATTGCTTCTTACGGTACATTCTCTACAGGGATTAACATCAAACGATTACATAATATTATTTTTGCTTCCCCTAGTAAGTCTCGCATTCGCAACCTCCAGTCCATCGGACGTGTACTTAGGAAAGGTGAAGGTAAAGATATGGCAACCTTGTACGATATCGCTGATGACATTGGCGGTCAGAATTACACCCTTAGACATTTGAATGAAAGAGTTAACATTTACAATGAAGAGAATTTTAAGTATGAGGTTATAAAAGTAAACCTTAGAGCAAGTTAAATATGGAAGAAGAATTCTATGCAACTATTAAATTATTATCTGGTGAGGAAATTGTTTCAAAAATTTGTTATCTAAAAGATGAAAACAAAATTCTTTTAGAGAAACCTCTTCAAGTAGAAGAGGCAAGACAAAAAAAAGGTAACATTGAAGTGACAGGTTTTTCTTTGAAGGAATGGATTAATGCCACTTTTGAAGAAATGTTTGTTATTGACAAACATAATTGTTTGACAATTATTGAAGTTGATCAAACAATACAAAGTTTTTATGAAAAAACTTTAGAAAAAATTGCTCTTCATAAAAAATACTCAACTTCTAAAGGTAAAAAATTACCTAGAAATTCTGGATACTTAGGATCTATAGAAGAAAAAAAGAAATCTTTAGAAGACATATTTAATAAGAGCTAAAAGCTACAACCTCTCTTGAACCCTTACAGAGTTATCCTACTGAGGTTCTGAGGATTTGTCAACCCCCCTTTACAAACACCATACTATGTGCTATCCTTAGTATATAATAATGGTAACAAACCATGGCACCTGCAGTAATGGCAAGAAAAAAAACCGAGTATTACGTTAATAACAAGGAGTTCCTTGCTGCCATTACTGATTATCGGCAGAGGGTTCATCTTGCTAAAGAAAAAGATAAACCCAGACCAAGAGTTCCTGAGTACATTGGTGAGTGTTTTCTTAAGATCGCTACACATCTATCATACAAACCAAATTTTGTCAACTACATGTTCCGTGAGGACATGATTTGTGACGGTATTGAGAACTGCCTACAGTATATTGACAACTTTAATCCAGAGAAATCCCAGAACCCTTTTGCTTACTTCACTCAGATTATCTACTACGCTTTCCTCCGTCGTATTCAGAAAGAGAAAAAACAATTAGAAATTAAGCAAAGAGTTTTGGAAAAATCTGGACATGATGAAGTCATGCATACTGATTCTTACGATGGTACAATGTCAGGTATGAATGCTTCATATTCTGACATGGGTAGTATCAAAGAAAATATTGAAACTAAGATGAACCGATGAATTATGAATGGTACGAAACACCCTATGGAAAGTTTAGAATTGAGAAGAGACGGTTTGGAACGTGGTCTAGCTTTGGTGAGGATGGCGAGGGAATCGTCACAGGCGGTACGAGGGAATCTGTCATGGCAGGAACGCCATTCCACTTGGAAGGTGTCGCTACTAACTGGGCAAACTGTAAATACTCAGCACGATATGATGGGACAGTGAGCGGTAAATTATGAAGATTGCTTTAATTACAGATCAACATCTTGATGGACGCAAAGGTTCTCTAGCGTTTTGGAACTACTTTCAGAAATTTTACGATGATGTATTTTTTCCAACACTTGAAAAAGAAGGTATCGATACAGTCATTGATCTGGGTGACACTTTTGATAATCGAAAGTCTATGGACTATAATACTTTTAACCGTGTTGATACAAATTATTTTCAAAAGTTAAAAGACTATACTGTGCATATGATCTTGGGTAATCATTGTACTTACTATAAAAATACAAACAAAATTAATTCACCCGAACTTCTACTAGAGAAGTATAGCAATATCAATATCTACTCGGAACCAAAACATATTAAACTTGGCAGTAAAAAATTTTTGATGATGCCTTGGATTAACTCTGGAAATAAAGAAGAGTGTTTAAAGTATATTTCAGAAAGTGATGCTGACAATATGTGTGGTCACCTTGAGTGTGATGGATTTGAAGTTACTCCTGGAATGAAATTTGACGGTGGTTTTAAAGTTTCTGATTTTAAAAATTTTAAGCGTGTGTGGTCTGGACACTTTCACCATAAATCAAAACATGGTAATGTTCAATACCTAGGCAACCCTTATCAGATGTTCTGGAATGATTATAAGGACACTCGTGGATTCCATATCTACGATACTGAAAGTGATAGACTTAAGTTTGTCAAAAATCCGTATGACATCTTCGACAAAATTTTCTATGACGACACCAGTGTGGACTACAACAAACAAGATGTGTCATGTTATAAAGACAAGTACATTAAAATCGTCGTTGAAGAAAAACGAGACTACCAAATGTTTGAAACATTGGTTGATCGTCTTTACAACATAGGATCTCACGATGTTAAAATTGTTGAGACCTTAGTTGATGCAGACAATGTAGAAGATGTAGATCTTGAAACTAAAGACACAATGACTCTTCTTAATGAGTATATTGATGAGGTAGAAATTTCCGTAGATAAAACAGATCTTAAGTCTCTTATGAGAACACTATATATTGAGAGTTGTCAAGTTGTCTAATGTATATCGTTACTTTAGAAGACCATCCAGATGGAGTGTTCTCTGTTTTCGACGATTCGGAAGAACGAGTAGTACCTATATTTCAAGAAGAAGATGATGCAGAAAGATATTTACAGATGTTGCATTACGACCAAGACTATCCTAGAATGCAGATAGTAGAAATGGAAGATCATGTTATAATTGGAGTATGTCAAGAACGACTTCAACCATTTAGCATAATAACTCCTGACGACTTACTGATACCACCTGATGACTCTAAAGAATGATTGTATTTGAAAAAATCCGTTGGAAAAATTTTCTTTCTACTGGTAATGTGTTTAGTGAAATTGATTTAGAAGGATCTAGAACAAACTTAATTGTTGGATCCAACGGAGCAGGTAAGAGTACTATTCTAGATGCTCTTACCTTTTCTTTATTTTCAAAACCTTTTCGTAAGGTTAATAAATCATCTCTCGTTAATAGTATCAATGATAAAGATTGCGTTGTAGAAATTGAGTTTCGTATTGGCAAACAACAATACAAAATTGTTCGTGGAATTAAACCAAACAAATTTGAAATCTATTGCAATGGTCAACTGTGGAACCAGGAAAGTAGTTTAGTAGAACAGCAGAAAAATTTTGAGAACAATGTTCTTAAGATGAACTATAAGTCATTCACACAGATTGTAGTGCTAGGTTCTTCTACCTTTGTTCCATTTATGAAACTTCCTGGAGCACAGCGTCGTGATATTATTGAGGACATTCTAGACATTCAAGTATTCTCTACTATGAATGTTGTTCTTAGGGATAAAGTAAGAGAGAACAACGAAGAGTTGCGTGACATTGATTATCAAATTGATTTACTTAAAGATAAAATTGATTTGCAAAAACAAAACATGTTGTCTTTACAGCAGAGAAATCAAGAAGAGATTGATCGCAAACAAGAAAAGATTGGTAATTATAAAAACACAGAAATTCAGGGTTCTGAAGATGTTGTAGTTCTTACACAACAAATCAGTATTCTTAATAAAGAAATGAATGAGTATAAAACTGCTGGTGAAAAAATACAGAAGTTAAACACTTTTCTTACTAAAATTCAAGTTAAAATGAAAACTTGTGAGAAAGAACAAAATTTCTTTGAGAAAAATACTGTATGTCCTACTTGCACACAAGAACTTTCTGATGATCTTCGCAATGAAAAAATCCTAATAGGAAAAACAAAACTCGATGAAATAAATATTGGGTTTAGTGAAATTGAATCTGCTATTAGCGAAGAACAGATTAGGTTAAATAAATTTACTGAACTTTCTAACGAAGTTAATAACATTAATACTACAATTTCTCAAACTAACTTTCAGTTGATGACAATTCGGAAGCAGGTAGAGACACTACAAGAAGAGATTAAAGAACTGGAAGGTTCTAATCCAGATAAAAAAGCAGAGTTTGATAAACTCGAATCACTTGTAACTAGTAAAAAAGACTTTAGTAAGCAACATGCTCATTTAAAGAAAGACCGTGATGTTTTAATAACAGCAGGTCAACTTCTAAAAGATAATGGTATTAAGACTAGGATTATAAAAACATATCTTCCTACTATGAATAAGTTAATTAACGATTTCTTACAAAGGATGGAGTTCTATGTCAATTTTACTCTCGATGAGAACTTTGAGGAGATAATTAAGTCTAGGTTTAGGGATGTGTTTTCTTATGATAGTTTTAGCGAAGGAGAGAAAGCTCGTATTGATATCGCTCTTCTGCTTACTTGGCGTTCTATTGCTAAGCTCAAGAATAGCGTGGATACTAATCTATTAATTCTAGATGAAATTTTTGATGGATCTCTTGATACTTCAGGTACATCAGATCTGGGATGGATTCTTCGTAACTTTGATGAGAGCACTAGAGTCTTTGTGATCAGTCATAAACAAGGACTTGACGATAAATTTGACAGAACTATCACAGTTGATAAAGTTAAAAACTATTCAGTTCTGACTGAGACAGTTAATGAAGTGACACATGGTATGGTTGGGTGACTGGTTTCTTTGTTATGCTACATGCATCAGCAACAGAGACACATGAAATCCCAAGAGATCAAAGGAAACCTAGCACGACTGCTCGCAACAGAAAACCTTATTGTGGAGCATCGCAAGACTTCTACTGCATCTTTTGATGTTGACCGTCGTGTACTAACTCTTCCAATGTGGGACAAGGCGTCTGGCACTGTCTATGACATGCTGGTGGGTCATGAAGTTGGTCATGCTCTCTTCACTCCTAATGAAGACTGGCGTGATATTGCTGACTGCCCTATGGATTTTGTGAATGTCATTGAGGATGCTCGCATCGAGAAATTAATGAAGCGTAAGTTTCCTGGTCTTCGTAAGTCATTTGCTGGTGGATACAAAGAACTTAATGATCTTGATTTCTTTGATATCAAAGATCATGATCTCAGCAAGTTCAGTTTGATTGATCGTATTAATCTCCACTTCAAGGTTGGTGCTAGCGCCATGATTCCTTTTGGTGCATCTGAAACTATGTTTGTTGCTCGCACTATGACTGCAGAGACCTTTGAGGAGGTGCTGCAGATTGCTGTTGATGTATATAAGTTCAGTAATAAAGTTGAAACTCCTATGACTCACGAGGAGATGCTTGAAGAAGCAGAGAAGCGTGAAAACGAAAATGCTGATGGAGAACAATCTGAGCAGCAGAGTGAACAACTTTCTGAGCAAACACTACCAGATAAATCTCCAGAACTTTCCCAATCTTCTGAAGGAGATGATGAAGATGATGATGAAGAAAGTGGAGAAGAATTTTCTGAGGGTGGTAACACATCAGAAACTCAGAATTCATTTGATGATGCTGCTTCAAAACTTTCTTCTAAGTCTTACGGTTCTCGTTCTCCTGTTTATATTGAAATTCCTGAATCTGTTGCATTAGATGAATGCATTGTTGACTGGACTAAACTTCATGATTGGATTGACAAAAATGCAGTGAACCCTGATGTCTATGAGTATGTTGATAATGAATATCAAAAATTTCGTATACAATCTCGAAAAGAAGTAAACTACCTAGTAAAAGAATTTGAATGTCGTAAGTCTGCTGACGCTTACTCTCGTGCTGGTCAATCTAAGACTGGTGTGCTTGATACTTCTAAGTTACACACTTATAAGTACAATGAAGATCTATTTAAAAAAGTAACTATTCTACCTGATGGTAAGAATCATGGTATGTTATTTTTACTAGACTGGTCTGGTTCTATGACGAACGAGATTCTTGCAACTGTTAAACAGGTTCTTAATCTGACTGCATTCTGCAAGAAAGTTCAAATTCCTTTTGAGGTATATGCATTTACTAATGATTGGGTTGTAGCAGAACGAGTACTTGCAGGGGTGCATGAGCAATATTTTGATCGTGCTTTTAAGAATCTTAAAAAGAATACTGTTTGTATTAATGAAGGATATTTTCACTTATTGAATTTTATTTCTTCTCGTTCCAACTCTCGTGACTATGAGCGTATGTGTATTAACTTGTGGCGTGAAGCTTCTTACTATACTTCATACTCCAATTACCCTGCTACTTATGGAGTACAACTTTCAGGAACTCCTTTAAATGAAGCAATTATTATGATGAACTACATCATCCCTCAGTTTAAGAAAACCAATGATTTACAGAAAGTAAACATATGCATTCTTTCTGATGGTGATAGTTGTGCTGCAGCATATGGACATGAGATTTATTTGGATCATAAAGATGAGTATTCAGTTTCTGCTCGCCGTGTTGATTATCATCAAATCCTTCGTGACCGCAAAACAGGTCGCACTTATGCACAGTTTGAGTATGGTACTGAGACTAATACTTTCATACAACAGGTTCGTGATCGTAACCCAGATGTAAATATCATTGGATTTCGTATTCTTCCTGGTAGTCAACTTATAAACTTTGTTACTAAATATGCATCTCATGAAAGTTATTCTGAAATTCAAAAGCAATGGAAGAAAGAAAAGTCTGCTGTTATTAAAAACCCAGTAGCATTCACTGCCCTGTACGCTATTTCTTCTAATTCCCTTAATGAAAATACTGAATTTGATGTTGAATCTGGAGCTAAGAAAGGAGAAATCTCTCGCGCATTTAAAAAGATGTTGGGTAGTAAGTCCACAAATAAAAAACTGCTCAACTCTTTTATCGAGTATGTCGCTTGACGAACTGTCCACTCTGCTCCTGACTCTACCCCACTCTGCCCTATACTTACTTCATACGAAACAAACCGATGCCTGCCAAGTCTGACCTTACTACTGCCCAACTCTCTGAGTATTTGACCAATGAGTTTGGTTCTGTTATTAACTCTGACAATGTTCGTGTTGCATGTGACCACTTTGGTGTCACCTATCCTACTGCTACCAAGCGTCTGCGTGACTTCTTTGTCAAGCGTGGCACTTGGAACCTGACAGTTCAAGAGCGTCTTGAGCAAACATATGAGGCACCTGCTGCTGTTCCTGTTTCTGAAAATCAGGAACAGAACCTTGTTCCTGTTAAAGACGACAACTATGTACCGTTCGGAAACTTTTCTGATGTAAAGAAAATTATCAAGTCTGGTATTTTCTATCCTACTTTTATCACTGGTCTTTCGGGAAACGGTAAGACTTTCTCTGTTGAGCAAGCATGTGCTGCTCTTGGTCGTGAACTGATTCGTGTAAACATTACTATTGAAACTGATGAAGACGATCTTATTGGTGGTTTCCGTCTTGTCGATGGGTCAACTGTTTGGCATAACGGACCTGTCGTGGAAGCACTTGAAAGGGGAGCAATCTTGCTACTCGATGAAGTTGACCTTGCTTCCAACAAAATTTTATGCCTCCAGTCCATCCTTGAAGGTAAGGGTGTGTTCCTGAAGAAGACTGGTCGCTATGTTCAACCTGCCGCTGGTTTCAATGTTATGGCTACTGCTAATACTAAAGGTAAAGGCAGTGATGACGGTCGCTTCATCGGCACCAATGTTCTTAATGAAGCATTCCTTGAGCGTTTTGCATTGACTTTTGAACAGGAGTATCCAACACCTTCTATTGAAACTAAGATTCTGCTGCGTGTTGCTGCTTCTGTTGGTAAGCATGATGAAGAGTTTTGCAATAATCTTTCTAATTGGGCAGACATTATCCGCAAGACATTTGCTGACGGTGGTATTGACGAGGTTATTTCTACCCGTCGTCTGGTCCACATCATGCGAGCATATGCTATCTGGGATGATCGTATGAAAGCAATTAAGGTTTGTGTTAATCGTTTCGATGATGAAACAAAACAATCATTTATCGATCTTTATGATAAGATTGATGCAGATGTAAACACTGATATTGAAGGGGAAGATGATGCCTGAATTTCACGGTTACATTGGATATGTTGCAATCCTAAAAGATTGCGACCACCGCTCAGGAAAAATTTTGAGCAGTGATGGTATAAAACTTAAGATGCAGTCAATTGATGGAAAAATCTTTGAGTGTTATCACAATAACATTGAATTTATCTGGAACAAATGAACTGGAATCTCATCAAAGAACAAAACATACAAGTCAACAACAATCCTTTTGTATTAAAAGACTTCTTTGATTCTCCAAACAAATATTTGTCTTGGGGAACAGTCAATCAATGTTTGTATCGTAGAGACATGGACTGGCAACTCATTGACTCTAAAGGATACAAGATGGGAATTCCTAGTTCCCAATCTGTTTGGTATGGACATTGTTTGGATACGCAATTTATGTGTAACCAAATTATTAAAGGTTGTGGGTTTGTTATCCAGCAATATGGTAGGTATGACAAACTAACTAATGATCTTTTGTTTGATGTAGAATCAAATTTTTGCTGTGCATCAGACCTCCATGCTTATGGAGGAACACAATCAGCAGGTTCTTTTCAAAATCACTGTGATGAAACTTGTAATTTTATTATTCAAGTAGAAGGAACTACACCTTGGACTGTATACAATGAATCATTTTCATTCATTACAAGTTCTAATTTTTACTTTCCATCTGATTCTGAACTTACTCCAGCATTAGAAATAGAATTAACTCCTGGTGATCTACTTTACATTCCTGCTTGGAGGTATCATAGAGCACTACCAAACAGCAAACGATTATCTATGAGTGTTGCTATGATGCAGAGGTATCACAATACTCCATGTATTAATAGGCAACCTCTATTGACTATCTCTTGATAATCAAGTATACTAAATTTCTATGGACTCTTTGCAATGACAAAATACAATGAAGACGCTCTATTAAAAGAGCTTCGCGATTACATCTCTGGAACTTATGGACAACACTATTCTGCTGGTAACGACAGCATTCAAACTTTAGATCTGATTGAAGCATGTGGAGACGCTGAGGCATTCTGCCGTAGCAACATCCTCAAGTATGCTTCACGCTACGATCGCAAGGGCACTGCCCGTCGTGATATCATTAAGATCCTTCACTACGCATTGCTGCTGCTCCACTTCTCTGACAAAACTGCTATTACCGAATCCTACAACCAATGAGTAAAGTTATCCTTTCTAGAAAAACATTAGATGTTCTCAAGAACTTCAGTACTATCAATTCCTCGATTGTCTTCCGTAAAGGATCCACGGTTAGAACTATCTCTAATGCAGAGAACATCCTCGCAAAGTTTACTGGCGAGGAAGTCTTTCCAGTTGACTTCGCTATCTATGATCTTAGTCAGTTCCTTTCTGGGATCTCTTTGTTTAGCGATCCTCAGCTTGAGTTTGACAACGAAAATTTTGTCAGCATCCGTGGCGGTCGTCAGTCT
>Ga0098055_1000579_pt1 | contig 21561 bp, 30 predicted proteins | sample 17_taG_FD_75107 | JGI IMG/M metagenome (GOLD analysis project Ga0098055, IMG submission 75107) | Marine viral communities from the Subarctic Pacific Ocean - 17_ETSP_OMZ_AT15314 metaG | ecosystem: Environmental > Aquatic > Marine > Oceanic | place: Pacific Ocean | collected 2015-01-18 | reverse complement strand
GGTGCAAAAGCGGTCGATATTCAAGCCTAGAATGATTCTAAATCTCAACTAACCGACCCGCCCCCGCAACACCCTTGCAATGCCCAAGCCAGCCCGAAACCAAACCGGCGCACAAGTCAGCGATGAATTGTCCATTAGTGAGACAACGCTGAAGCGGTACCGCTCGATGGGCTGCCCCCATACCAAAAGTGGCCGAGGCAAACCCTGCATGTACAGCGCCGAAGAAGTGGCTGCGTGGATGCGGTCGCAAGACCTGACAGGCGAGCCGGGGCGACCTGTGACGGGGCAATCGGCGGACCTTGACGCGGCCAACCTTCGCAAGACGAACGCGATGGCTGACAACTGGGAGATTCGCAACGAACGCGAACTACGCAGCCTGCTGCCAGCGGCAGAAGTGCAGCGGTCGTGGTCGAAGATAGCGATGCGGGTGCGCGCACAGGTGCTGGCTGTACCTGACAGTGCCGGGCCAGCGATGGACGGCATGAACGCTGCGGAACGCATACAGGAGATGCGAGGAAGACTAGAGGAAGCACTTGAGCAACTGGACGCAGAGGACGAACCCACGGCAAGCGACGAAGCTGCGTGAGGTAGAGTCGGCCTTTCTTCGCCTGCTGCGACCGCCTGAACGGCTGTTGCCGAGCGAGTGGGCCGAGCGTTACCGCGTGATCCAGAATGGCCGCTCCCGCGAGCCTGGCCCTTGGCGTAACAAGCGATCCCCCCACCTTAAGGGGATCATGGACGCCGCGAAGGAACAGGGCGTGCAGGGCGTCGTTGTGATGAAGGGTGCCCGCATCGGGTACTCGGAGGCATGGAAGAACGTATTAGGTTACTGGATCGACTGCGAGCCAGACCCGGCTATGTTCGTGCTGCCCGACAAGGACAGCACCAGCAAGATCATGCATGGCGACATCCGGCCTCTGTTGACCGAGACGCCGCGACTGACTCGTTACATGAGTCCCGACAAGAGCGATAACACCCTCTCGCTAGTCCGCCTTAACTCAATGGACATCTCGACCGGCTGGGCTGGATCGGCTCAATCGTTGGCATCGTCCAACCAGCGGCGTGTCCTGTTTGACGAGATCGACAAGTTCCCGCCGTTCAGCGGCAGGGATGCCGACCCCATCAGCTTGGGCATGGCCCGTGCGAACACCTACGCCGCTATTGGTAAGGCGTTCTATATGCTGGGGTCTACCCCGACCACGGGGCTTGGCCACATCGCCCAGCGTGCGGCGGCGTGTACCCAGCACCGCCACTGGCACGCCCCTTGCCCCCACTGCGGCGAGATGCAGCAGATCATCTGGTCGCAGGTCAAGTGGGACAAGGCCGCCGAGGGTGAGGATAGACGCGACCACGCGGCTCGTATCGCTGACACTGGCGGTGCGTGGTATGAGTGCAAGCACTGCGAAAAGCGTATCGAAGAGGATCAGAAGTCGCGGATGATGAACCGGGGCGAGTGGATCGCCGACGACCCCGACACGTCAAACCGCTGGGTGGCGTTCTACGCCCCATCTTACATCTCCCTGATGATTACGTGGTCACAGATCGCGGAGTCATGGATCAGGGCACAGGGCGACCCGGCCCGTCTTATGGAATGCGTCAACCAGTACCTTGGCGAGCCGTTTGAAGAGCAGGCCAGCACGTCGAAGCCCGGCACCTTTGAAGAGAAGGCCCGCCACTCTAACGGTCCGATGCAGTGCCCCGCATGGACTGAGGCGGTCTTTACGACTGCCGACGTGCAGAAGGATCACTTGTGGTACGTGACGCGGGCGTGGGGTGCTGGCGGCAGGTCGCACCTGGTGCGTTATGGCCGCGTATCGACGATGGAAGAGCTACGTGCGACGGCCTTTGCTGGCCGCTTCGCAATGGCTGACGGCACGGCTGGCGAGTCGGACTATCTAGCGATTGACGCTCGGTACCGCCGTGAAGAGGTGTACCCGTTCGCGGCTAGTGACCCTGGCCGCATCCTGCCGGTTGTGGGCAGTTCGCAACTGATGAGCCAGCCCGTGAAGCAGGGGCACTTGAAGGCTTACCCCGGCGTGATCCAGCGAACGGTCAACCCGAACTACTGGAAAGACATCCTACACGGTCTGATCCACAGCGACGACCCTACGCAATGGCTGCCCCACAACGAGGTGGACATCGGCTACTGCAAGCAGATGAGCAGCGAGCACAAGATACACGACCGCAAGGCTAACACCTTCGTGTGGCAGCAGATCAGTGCTGGCAACGATAACCACTTGTGGGACTGCGAGACGATGCAGTGCATGTTGGCAAACGAATGCGGCCTGTTCGTGATGGATGCACCATCCGAGCCGCAGGCGTCAGCCCCGCTCGTTGAAGCAACAGAGAATCCCTACCTCGACCAACATAAAGGGCGATGGACTTAACCAATGGCAATTAGCACCAGCACAATCGACGGCTTGCCGGACTACACCGATGCGCAGATGGTGAAGCTGGTTAAGCACGCCATCTCGCAGGTCTTGGGCGGTGCTCAGTCGTACAGCATCAACGGGCGGTCCTACACGGGCGCAGACCTTGACAAGCTCAAGAAGATGCTCACGTTCTATGAGGATCGCGTAGAGGCCGCAGGCAATGCGGGTGGGTCTAACATTGTCCTCGCGGAGCTTACCGGCCCGTGAGTGATAACATCAAACTGAACCCCATCCAACGTGCGATCGGTGCCGTGGTGCCACGCTATAAACAGGCGGTCATCGAGGCGGCAGCCTACGAGAGCCTAGCCAATACCGTCGTCAACGACGCCCGCCGTGCATCCCGCACTGGCAGGCTAGACAAGACGGGCTATGCACAGCAGCCCTATGGGCTGAACGGCAACCGCACGCTAGGGGCGTTTGACCGCCGCGTAGCGGTGAAGAAGGCCCGTCAGATATACGAGAACAACGTGCTAGGCCGGGCTATGCTCGACCGTGCCACTGACAACGTGATCGGCGAGGGCATGTACGTCCGCCCGAACACGGGCGATGAAGGCTTTGATGCCGAGGTATCAGCCTTTTGGGACAACTACCAAGCAGACGAGCGTGGGCTTGTAGACAACGGCACGCTGCAACGCAACTGGTTCCGCAACTGGAAGCGTGACGGCGACACGGGCGGGTTGATGCTTCGCAACGGCAAGATTCAGTCCATTGAATCGGACCTAATTCAATCGCCAAGCGGTAGCGGTGACCTGTACAACCGGCGGGGTGCCCTGCCTGAGATCGTGGACGGGTTCCGGCTGTCGCCCAGCGGCAAGCCGATGTCTGCGTTTATCGAAAGCCTCGACGAGCGTGGCAGCACTGCGTGGGAAGAAATACCATTCCGCAGCCTGCTGTATATCGCCGACTCGGACCGCGACGACTACACCGCCATCCGTGGCGTGCCGGTGCTGGCTACGATTGGCTGGCTGCTGGAACAGATCGACGGCACGGTAGAGGCCACAGTGACCGCCTACCGCATGGCTGCGATGTTCGGCTTAGTCCGCAAGTCCACGTCTCCAGGCCAGCAGACGGGCAACCTACCGCTAAGAACGAACGCCAGCGGCCAGAGCCAAGCATCTCTAGCCCTTGAGCCGGGTTCTATCGGCATGTTGGGGCTGGACGAGGACTTGATCCAGGTCAAGCCAGAACATCCCCACACGAACTACGAGGGCTTCATGACCTCGCTTGTGCGGTTTGCTGGTCTGAACCTTGGACTGCCTCTTGAGTTGGCCTTGATGGACTTCAGCAAAACGAACTATTCATCGGCCCGTGCGTCGATGGAGCAGGCGTATCGCGGGTTCCGCGTGACGCAGCAGCAGTTTGCTAACTGCTGGCTCAGCAAGTGGTATCGCTGGCGTATCAGCAAGGCGGTCAAGTCAGGCGAGATCACCGGCACGCCGCCTGCTGGCTTCCTCAACCATAAGTGGTACGGCCAGCCTTGGCCTTACCTGAACCCGGTCGATGACGCCAAGGGCACGATGGCTCTGATTGCCGCTGGCAAGTCATCGCTGACCGAGGAATTAGCCAAGCGTGGCGTCAAGTTTGATGACTGGATCGACGAGCAGCGTGTCGAGAACGAGCTTGCCGCTGATGCTGGCGTGTTGCTGCAACGCAGCACGATGACCCGCGACGCGGTGCAGACTGCCCCGGATAGCGGCGAGGCTGCACCAGAACCCGAAGACGAGCAACCGAGCGAACAATGATTAACTTCCGAGCACAGACCGAATCCCGAAAACTGCGGCTGGACATCCTCGACGCTATCGGTGCCGACTTTGTTGGCGGCGGCGTGACGGCCAAGATGGTGTCCAACCAGATCGCTAGTGCGGGCGAGGACATCGAGCAGATTGAAGTCCACCTGAACAGCCCTGGCGGTGATGCGTTCGACGGCGTGGCGATCTACAACCAACTCAAGCAGTTCCCCGGACAAGTCAACGTCTTTGTTGATGGCGTGGCGGCTTCTGCTGCCTCCATCATTGCGATGGCAGGCGACCAGCGGGTCGTGAGCACCGGCGGGCAGATCATGATTCACAACGCCAGTGCGTTTACCTTCGGTGATCGCAAGTCGCACCAGCGGCAGTCGCGGGCGCTCAGCAAGCTCGACAAGGGGCTGGCCGACATCTACGCCGAGGCGACTGGAACGGACGCGGCGACTATCTCACAAATGATGGACGAGGAAACGTGGCTAGATGCAGAGGATGCACTAGCCGAGGGCTTCGCAACGCATGTTGCACCGGCACACGCCGAGGCGACGGAATCGCTGCGAATGCTCAACTTGTATCAAAACGTGCCGTCAAGTGTTGCCGCGTGGGCAGGCCAAGGCGACGGCGAACAATCCCAGCCCACCGCGGAGCTAATAGCAATGGACGACCCCCACACACCCGAAGAAGAAGTTAAGCCCGATGCGATGGATGAACCGACCGAAGGCGACAAGCCGGATGCGATGGATGAGGATGAGTCGGTTGAATCCCTCAAAGCCCGAATCGCAGAACTAGAGGCCCAGTTGGCTGACGGCGACAGCGAAGACACGGACGAAGAAGAGATGCCAGCCGAGGCCCAGGCCATCGCTAAGGCATTCAACCATGACAAGGCGTTTGCCGTGGACATGATCGCGCAGGGCAAGTCGCTTGACGACTCGTACCGTGCGTATGCAGCCCACGCAAAGGCCGCTTTGTCGGACCTCGCCAACAAGGTCGACGCGGCCAACGATGGTGTCAACCCCGTCGCCGTTGCATCGCGTCAGGAAGACGACAACACCCCTGACGACCTTTCCAAAGTCTACAACCGTGCCCGTGACATGAAGAGTGACATGGGCCGCAATGCTTTCTTGAACGACCGGGGTATCGACCCCACCGCATACGCCGACTGGCTCAAGTCCAACGGCTAAATCCCTTAACCCCTAAAGGAGCCACACTATGGCACTTTCCGCAGACACCCCACGCCACTACAGCGTTACGGGTATTGAAAACGCCCTGCCCGTGCAGGCATCGTCCACCATCTACGCAGGTTCGGCTGTCTCCATCGACACCGGCGGCGAAGTCGGCCCCCTCGCTACCGGCGAAGCTGGCTTTGTCGGCTTTGCTAAGGCCAAGGCCGACAACTCGGCAGGCTCTGCTGCTGACATCAAGGCTCGCATCATCACTGATGGCGAGATTGAGCTTGATGTCACCGGCGTCGATGACAACAACGACATCGGCGACATCGTGTACGCAACCGATGACGCGACCTTTACCCTGACCGCATCCGGCGGCGTGGGTATCGGCAAGGTATCGCAGATCGTCAGTGGCACCAAGTGCCGCGTCAAGTTCACCTCGATCCACAATGAACACTGGAACGACTAATCAACCCTAAGCCGCTTTAAGCGGAAGGAAATATAACTATGAGCACTCCAAGCAAATCCGGCGTCTACTCGGTGCTGGACGACGGCAACATCAACGCACGGGCCGACTTCTTCGACGGCTTGGGCGAAGGCATGGCAGAACGCTATGCCGCCACCCTCGGCACCCTGATCGCCAGCGACTCGGCTGACGAAGACTACCGCTGGCTCGGCACCGCGCCAAGCATGTCCGTGTGGGAAGGCGAAGCACTGCTACAAGAGCTTCCCAACTACGCAGCCATCTTGCGCAACAAGCCGTACCTGTCCGGTCTTCGCATTGAGAAGAAGGACATCGACCGCGACAAGACCGGCCAGATTCGGCGTCGCGTTTCGGGCCTCGGCCAGAAGGCTGCTCGCCACTGGGAAGAACTTATCACTGACCTTATCATTGCGGGTGAAACCGCATCGGGTGCCGACAGCGGCGACCTGAAGGACATCAGTGGCAAGGCTTACGACGGCCAGGCGTTCTTCGACACCGACCACAGCTACACGGGCAGCAACTTCACCACGAACCAGAGCAACGACCTGTCCGCAGGCGTCTGGAACGTGGCAACTGCGACTGCCCCCACCGCTGATGAGGCCGCCCAGTGCGTCCTTGATATGGTCGGGCAGTTCTACTCGCTGAAGGATGACCAGGGCGATCCGATTAACGGCGGCCTGCGTACCTTCCAGATTCTGGTTGGTACGGTTCCGCTGTACACCGCGTTCGTCCAGGCCATCGGCTTGCAGAACCTGACCAGCGGCGCAACCAACCCGGTGCGTGCCCTTGACGGCCAAGGCTTGTCCATCTCGGTCGAGTTCGAGCCGCGACTGTCGGCCAACACCACCAAGGTGTACGGCTTTGCTACCGGCGGCGACATCAATGCCTTCATCCTTCAGGATGAAGACGCTGTTACTGTGCAGGAAGAAGACCCCGGCATCCTGACCACGCACATCAACGTCGCCGCCAAGGCGTCGCGTGCGGCTGGCTTCGGCCTGTGGCAGCGTGCGATGGTCGGCACCCTTAGCTAACCCAACCCAAGGAGGCCATTTATGGCAACGCTGAAAGACTACCAGGCTCTGGTAAAGAAGGTCAACGAAAGTGCGGGCGAGAACCGTGCTGAGTTGGCTAAGCAGAAGGCCGCCGTGGCTGAAGAACTGCAACGCAAGGCTGCCGCAAAGGGCAAGTCCGACCGACGCAAGCTGAAGTTCACGATGGACGAGATTAACAACTCCTAGCTTTCTCCTCCTGCTCCTAGCCCGTCTCTGGCGGGTTGGGGGTTTTTAATGATTACATGTTGCTTTCATACTGGCGGGCCGTATGCAGCCGAGGCCGAGCGTTTACGCACCTCGCTGCAACGGCTGGGCCTGAAATACAGGATAGACGAACTGCCTAGCCGTGGTTCGTGGGATAGAAACATCCTCATCACGCCGGAGTACATCCGTGACGTGATGCGGGAGACTGACGGGCCGGTGCTGTATGTTGATGCAGATGCCGAGTTCCACAGCGTGCCGGACTTTGACCGTGGCTACGACGTACAGGTGCATTACCTGAACGGGCGTGAGTTGCTTGATGGTACGCTCTGGCTGGCTAACAACGCCATCAGCCGCGACCTCGTGGACCAGTGGTGTAGCGAGGTGCGGGTAGGCGTGTGGGAGCAGAAGACGCTGCAAGACATCCTAGAGCGTCGCACAGATATTCGCGTCAACCGGCTTGCACCTGAGTATTGTTTTATTTATGATACAAGCAGGACTCTGCATCCCGGCATCGAGCCGGTGATCGAACACCACCAAGCCAGCAGGAGGCTAAAGCGTGAAGTGTCTCATGCCGTTGAACCAGCGGCAAGCAATCGCGGAATCAATTAACGGCAAGCGCTATGTGGAGTGGGGCAGCGGAGGTACTACGCTGTGGCTGTCCGAACACGCCAATCCATCAAGGGCCGTCACGATTGAACACGACGCCCAGTGGCTGCGGCTGGTGTTGCAGCACATGCGTGATGAGTCGTGGGACTTCAGCCCGCAGACGGGCATCGTGCCAGGCCAGAACGCCACACCTGCCGAAGAGGTGGCCTTGCATCCGGCAGGCTATATTGATGCTGGCGTGAGCGTTGACGCGGATGTGTACTTAGTTGACGGCGTGGTGCGTGGCGACTGCCTCAAAGCACTCGTTAAGACAGGCCGACCCATGACGGTGTTTATTCACGACACTCAACGGGACTGGTACGACGACGCGATTGCGGAAGCGGTGGCGGCGGGCTTTGAACGAACGGACTACCCCGAAGGCGAAGACTATCCGGGGTGCCTGTTGACGAAATTAGAAAGGACGTGACTTATGGCAGATAAGGTCGTAGAGGTGGTCGTTAATTTGGATAAGAGGGCTTTACGGCCGCTCAAGGATGTCGCCGTAAGAATTTCTGAGTTAGCTAAAAGGCATCCCCACCTACAAGAGGACGCAGATTACATCGGCGAAAAGATTTTAGAATGCCGGGATTATATTAAAGCGTCTCGGTAAATGCTCCTAATCACCGGCCATCAACGATCAGGCACCGGCTACATGGCCGCACTATGCAGGTCTATGGGCTTGGATGTCGGGCATGAGCGGCACGGCGAGGACGGCATCAGCAGCTTCCAGTACGCGGTGGATACCGACAAGGTGATCTTCCACAGCGTAGACGACAACCGTGGCCGCAAGTTCTACAAGTTCGACGAGATCATACACGTCGTGCGGCACCCCTTGCACGTCATCGCCTCAACAGCGTTTACCGATATGAACGGGGCGATAGAGTGGCAGGCCGGATTTATCCCGGTGACGGCCCCAAAGCAACACAATATCCGCCGAGCCGTACAGACGTGGCTCGGCTGGAACGAGTTAGTAGAAAAGCAGACAGACGTGCGGGTTCGGGTCGAAGACGCCGAAGAAGAACTACCCAAGATACTTAACGAGTCGGTAGTCCAAGACCCGCCCCCGCCGTGTGTCAACGCTCGCCCCCATGAGTCCCTGCAATGGGCAAGGGTGGCGACGGCTTGCGTGGGTGATGAGTTCCCACGACTATGGCAGATGGCCGAACGATACGGCTATGGAGACTAATGAACGCCACCCTACTATGTCCAGGCCCGTCGCTCGCTAACTACAGCGGACAAGGCCAGGGCATCATAGTAGGCGTTAACAGGGCAGTAGAAGCCCATGCGTGCGACGTGTGGGCCGCGACCGACTGGCCGCTGATTGACCGGGTTTACCCCCTCGGCCAGCCCGTGCTGTTTACCATCGAAGCGACACGCGCGTCTCTGGTACGCAAGGGGCGGGGCTGGCCTTATCTAGTGGTGACGCACTGCGGCATCGCTGGCGGCAAAGTAGACAACACGCGGCACCCGTGGACGCGGTACACCGCCACGGCAGCCCTGTACTACCTCGCATGGTCGGGGGCGACCCGCATAGACGTGTGGGGCTGCGACTGGGCTGGGCAAGATGACTGGGATGGGAACAATACTGAGCGGTCGCGCACCCGTGACCGATGGCGTGATGAGCAGGCAATCTGGCAAGGCGTGATAGACACGACCGGCGTATCAGTAAAGAGGCACTGATGAGCGACACCACCATAGCTAGAGCACACGCCCGCTCGGTACATCAGTACCACAGCGAGGGTGCAGAACTACCGCTGCGGGAGACGGGGCGGGACTACCCGTTACCCACTTCGGTCTACGGCAAAACGTCTAGGTCGATTGACTTCTTCTTTGGCCGGTTGGACGACGCGACAACGCTGTCCGCCCAGGCAGACGCCGAGGACATGACGCTCACCCTAGCGGATACGACGGGATTTGTGGACGGCACTGTGATTGGCGTCTTCTCTGCGACAGACCCGGACGTGTTTTACCTCGGCACGCAGATTGGCGCTCCTGCTGGTAGCGTGGTAACGCTTGACACGCCGGTGGACCAAGCACTGCCGAGCGGGTCCGCTGTTGCTGGCGTGACGACTAACATGGCGGTGGATGGATCATCGACCACGCAAGTATTCCAGATCGGACCCGTCGCCGCCGCATCGACGCAGGTGGTTAACATCCTGCGGATCATGGGTACGATGCTTGACTCAACCGCGATGGATGACGGCAAGTTTGGCGGCATCTCAGCACTGACTAACGGGTGCGTCTTGCGGCACAACAATGATGTTATCCAGAACATCTGGAACGTCAAAACCAACGCCGACCTAGCGTTGCTGTGTTATGACTTGCGGTATGCAGACAAGGCACCTGGCGGCCAGTTCGGGTTGAACTTCAGGAACACATACGGCGGGCAGAATACGCACGGCGTTGTGATTGCGTTACAGCCCGGCGACACGCTGGAGTTGCTCGTGCAAGACGACCTGACCGGGCTGGATCAATTCAAGATGATGGCCCAAGGCCACTTTAAGGAATAGCATGGGCCTGATGGATGAAGCAATGCGAGCCGACGCGCAGTTGTCGATGGATGCCGACCAGTTCGGTGAGGCGATCACGTACACGCGGGCTGATGCAACTGTACTAACGCCGACCGTTATCATTGACCGCAACGCCCCATCGCGTGACCCTGAGTACACACGCACAGCCCGCGTCTTTGACGTACAGATTGCATACGACGCCGACGACTCGTTTGGGTTGTCTGCACCGCCAGCCAAGGGCGACCGCATCACGATGAAGGAAGACCCCGCCGACGCTGGCACGGTCGATAAGGAGTTCGTCGGCCTAGCCACCGCAGACACGGGGGGCTGGCTCGCCCAGTTCGCGTAATGGCTGACCGGCGATCACGAACCATTGCAGTGCGTCTGGACGACCGCATGGTAGACGATGTGCTGTCTGAACTGCGGGACATGCCCGGCAAGATGAAGTCCGCCAAGCGGGCTGCGGTCAAGGATACGCTGCGGACGGCACGGGCCGAGCTTTCACGCGACATCAAGGATGTAGCTAACCTGCGGGCCAAGGACATCAAAGACCGTATCAAGCCGATCAAGAAGCCGAGCAACGCAAGCCCCACAGGCACGATCCGCATCTCTGGATCACGCATCCCGCTCTGGCTGTTCTCGCGGTCCAAGTCGGATGAAGCGGGGTTCGCGGACCAAAAGGGCAAGCGGCGTAGCGGGAAGCTGAGCGCCAAGCGAGAGGCCAAGGCTTTAGCGGGTGGTGCCAAGCCGGGCCGTAAGCCTGCACACGGTGCTGGATGGAAGATATACAAGGGCGACAAGGTGAAGCGGCACTTCAACTACTTTGTTCGCAAGTCGCAGTCGTCGGGCAAGACGCACATCATGAAGCGGCCAGACCAGGCACGCGGCGGCAACAACGCGATCCCCGGACGCGACTACCGCATTGCGTATGGCCTGTCCCTTGTGACGATCATGCAGCGAAAGAAGATTGCTCGCCCCTCCGAGGAAGGCATCCGAGCTGTGCTGGTAGACAATTTGCGGTCGCAGGTTGACCGCTTCCTAAAGCGAAAGAAATCCAACCGTGCCTGAACCAGTATTGTGGACCATCCAGACATCGCTCAAGACGGCGGTGGAGACAATCGACGGTACAGGCTCGTTCTTCAACACAGCCGCCACCGTCGCACACAAGACCAACGCGGTACAGTCGTTCACCCGCGACACGTTCATGATCGGCCTTAATAGCGTCACCCGCGAGACGGAAGAGACGCAGGGCAAGTATTACTTCCGCGCCATCTTCGATATTGAGGCTATTGTCGCCCCCGTCACCGGCGTAGAGGATGACCAGTTGCGTGCCCGTCTGTGGTCGGACATCGCTGCGGCTGTCATGGCAGACCCGCAACGCACCGTCTCTGCGACCCGTTACGCGATCGACACGCAAGTTCTAGCCCCTGAGATTCAGGACCAGTACGACGAAAGGGTAGGTATCACCGCCCCCGTCGAGGTTTACTTCCGACAAAGCATTACCGACCCCACCTCCCTGTGAGATAAACAATGGCTGCACCGCTAATCACCCGTCAACGACTCGTAGCACTGAAAACCGAAGGCACGGCAGGCACCGCAGAGTCCCTGGCCGCCGCCGACGCCGCGATCAACTGCTACGACACGACCTACACGCCTGAGATCAACATGGGCGATCGCCCATCACAGGGCACCTATGACGCCCCGCTGCCGTCCGTGCCGGGCGCTCGTATGGGCCGCATCGGATTCCGTACCGACTTCTTCGGCGGCGACAACGCAGCCCTGTGGTTCGCACGTATCCTGCCACATGCCGGGTTCACCGTGTCGAGCCTGACAGCTACGGCGGTCGGCTCTGCCAGCACGTCGGCGGCTACGGTCGCGGCATATGTGGATGGCGGCTACTACCAGTTGGCTGGTGCGGTCGTGACTTCCCTATCTATCGCGTTTGAGCGTGGCGAGCCGATCTACTCCACCGTGGAGTATCAGGGCAAGTACGCCGACCCCACGGACGTGTCGCTGCTGACGCCGACTTACCCCACCGATCCGCCTGAGCGTTTCGCGTCTGGCAACTTCACGCTGGGCGGCACCGAGTTGCCTACGTTCAGTGGCACCATCGACATCGCCAACACGGTAGAGATGCGGCCCGACCCCACCGACGCGACGGGCTACCTGCACGCTCAGATCACGCAGCAGACCATCACGGCCAACCTCGTTGCCGAGGCCGCACTAGCTGGCACCCGCAACGACTTCACCGCATGGACCGGCAGCACCACGCAGACGCTGGCTCTTACCACGGCTGACTCGTGCGTCGTCACGCTGCCGGGTATGCAGCGCACCAACGTACAGACCGGCGACAGCGGCGGCATCTTAAACCGCACGCTTGAGATGCTGCACACCGGCACCTCGGCGGCGACGATTGTTTCAGGCTAATTCACTAACACAGGGAGGCATCATGCAGTCGAAATTAAAACCAGGCGAGACGTTCACGAGCGAGATCGACGGCGAGACATACCACATCAAGGTGATGTCTGCGGCGGACGAGATCAGGGTACGTGCTCAACTCACGGCAGATGAAGCGAAGGCAAAGGCTGACAACGATGTCGGCCAGTATTACGCGGCTTGGGCCAAGGTGGTCGATGAGTTCGTGGAAGGTGCGGACATTGCATCGCAGGTCACGGCTGAGACGCTGGGCAAGATCGCGGCGGCTGTTACCAACGGTAATACCGTTAGTGAAGACGAAGCAAAAAACTAAGGCTGGCCGTCATGGTCCGGTGTGGCGAGTTCGACGAGAACGACCCACCTACGCCGGAGTCGGCGACTATGGCGGCCTGCCCGATGTGCGAGCAGAAGGATGCGGCGTGCAAGGCGTGCGGGGGCCGCGGCGTGTTCCGTATTGAGCAGCACCCCCGCGAGTTCGTGCCTGACCTCGCTTATCGTGTTGCACAGATTGCCGACCTGTACGGCGACCACGGGCTACCCCCTGTGGCTGGCGGGTCGCTCGATCAGAGCAACTGGTTCATCACGGCGGCGGCGTTATGTATTGCTGACCACAAAAGGATCGTAGCAGAACGAAATGGCAAGACGTGATATAGATGTCGTAGTGTCCGCACGCACGGACGCGGCCAGCTTTAAGCAGGCTGAAACCCGCACACGGGGATTCTTTTCGCGTCTTCGCGGAGCGGGGGCTGGCGGGGTCGAGGGCGGGCTTAGCGAAGCTGCGCTACAGCGAACATCACGGGCCGCCGAGACGCTATCGAAGGTTGTTCAGATTGCGGCTATCGTGCGTGAGGGCATCGGAGCGTTTAACGCTTCCCTAGAGATTGGCCGTGGCATCATGGCTGGTATGGCGGGAGACGCCGAAGCGTTCGACCAGTCGATGATTGCCGCAGGCGACGCGATCAAAACGACGCTGCTCGGCGCTGCTGGATCGGTGGTGGGCGAGGCAATATTTGGCGACCGTGCAGACGCCGCCAAGATCGAACAGGAGGTGGCGGACGCCGAGCGGCGTCGCATTGCCCGTCTCAAAGAGATCATCAAGCAGCAGCAACGACTAGCCGCCATCTCGAAGCAGGCTGCGTCGCTAAACGTCGCGGCCTTCCAGGAGACTGAACGGCTTCGCATTGAAGCGACCGGCGACGAGGGCGAGCAGCAAACGCACGCTATACGAGTTGCTGCCGACGCCAAGCTCAAGCAGATAAGCCTGCTTGAGCGTGAAGCAGAGGCCATGAAGGAAGGCGAGCAACGCAATGCCGCGCTGCTCCAACTTGAGCAGGCCCGCGAACGTGTCCACCTCAACATGGCTGAGGCTATCGAGCAGGCAGACGCCGCCAGGGCTAAGGCCGACGAGAAGCGTATCGCTGGCGTGCAATCGCAGATCGACGCGATGCGACGTGCCCACGACGAGAATGTCCGCACGTTCGGCAAGGAGGGTGCAGACCTTGAGATTGAGTCTATCAAGCTACGCACCGAGGCACGCGAGCGCGAGATTGAGAAGCTCGTAGAGGCCGCCGAAACCGAGAAGCAGCGGTTGGAACTTGCCCAACTGCTCGCGGACGTGCAGGCCCAAGGCGAGCGGGAGATTGCGGCGGTCGAGCCAGAAGCAGGACCGCGACGCGAGCGTGTCGGGCTTGCATCGGCACAGGAAGGGCTGCTTGTCTCCGGCATCGCAGCGGCAGCGCAAGCCAACCAATCTATCGAGCGGCAGAAGCAAAAGACAGCCGAGGACACCGAAAAGAACACCAAGGAAACCGCATCGGTATTGGCCCAACTACTCAGCCTTTGGCAGAGTGGCGGGGGTCCGATGCCGGTCCTTAACTAATGGCTATAACCTTCACCGAGTCATGGTCGCAGCCGTTCAGTGACACGCTGGATACGCGCGAAGTTCGCATCGCCTTCCACGTCGTAGACGATACGAATCCACTAACGGCGGTGACCTACAAAACATCGACGCACGCAACCACGAGCGCAGCCTTCCCGTCTAAGGGCGATGTGTGGTCGCAGGACACGCGGTATCGTCTACACTCGCTGTCTGCCCCCGAGTTCAAGGGGCCGCGTTACGCGGTCGTTACGGGCACCTACAAGACCGGCCCGTTCGGCGGTGCCGAGGAAGAAGAAGACCCGTTTGCCCGTCCTACGCAGTATCGCTGGCGACCTGTTACGCAGAGTGCCCAACGCGACACCGACGCAGACGGCAACCCGATTCTCAACTCGGCGGGCGACCCGTTCAGCAACCCCGTGCAGGGGTTCCTCAACACCTATATCGTCGAAGCTACACGCAACGAGCCTGCGTTCAACTCGCCTATGGCGGTGCAGATGCAGAACACCGTGAACGGCGACAGCTTCACCCTAGCTGGCAACACGATCCAGCCTGGCGAAGCGTTGTGTACAGGCATCTTCCCCGCGTCTGCTTATACCCTGAGTGCGGAGTACGTCGAAGTTACCTACCAGTTTGAAATCCGCGAACGTCTCACCCTTAGCGGCGGCGGCAGGATCACGGCCCACGTCCACCGTATCATCGACCAAGGGCGGCAGGCGTTCATCCACGGGCTGAATAAGGTTGCCATCTACAACACGAACGGCGACGGCGTGGAGCCTTCACTGGTTAGCAATGACGTGCCGCTCGATCAAGGTGCGCCAATCGGCGAGCCGGGCGATAACGGGAAGAATTACACCAGCGTTGAGGCTGAGTTCAACCCCGCTGAGGGCAAAGGGTGGGAGGTCAACCCACAGGTGACTGCCCCGCCCCTGCTGGCTATTGACAAGGATGCCAATAGCGGCGTGACGTTCCTATACTACAAAAAGCATATCGAGGATAACTTCGGAGGGCTTAACCTATGAGCCTGCACCCGGAGGACGTACAGAAACTCCAGTGGCTTTACGATGTTGTTCGCGGCATCGACGGCGACAACGTTCGCTGGTCTGGCAACTCGCTATACATCGGCAGCGGTGGCGGCGGCGGTGATAGCCCCGGCACGGATTGGCGGCCTCGCCAGTTCCGCGTGAAGTCTGAGGAAAACGACTACCTAGTCTGCGTTCCGTACAACGACCGCAAGGGGGCGGCGGGGGAAAAAGAGTACAAAGTCGCCAAGATACCATCCAGTCGTGGCGGCGACACGTTGAAGGCTGTGACCCCCCCATACGTTGCCGACGAAACGATTATATGGGCGGCACCGTTTCGCGATAACGGCGCGGTTGACGGTGACGACGCGCCGATCGCCTTGATGGAGCTAAACGGAGCAGGCAGCACGTCTAGCTTTTGGGCCAAGATCACCGCAGCGGCAAGCGTGGGCGACAACCGATGGAAGTACGACTGGACCGAGCAGCAGAGAACCACGTCGGGCTGGCAGGACTTGCCCGGTGGACGCACGCACACATCGACAGGCAAGCACGCATACAACGCCACAGAAGCGAATAACGGGGCGACAGGCAGGCAAGGCAACGGGATCGACGTTGACAGCGACATCATGACCGACAATACCGATTTAGAGATTCAGGCGGCAAGCCAGAACCCCGTTGTCCGTATGTACGAAGAAGTCGATTCGGATGGCGTCCTTGCGTACAGCTTCGAGTACGTCAACGCAGTAGACGGGGATTGTGCGTAATGGCTAGTGTGGCAAGATATTGCTGTTGCGATGCGGGAGGATGCCTCGCGGATGATGACTCCTGTTCAACCTGCACCGACATCACGCCGAACGCATACACCGTCACTTTCAGCGGAGTGACAATCTGCGGGTGCCTGAATCTGTCGCCCGATGTGGAGATCGCGTACTCGGCTGGCGACCTCAACGGATCATTCACCCTCTACCACAAGAACGCCAGCGAGTCGGACACGTCGTGTGTGTGGGAGTTAACTACATCGGCGTCGCTCAAGGTCATCCAGACCGTCTACGATTCGATGGATGGCAGTTGCGGCGGCGGCGTCCTTGCGGAAAGTGACGAGCAAGTGTCTATCATCCTGACCCGCACCGCGACCGAGTGGAAACTGCAAGCGTTCAACTTGAACAATGATTTGTTCTGCGACACGCAGACCGCTGATACAGATGACGGCGATCAGTTGTGTGCAACGGTTCCGAGTTTCACCAATGACATGACCTCTGGGTGCGGCACAACGCCGCCAGCGTCATGCGCGGTTGGCCCGCCCGGTGTCATCATCGGCGCAACAGGAGGCACGGCCACGGTCGTGTGTGTGGAGGCATGAGCGTCACGCTGAAACAACTTCGCCCGCTAGCCTGCCACACCCGCGCCCACTGCGCGACCTGCCGCACCGACGCAGACTGGCGCGAGCGAGTAACCGGAGTGCGTGACTTCGACTGCCCGCACGGGGTGGCGGCTGATAAAATCCCATCTCGCGGCCTCGGCGACACCATCGCCAAAGTGACCAAGGCGGTCGGGATTAAGCCGTGCGGCGGATGCAAGAATCGGCAAGCCAAACTAAACAAGCTAGTTCCCTATAAGGATAAGTAAATGGACAAGTACACTGTCACATCTGGCACCGGCCTCGCGTTCGACAACGACGCATCGTGGTCGCCCATCAACATCAGGTCTGCCGCATTCCAGTGGACGGCCAGCGGGTCCGGCACCGATGAATACTACCTAGAAGCATCGGGCGGCGGCAACCCTAACACCGTCCTAACCGGGCTGGTTGAGCCGGACAACGTCCAGATCAACGGCACGGCGGCCACTGCTGGCACGGCTGGCTCGCTCGCCCTGCTTACGTGGGACTGGGCCGACAACGACACGCTGGGCTACAGCACCATCTACGTGCGGCTGGGCAGCGGCCTTGCTGACCCGGACGCCCAAGCCGATGGGTACGTCACGTTCACGGCTTCTCCGGCGGCCAACGATAACGTCTACTTCCGGGGGTCTGCCAGCTTCCTCGGCGGCGACTTCTCCAGCATTGAACTTGACGACATCATCCTGCTACCAGGCTACACCGGAACCATCGGCGACGCCCTGAACCCGCTCAAGCTCGATATGGGCAACGCCGACCGCATCGAGATCAACGCGACGGGCAAAGTGTACCTGTCGCTGGGTGACGCAGCCTGCTCGCCAAGGGTGAATCGGACGGGGGCGGCGGCTAACGGGGCGGCGGGGCTGTATCTGATCGACTGCTCGGCCCTGAACGACCTATTCGTAGACGGCGGAACGGTTCAACTGGAAGGTTCCAGCGTGGACGACGCCTACGTGGCAAGCGGCGGAACCCTGCTAGGTGATGCCGACACCGCCTGCACCGGCGACTTGGAAAACAACGGCGGCACTGTGGTGTGGAAGGGCACGGGCGTTGACAACTTCACCAACGGCGGCACCACTACCATCGAGGGTACAGACGCCTGGGCGGTCGTTGAGGTGTCGGCAGGCACGGCTATCTACAACAGCAGCGGCACCTTGACGGCGGCCACGGCGGTGGGCACCGGCACGATCGACTTCACGAAGAAGAGCGTGGGCCAGACCGTGACGACGCCGAAGGTGGAAGGTGAGGGCAAGATCATCTACAATCCTGCCAACACCGTGATGTCTAACGTCTCTACAGGTGACGGGCCGCGACTCATCAAGGGCGGCACCAGCTAGTCCCACCCCCACACAAAATCTGATCCTTTCGCGCCTCTGTGAGTTTTTTACTTGCAGGGGCGTTTTTCTATTGCTGCTGAGTGCGATCCGGGTTATAATCCTGCCATGATAATCTCGCTACCTATCGTGCTGATGGCGCTGCTTGCGGGCCTGATCGTATACGATATTGGCTATCGCCTTGGAGAATTGTCAGCCACACGGGGGAACGATGCCTAAGAAATACAAGCTACGGCATGGCGAGTTCACCGTTGAATACGGCGGTATGTTTGGCATGATGACGATGCCCGACCGCTTGATGGACTACGAACACTGGCCCGATGAATACTCCATCTGGCTAGATGACCGGCTCAAGGGCAAGGCTAAGTTGGATACGCTAATCCATGAGCTACTGCACGCCGAGCATCCGGAGTTGACAGAGGAACAGGTAACAGAAACAGCCACCCATATTGCCAACGTCGTGTGGGGCGAGGGGTGGCGGGAACAAACGAAAGGAAAGTGATGCGTATCTATATTGCGGGCGGGATGAGGAAGCATGAGTTTTACAACTTCCCATCTTTCGACGAGGCCGAGCAACACCTAAAAGACCTCGGCTACGAGGTGGTCAGCCCCGCACGCCTAGACATGGATGCGGGCTTCTCTCCGTATCAACTCCCCGACGATCACGACTGGTCCGAGATGCCGCCCGGCATGGACTACGAAGAAACGATGGCCCGCGACCTTGCCGCCCTTGACAAGTGCGATGCCATCTACATGCTGCGAGGGTGGACGACTTCCACGGGCGCAAGGCGTGAGCAGATACACGCTGCGGCAACTGGACGGCATGTGTTCTATGAGCAGGATGTGTTGGAGCCGCCGTCGTTGATCGAGCCGGATGATTCGACTTGTAAGGAATCCTTACATGTTCAAGGCTCGCCACTCCCCACCGACAAGCAGGCCCGCAAAGAGACGCCGATCGCGTCAGGCGTGCTGGACTACTTCCCCGACGCAATCGCAGCACTGGCTCATTGCTCTTGGGTGGGGAACGAGCAGCATCAACCAGGCGAGCCGCTGCGATGGGCTAGAGAGAAGTCGAGCGATCATGCTGATTGCCTTATGCGGCACTTCATGGAGCGGGGGACGGTTGATTCAGATGGTGTGCGACATTCAATTAAGGTTTTATGGCGCGCCGCCGCCTTAGCCCAGTTGGAGATTGAGGGGGCGAGATGACTCAATGCCACCACACGCACGAGGAATTGTTATTAGCCCTACTGAGCAGCACGGACGGCTGGCTATGCACAGGCCACAATCATCTTGAGCATCCAGAGGCCGATGTAACTATCGACTTCAGCTGGCGAACTTGCCGAGGTCCGAAAGGGCGGACTATGCGACAGAACTGGCTCGTCCATGCCGGGGGTGTCGTAATACCAGTATCGCGCCAGATTAAGCGAGATGTCAAGCGTCTGTCCATCAACTTAGCCCAACGTGAAACGAGAGCCGCAGCAGTACATCTACTGAACGGGCGCGAACGAAATACAATCGAAAGGGCATCATAATCGAACCTTGGCAGCAATACTGGCAAAAGTACCAAGAGCTACGCAGCTACTCTGCTGTTGCTAAACTCTTTGGCGTCCAACACTCCACCGTCCGCCGCACCATCCTGCGAGCGGCCAAGCGTGGCGAGATCAACCTGACCGGCTACGAGAACCCGCCTGGCTTCCAGACCGGCAAGGTGACTGTCCAAGTCAACGCTGACGGCACAATTGAGAAGGAGTGGCGGCGTATCCACCCGGAAGCCGCCGACATCGAGGACTGGGTGCAAGACCTCTGCGCCAAGGCGGGCAAGGCCGGGCCGAAGATCAAGCGGCCCAAGGTGAAGGGCGACACGGCTCTAGAGATTCCGATCGGCGATATGCACGTTGGAATGATGTCGTGGAAGCCTGAGACGGGCGAGGACTGGGACACCGACAAAGCCTGCAAGATGTTCAAGGGCGGTACAGCCCACCTGATCGACCTCGCGCCTAAAACAACGAAGCACGCTATTTTAGCTGACCTCGGCGACTTTATGCACAGCGATAGCAGGTACGGCACCACAGAGAAGTCGGGCAACGTACTGGACATGGATGGCCGGTTCTGCCGTATCGTTGACAAGGCCCGCGATGCGTGGGTGGAGGTGATCGAAGCGGCGGCGGCTAAGTTCGCATCCGTTCACGTCGTGATGACTCCGGGCAACCACAACCCACACTCAGCCCACTGGATGGCCCGCATTGTCGATGCCTACTTCCGGCACTGTAAGCACGTCACGATTGACACCGACCCCACATCGCACCGCTACCACCGCTGGGGCAAGTCCCTGCTGGGCTACAGCCACGGCCACTTGGCGAAGGCGGCTGACCTGGCGGTGATGATGGCGACAGCAGAGCCGCAGTTGTGGGCCGCTACCAAGCACCACCACTGGCGATGCGGTCACATCCACCACGCCACGAAGAAGTCCCACGTTGACAACGGCGAGAACCACGGCGTGACGGTTGAGACGTTCCCCATCCTGCCGCCGCGAGATGCCTACCACGCGGAGCATGGCTACGACGCTCAGCGTCTATTGCAAGGCGTCCTGCACCATGAGGTTCATGGCGAGGTGACGCGGCATACGGTTCACGCGAGGATGCTTGGCTAGTCCGTCTCACGATACTCACTAGGCTCTGGCACGATTATGTCAAACATATCAGCCAGCCATGCCGCCACTTTGTCTAGATACTCGTTGAACTGCGACGTATCAAGCTCGGTGGTGCTGCCCACCACATCCAGTCGCTCGCCCTTGACCTCTACCGTCTTGCGTAGGAACTTCGCTTTGAGCAGTTCATGCGCCTGCTGGTCTGTGTATTCCTCGCCCTGGTCGCGGAGGAAACTACCGAAGGGATGGACCATACAGGGCCAGTAGTAGGCGTTCTGCCGGTCGCTGCGCCTCGGCCTGTACCGCGTCACCTCGATGCGATAAACGCCACGCAGGTCGTTGATGCGGCGTGCGATGGCCGTGCGCTTGCGGGCGTCGTTGAGGTCGGCGATTAGCTCTGGCATAAGAAACCCCGCCACCGCTGATTAGCGATGACGGGGGAAAGGAAAGGTATCAAAATGGTAAATCGTCGTCGTCAGGAACCGTCACGCCTGGCGGGTCTTGCTTCGCAGGTGCCTGCTGCCCCTGTTCCTCCATCCGCTTGAACGTGACGCTCAGTGCCGGGCCTGTCTCGTTCTTCCAGACGTTGACCCACCACCCGTCGATCTTGCCGCC
>Ga0098055_1000576_pt1 | contig 21614 bp, 21 predicted proteins | sample 17_taG_FD_75107 | JGI IMG/M metagenome (GOLD analysis project Ga0098055, IMG submission 75107) | Marine viral communities from the Subarctic Pacific Ocean - 17_ETSP_OMZ_AT15314 metaG | ecosystem: Environmental > Aquatic > Marine > Oceanic | place: Pacific Ocean | collected 2015-01-18 | reverse complement strand
ATTTTGTCTGCGGATTTTAGTCTCGCGCTTTTTAAGAGCCTTTATTCTGCGAGATGTTTTTACTCGCTCTTTTGTCATAAGATCTGACATGGTTAGTACCTTTCTTTAGTTGGTTATGGTTTGTATAAACCAGTAGGTTAAAAATATTGATAGCAGGGCGATTATTGCCGCCCTGACTATTTCTACCATTATTTGTAGAATTCGTTCCTCGTGCATGATTAAGCCGCCAGTAGAAAACGGTCATCAGACATCCATCTGTTAACCTCTAATTCTCGCTTAAACATATTAGCTGCTTCACTTTCAGCCCTAGCTGCAGTATTTCGAGGCTCAAAGCCATTGCCTAGTGTATGGCTTGCGTAGTTGGTAAAGGCTGACATAAGGGCAAACTTATTATGTCCTCGAACGTATGCCTCTTCCATATACAGGTCATACATTTTTTTCTGCTTTTGCTCACTGGGAATAATGTCCTCAAGTAACTTTTGGACAGTGGTCTCTCGTAAATTTGTCTGAGCAAATACTTTGAGACGTTCACTCTCTAGATAAAAATCGTTTTTAGCTCTGCGTAATTCGGAGATAAAATCAGGTAAATTAAAGCCCGAAGTATTTTTCCTGCGAACCACTGAATATTCACCACTGACACAACCATTTGTACAAAAGGTGTCTATTGATCCAAACAGGGTAACATTTCCTGCAGTACCATTGACGCCGTGTATACCGATGATCCTCTGCCTGAGTTCAGTCTTATGCCCACTGTCAGTCTCGATCTCAGTTTTTATAGATGGGAAGGTAATGTCTGCCAGTGCAAAACCATTTTTATGGCCTGACTTAAACCGAACCTCTGCGTTTAAGATATCGTCGCTATCCATGTTTTCTGTGATTTGATCCCAGAGACCATTAAAAAATGTCTGGTGATCTACACACTTAAACTTATCAGAGACATGACCGATGGCCTCGCCATTGTTAGGATTGATAACGAAGTTGTGTCCTGCCATTCTGGATGGCTCAAACACTGGCTTAAAATCTAGGTTTTCTGGAAGTTCAATAGAACGGTTAATCGAAGTAAAATCTAATGGCATATTATGCCCTTTCTTTTTAGTTGGTTAATATTTAAGTTGGTTAGCCTTCGAACAGGCTGAGTAGATAAAGCCAGACAAACAAAATGCTGAACGGCTTTATCAAAATTAGAAGCCACTTTATTTGACACCTGTTATGATGTCATCTTTCATAGTGACTTGTGCAAACCACTCACGACCAATGTTGGTCATATGAGGTCTATTGCATACTACTATAGTTCCATTGCTCTGGTACTCATTACCGAAGAGGCTAGTTTCAATGTAGTTAAGTTTCTTGCCAATATTATCTTTAAGAGATTTCTTCGTTGGATATACTGCAATCATTGTCATTTGGTTATTTCCTTAGTTGGTTATCTCGACACCTTAGTAAGTGCCATGTCTCCCATTACACTACTAAGATAAGTAAATCAAATTTATTTTTTCTAATTTAATTTTTTTATTTTTTTTTTTAAAATTATTTTTATTTATTTTAAAATATTTTTTTATTAGTTTTCAGTATATTATAACATCACCACATTAAAATTAGGCTGTGGATAAACTAATCTTACTCTCTCGCGCTCGCGCTTACGCAGAGTTAAGTGTTGACTTGAGTAAAAAACTCAGGTTTATATTTTGGATTAATTGTTAAGTTTTAAATCAATGGAGGAAGGTGCAGCAGGTTTTGGATACTATAATAGACACCAAACAAGCCTTAAAGCTAAGCGAAATAATACAACATACTATAGAGTTAGTCAAAAAAGACAGTCAAAGTTTAGTGGTTGTCTATATGGTTGATTTTAAAATTTTTGAAGCCGTTCCGTTACATTGGTGTGATGAAAGATTTGATGGGTGGGAAGAAATTGTTAGGGTATGTGCAGAGTAGCCACTTTTTTAGGTAAAAGATAAAGAGATCCACTTCGGTGGGTCTTTTTTTTATTTGACACTATAGTCGGTGGTAGTATAAGCACCTAACTGTTAATACCAACTCTTAACAGTTTGCTTATATAACCAACCGAAAGAACCAACCAAATGAAAAAAGCTCCTTACGTAGAGATAGAGATAAGGAAAAATGGTAGAAGTTATGGCGTAAAACCAACGGCTAAATTACTACGTTACTTTCCTGACTTGAAGAGAGATCGTTTTGATACTTTAACGGAAGCCAATGCGCTAGGCTACGCATGGCAACGTAAATTAGATACACACTTAAAAGGTGGTACTGATACACATACTTCTGAAGATAAATACACTGTCAGAACACTTATCAACGAATGGAAAGCAAGTCCTGCCTATAGGGATAACGACCTCTCGACTATGAGAAGTTATGCTAGTCACATTGAATACTGTATGAACTTTAAACTTAAAGGTGAGTCAGTGCGCTTCGATGAGATGAAAGCTACAGACGTAAGTTATGATCACGCCAAGTATTTATTTAATACCATAGAAAAGGACGTTAGTACTCACAAAGCAGTAACTTGCTTTATGCGGTTACGCGCAGCCTTTAATGAAGGTATTAAGTGTGGTCTAGCTAATATCAATCCTTTCTCTTTAGTAACCTTACCAATGCTAGAAGCCAGAGCCGTCCTCTGGGATGAGGATATGGTAACCCAGGCTATAGAACAGTGTGACGCAGTAGGCAGACATTCACTAGGTACTATGATTACTCTTTGCTACCACTGGTGTCAGCGACCTGTAGACATCCGTAGACTTAGATGGCGTGATGTAGAAACTGGCGTAGGCTACTTCAGACAGAAGAAAACTAAAGTTAGAATGGCAATCCCCCTCACGCAGGGTATCAAAGACAGATTAGCACTGCATGAAGAATTACTTGGCGATGAAAGATATGTCGATGATATCATCTTGCGCGAAGAGCCTACTAAAAAGCCTTACACTGTAGATCGAGTATCAGTAGTCTTCAAACAGACAGTTGTTAAGCCACTGAAGTGGTCAATGGTTCAGGATGGTGATCGAGAGAATGACCAAGGACAGCCACTACTTACCTACCCAAGGATGGGAGATCTTCGACGCACTGGTACTACTCACGCTAGTAGATCGGGTTGTACAGACAGAGAACTAATGGCTCTCACTGGTCACAAGAACCCTTCCATGCTCGTTATCTATGCAAGAGCAGGAGAGGTAGAAGCAACTAACGCAATGAATAAGAGAGGTTTGCTAACCAGTATTGGTCACAATGGTGGGCCAGTTATGGAAGATAGGGTGGGTTGGAAAGCAGCCGCACGACAGATTGAAACTGGTCAGGTGACGGACAAAGCACTGATCGATGCACAGAACGAAATCCAAAGATTAAAACAACAACTAAAGAAAATTAGGAATTAATATGATATCAGCTAAATTAGTAGATCACATGGGCAGTGACCTCTCAGTAGTTAATGCAGCGAGAGTAAGCTTTAATAAGAAGTCAGAGCCACACGGTTACTCGCAAGCAGGTAATGGTCCATCTGTTCCCATCTTAAAAGACAAAGATAAGAAGTTAATTAAATACCTAGCCGCGCACAAGCACTTTTCTCCTTTTGGGCATTGTTTTGCTACCTTTTACTGCAAAGCCCCTATTTTCGTAGCTAGGCAACTGGTCAAACATGAATATTTACGACTGAATGAGATCTCGCGCAGGTATGTGAAATCAGAACCAGAATTATTCTTTCCTAATTGGTGGCGAGAGGCTGTTGATGACAAGAAACAGGGCAGCGGTGGTAGACTAGATGACGACAGAGCTACTCAGGCAATCACTACTTCAATCAGTCAAACGCAAGATGCAGTCTACAAGTATAATCAGCTACTGAAGTTAGGTGTCTGCGAGGAACAGGCTCGTATGATTTTACCCTTGAACATGGTCACTGAGTTTTACTGGTCTGGTAGTCTAGATGCCTTTGCTAAAATGTGTAAGCTGCGCAGGTCAGATGATGCACAGACAGAGACCAGACGAATCGCCACAGATATCGCAGTAGACATGAATACTATCTACCCACATTCGTGGGAAGCACTGCAGGGAGCGTTACATTAACGAGTCGGGTAAATAAAATATTGGAACAAATTGGAATATTCCAGAATCCATTTTTTGTTCCAATTTTTACTGCCAAAATCATATAAAATCGTTTATTATCAGATAGTTGGCTCCGGCGGTTGGGATCGAACCAACGACCAATTGATTAGTTGGTTATCGTTTAAAATCAATGGGTTATAAAATCTAGGTGTTAAAAACTGTTAATGAAAATAGTCAGTAGTTGATTGCAGTTAGGTGTTGACTATCCCAATTAGTGTAGTATCCTTCGGACGACCCTTCGGGGGTCGGAATATAGGATATACTATGATAACATTTTTTACTGCTTTAGTTTTTTCTTACACAATACAAGAAGAGCAAGTTACTGTGAGAATTTGGTTAAATTCATACCAAGAGTGCTTAGACGCTATGACCCACACAGAAAGTTTATATGACTTTATGGCTGATAATGTTTCTGACCATAATATTTTTATGATTTGTGAGCCGTCTTCTGTGAAGAGTAAAGAGTTAATCAAACCTAAGCCAAGACCAGATGACTTATAAAGAGCAATTAGAGCTTATTAAGGACATACCCATTCGAGAAGGTGAGAGAAAGATAATCACCTGCCCAGTTTGTGGTGGCTCTAAGAAGATGTCTGTCAGTAAGTTCGATGGTAAACTTCTTTGGAATTGTTTTAGAGCTAGTTGTAATACTAAAGGTATCCACTCAGGTGACAGAGGGTTACAAGCAGCAAAGAACTACTTGTCTGCTACGTCTAACAACGTAGATAGATTTATTAGACCTTTACCCGACATACTTACCTGTATAGAAAACTACTCAGATGCTCTTGCATATGTTAAAAGTGTAAATAGTTACGAGGCATACCAGAATAAATTTATAAAGATTAAATATGCACCTTCGGATCAAAGAGTATTATTTTTCGTGGGGCAGGGTGCAGTAGGCAGACTGATAAGAAAAGGTCAACCAAAGTGGATTTCTTATGGTGATGTTAGCGAACTGACACCAATAGGATCTGGAGAAAATTTAGTGATGGTAGAAGACGTACCTTCGGCATGTAGTGTCTCCTCAGTAAATAACTGTGTGGGCTTACCGCTGTTAGGAACGACACTTACTAGTGTTACTCAAAAACTACTAACTAAGTACAAAAATTGCTACTTAGTACTTGACAAGGATGCTAGTCGTAAGTCTATAGTCCAGGCTATGAACTATAATAGAAAAATTAAAATTAGATTTACTGAAAAAGATTTAAAAATGTTATCTGTAATAGAATTAAAGAAAGTACTGGTATAATAATATGGCTAAAAGAGTTATATACAACCATAAAAATATAAACATTACCCAATACACTGGTTGGAGAAAAAGTTTCTTTAGAAACTATATTTCTTTTAGATGGTGGAATAAAAGATTAGTCACGCTAACCAGTGTTGGTGCTTTAATACACAGAACTATTACAAGATTTTTACATTTAAAACGAAAAGCCTCGTCATCTGATTGGGTGGGTAATTTTGTATGGGGAAGCCCTGTTGTCGCGTTAGCACCTCCCAGAGAAAATGATCATGGACTAGCCTTAAACATAGACACGTACCTGACTTACGTGGATAAACAAATTAACAGTCGAAGCTGATAGTACCGACTATAAACCCAAGGAATATCATAATGCAATTACGTGCAATAATGTTAGTTGATCTAGAAGTAGACAACTACAAAGAAGCAGCAACAATGGAAGCCAAGCTTCAAGAAACTTTAGATACATTAGTAAGTTTAAATAAGAATATTAGTTATACTGCCATAAACTTAGCTGAACGTAGAGGCTCTGCTAAGCCTGACATTCAGAAAATGAAATTTAGACAAAATTAATAACTAAAACAACAACTTAACAGTTTTATTGAGTCCTAGAGAAATCTAGGGCTTTTTTTTGTTGTCATTAGGTGTTAGTCCTACCAAAATAAAACCAACTATAAAAGTGTTAGTAAAGGATTACACATTGAACCACTCTATTTTAAAGAACTGTTTAAAAAATGAGTTCTTTGAGGCGAACAGGGAAAAACTACGAGCAGAACTCTTCGAAGACCAACTCAAAGAATTATTTACTACAATAACTGAACTCCATGACAAGTTTGATAAGGATGTAACTACCTTAGAACTATTCACATATTGGAAATCTAAAAACCCTACCTCTACATCTTCTTGGACTGAAGAGATGGGAGATCAAGTTAACTTAATTGCAGCCGCAGAAGACATGGATCAAGCTGTTGCCGTTGACGTTATAGAAAACCTATGGAGACAGCATACTGGCTTAGACATAGCCAATTTAGGCATACGAATGTCCGAAGGTGATTCTAATGCAATGGATACCTTAACCACTTTAATAGATCGAGTTGGTGATGGTTACCTACCTGATGACTACGGTGAGCATGTTACCACTGACATTTATGAATTGCTTCAAGATGAAACAGAAGACAACAGATTTAAATTCAACATCGAGACCTTAGCTAAACACGTTAGTGGGATAGCAAGAGGTGAATTTGGTATCATATCAGCTTATTCGAATGTAGGTAAAACAGCCTTAGCCATAAGCTTATGTGCTGCACCTAATGGCTTTTGCCACCAAGGAGCTAGGGTCTCTTATATAGCAAATGAAGAGAAAGCCAAACGCACTTCTCGCAGGGCTATCATGGCGTGTGCAGGTATGACCAAAGAAGAGCTAAAGGAAGACCCTGCCACCGCCGCATCTAGAGCAAGTATTTTAAAAGATAAAATTCGTTTCATGGATGCCCACGGTTGGGATGTCCAAAAGCTAGAAGGTTATCTTAATAAAGAAAGACCAGATATCTGTATTATAGATTTAGCAGATAAAATAACCCTCACACAAAAATTCAACTCAGGACATGAGAGGCTCAAGGAGCTTTACTATCGTCTACGCGAATGTGCCAAAAAATATGACTGTGCCATGATTGTTTTATCTCAGGCTAATGGTGACGCGGAGAATAAAACCAAGATCTCTATGTCGATGCTTGAAGGATCTCGCGTAGCTAAGCAAGGTGAAGCCGATTTGTTGTTAGGTGTCGGCGCATTAGACCCTCTCCAAAATCCCGAAGAGACTGCACGTTGGATCAACGTAATGAAAAATAAAATAACAGGTTGGCATGGAACTGTGCAGTGCAACCTGCTTGGAAAGGTGTCTAGATATGTGGTCTGAAATTATAATGATTACGCTTCTTTTAGTTGTTCTTTTTTCAGTATGGAGAGATGGCAATGGACGTTAAGAAGGAAGCACAAAAACAGGCAGAGCAAACTTACATTGGGTTTTTAAAATGGTGCAAAGTCACATTTTATTGGATCATGGCTTCTGCTTTAATATTAGCAAGCTGTAACTTTGGAGTAGAGAAAGGCAAAGACGCAACTGGATCAAAATATAATGGTGAGGTGTATGCCCCAAGGGGGCTTGATGAATAAGATAATATTACGATTACGAGGCTCTTACAGCGTCAGTTGTGAGCCTGAGAATTACACTGTGGTATCTAGAAGAGGCTCTCTCATTGGTAAGATGGCTAGAGAGTTAATGCGTCAAGGGTTTAATCCTAAAGCTGAAGTCCAAGTAATACGCGACGATATAGTTTGCTTTGAGCCAATGACGTTGGAAGCTTGGTCAAAGATTAGCTTAGTAGAGAATGATACATCCTTCCGTTTTACTAAGTACAAACCTCACCCTCTCTACAGCAAGGGGATGAGCAATGACTAACATCTTAGTGATTGACCTGGAGACTACAGTTAGAAGGATCGAAGGTAGGATAGACAACTCACCTAAGAACCCAGAGAATAAACTAATCTCCGCACATTATGGTTGGCTAGGTGAAGAGACAGTAGATGTCGTACATACTGATGTCTTTTATCATAATGAATGCTTTGAGCCTGATGGAACTAGTCGGCTAGTAGACCACCTCAATAAGGCAGATATAGCTGTACTACACAATGCAAAGTTTGATGTAGAATGGTTACAGGAGATAGGCTTACCCATCCCACCCAAAGTAATCTGCACAATGATCATCGAATATTGCTTACTGAAAGGTAGGTTCTTTGAGTTTGACGTTGAAGGTAATGCTAATCGAACAAAGATTTCCCTTAAAGATACTGCAGAGCGTAGAAATACCAAGAGCTATAAAAAGAGTGAACTGATTGATGAGAAGTTCAATTCTGGAATGGATTTCTCTGAAATACCTCTGGCTGACGTAGTTGAATACGCAGAAGCTGATGTAAAGGTATGCGGTGAGATCTATTTATCTCAATTAAAGGACTTAGCGAAGGAAGAAAACCAATCCCTCAACAGTGTGATCGATTTTATGTCAGATATGCTGATGTTTCTTTGCGAGATAGAGATGAATGGCGTAAAGATAGATATGGAAGCCTTAAAGCAGGTGGAAGAGGAATTTTTAGCTGAGAAAAATGAACTTACTGAACGTCTACAAGAAATAGTTAGCCAAGTAATCGGTGATAAACCTATTAATCTTAATAGTGGGGCTGACATGACGAAGGTGGTGTACTCACGCGAGGTTACTGATCGTGATCTACACAAGACTACGTTTAATATTGGTACTAATAAAAAGGGCAAGCCTAACAGACCGCCTTATATGTCTGCAAAAGAGTTTGCCATAGCTGTACGGTCTACCACAAAAATAATAATGAAGACCCAAGCGGTTACTTGCCCAGACTGCAGCGGTAAAGGTGACTTTCAACAGTATAAAACTAAGACTAGGACTAAACACGGTAAAAAGTACAAAGTTAAAGGTGATCCCTACAAGAACCGCACCAAGTGTAAGACTTGTGAAGGTAAGGGGGCTTTGTACGTTTCTACTGGTGAAGAAGGGGGGCTAGGTCTTAACCCACTAGACCCTTATTATGCATCCATTAATGGATTTAAGACTGATAAGGATACTATCCAACTACTAATTAATCAGGCTAACGGTAAGAAGAAAGACTTAGCTGTTGAGTTTCTCACTAAGATAAGCCGACTAAATGCCATCTCTACTTATCTAGATAGCTTTGTAAAAGGGATTATCAGAGGTACGAGAAGCAGTGGTCTTCTTCACGCAAACTTTAATCAGACTATTGCTGCAACTGGTAGGTTATCCTCTGGCGGTGGTATTAGCTTAAATCTACAGAATATGCCCAAGCGAGGTTTTCCTGTAAGAAAGTGTATGATCTCACGCTTTGGAGATCGCGGCACATTATGCGAAAGTGACTACTCCAGTTTGGAATTTCGAGTTTGTGTGGAGCTTTCCAGAGATGAACAAGGTATGGCAGACATCCTTGAAGGTAAGGATATACACAGACAGACTGCTAGTATCTGTCTCAAGAAGGATGCTTCTGAGGTAACTAAAGATGAAAGACAAGGTCATAAGTGGGCGAGTTTTCAGCCTCTATTTGGCGGCACTGGGGCAGGTCAGCCCGACCATATAAAAGCGTATTTTGACCGTTTTTATGAAATCTATGAAGGTATATACAAGTGGCATCAATCTTTAATGACAGGAACTTTAAAGAATGGACTTGTCCAGACACCTTCTGGTAGACAGTATTTCTGGCCTGATGTTAGTAGAACAAGAGGTAACAGAGTTACTAACGCCACTCAGATACTAAACTACCCAGTACAGGGCTTTAGCGCAGATCTTGTGCAGCTTGCTTGTATACGTACCTTTAAGATGTTTAAAGAGCAAAAATTACAATCAAAACTGATACTTACGGTACACGACAGCATTGTAGTAGACTGCTTAAAAGATGAATTAGAGGCAGTAAAAGCTATTTTAACTGAGGCTATGACGCAGGTCGGTGAGGAGACTAAATTACGGTTTGGCTACTAAACTGTTGTACCTCTCGACATAGAAATTTCTAGTGGAAAAAATTGGCTAGATCAGGTCGAAATGGCTTGATCAACACTATACAAAGTGGTAAAATGAACATCTAACCTTTGAAGGAAATATAATGACAGAATTAATGACTGATACAGGCTCGACTATTGATGAAATTGCAGCGGCTTTAGGCGCGGCAAATACTAAAAGCGGATCTACTAAAATACCCTCTCTAAAGATTAATAGTAAGGGAGAAGATGACAACGGCAACCAGATTCCTTTAGGTGCGTTTTTCTTAAATACACCATCAGGCAGGGTCTACGCTAAAGACGGTGTACGTATTAGGGCATTTTCTAATCACATCCAGTTTCAACACTGGGGAACGGAAAATAATTTAATAAATAAATCCATACTTATGCGAAATAATTCAGAAGAAGCCATAGATCAGCTAGGCGGTGTCATGTGTGGTATGCCTACATACGAACAATCTATCCAAATGTCTGAAGAAGAGCGAAAACAATATGAAGGTAGGGATAAATTTCGTATTATCAGGGCAGTAGTCAGTTACACTGGTAAAACTGCAGAAGGTGAGGAAGTTACTATCACCAATGAACCTTGCAAATTAGAATTAAAACGTAAAAATTATGGTCCGTTTTTTCACGATGTTACAAGTAAAATGGGTGACAGAAATCTTTGGGATTTCGAAAGCACTCTTCGTGGGGAAAAGGAAAAAAATAAAAAAGGACAGCCATATTATAAAATACGTTTTGATCCCCAATTTCATAAACCATTAGAAATGGATCAAGATATCAGCGACAGTATTAAGGCAGTAGCTCAGATGGTACAGGCTGAAAATGCACGTATTGTTGAGATGTATAAAACTGCAGGTCAAGGTGATGCAATTAACTCAATAGATAGTAGCCTAGAGAAAGATCTCGTTGGCTAGATGGGTATTGTAACAGGCATGAGTAATGAGGTGTACCACAGCACTAGTGGTATATCCTCTACAGCGGTAAAATCTGTATATAAGAAGTCTCTCGCTCACTGGAAAGGTGAGAAAAGAGTCCAAAGTGCAGCTTTTGCTATGGGAACGGCAGTACATGCCTTACTCTTAGAAGAGGATCGAGAGTTAGTAATTAAAGGACCAAAGACTAAGAAGTCTAAGGCCTTTGAAGAAATGCAAAGCAGCCTTAAAGAAGATCAGGTCTTACTTACAGAGGTAGAATATAATGTAGCTAATCGTATTGCGAAGGGTGCATTAGAGAATGAAAACTGTAAGAAAGTTTTGCGTCATAAAGATCGTAAGAATGAAGTATCTATCTTTATAAAAGACCCTCGATCTGGTCTCATGCTTAAAACAAGACCTGATTTATATATTGAGTCCGAAAATACAGTCTTTGATGTGAAGACTACTTTAGACGCTAGTCCTGCAGGTTTTTCAAAAGAGTGTTTTCGATATGCGTATGATTTGCAAAGTGCTTTTTATGTCTACGTATGTAATTTAGCAGGTCTCGATATAAAAGAGTTTAACTTCATTGCGTGTGAGAAAGCTTCTCCATACCTTTCACATATGCATGTAGTAGGTCCAGAGTTACTCGACCATGCAACGCACCGTATGCACAGAACTTTGGATGAAATTGCCTTAGCAAGTGAAAAGAACGAGTACGGCACTGGTTGGGGTTCTTGCTCCATACTGGAGCTACCTAAGTGGCTATAAGTACTCAATCAGCCAAGGCGAAAGGTAGAAAATTACAGCAACTAGTTCGGGATAAAATACTCTCCCTGTTTCCCCAACTAACCCTCGATGATGTAAGGTCTACCTCTTCAGGCGCTAGCGGCGAGGATGTTTTGCTCAGTCCTTCCGCTAGGCGCTTGTTCCCATATTCAGTGGAGTGCAAGGCTCATAAGAGTTTCGCTATCTACAAAGTTATGGAACAGGCAGCATCTAACTGTCCTGCAGACGCTACTCCCTTATCGGTAATCAAAGGTGACCGCCAAAAGCCATTGGTGGTGATAGATGCCGACTCCTTTTTTACACTTCTGGAAGGAAGAAATAATGGATGATGACATACAAAATACTATGAATATCTGCCTGACAATCGATACTGAAGATGAAGTAATTGATATCGGTGTTGATCACAACTTTGGTGATAACCTAAGTGAAGAAGATCAAGTTTTTTATTTAGATGCTCTTAATGGCATAGTTTCAAAAATAAAATTTGGCATCGAAGACTTAGCTTTCACAGGAATGTTAATGCGTACTCTCGCATCTTATCAAGATGATGAAGACAATGTGAGTGTAGATTTTGAGCCTTCAGACGAACTTATAGACGCAATCTCTGACAAAAAAATAATCCAATTTAAAAAGAAAATCCATTAATGGGAAAGGAATTTACTATGAATAAATATAAAGAACTTGACGACCCTCTGACTACCATAACTCTAGCTGACACTACTCTAGATGGAGATGATCCAGTAAATAACCCTTTCCATTACAATGAGGGTAACATTGAGTGCATCGATGCTATGAGAGCTATGTCTGATGGGGCTACAAACGTATCCGCACACGAAGCTTACTGTTGGCAAAATTCATTTAAATACCTCTGGCGGTGGCCTTATAAGAACCGTGTCGAGGATCTCAAGAAATGTCAGTGGTATCTAAACCGTTTAATCGCGGAGTTAGAAGATGATAACTAAACAGGATATTGACGCATTTGAAGACATGCAAGAGCCACCCTCTCAGGCAGGGTTGCATGAAATGCCAGACGATTGGGATAAACACTACCAGACGCCACTGCAAATGGTCAGAGAGTTTGCCAAGAGAATGGAACAGCCACTCGATCAGGAGTGGTACAGAGACATGATCTTAGAGAACCTACGCTTTAACTTTATACAGGAAGAGTTTGATGAGCTTGCCCTTGAGAGTAATACAGGAACAGATCCTGAAAACATGCTCAAGGAGATAGCTGATCTGGTGTACGTACTCTACGGATATGCAGCTACTTATGGATGGGATTTAGACAAAGCCGTGAGGCGAGTCCACCTATCAAACATGAGCAAGCTAGGCTTGGATGGCAAGCCAATAAAAAATGCCCAAGGCAAAGTCATCAAAGGACCAAATTATAAAAAACCAAAACTAACCGACCTAGTGGAGTAACCAATGAGCAGTTTTAAATCCAACTTAAATCCTATGTTTAGAAGCAAATTTTCTGAAGATATTTTTAATCATAAGTATAAACATGAGGGGGCAGAGACTTGGTCTGCCTTAGCTAAAACCTTAATAGATGATGTATGCGGAGAGATCCTCACAGAGGAAGAGTGTGACCAACTCACTGAATATGTAAAAGACATGAAGTTTATTCCTGGGGGTCGATACCTCTATTATGCAGGTAGACCAAATAAATTCTTTAATAACTGTTATTTATTAAAAGCAGAAGAAGATAGTAGAGAAGATTGGGCTAACCTAAGTTGGAAAGCAGAAAGCTGTTTAATGACAGGCGGTGGAATAGGGGTAGACTACTCAGTATACCGCCCCAGTGGTGCGCCTATTAATAAGACAGGTGGTCAGGCCAGTGGGCCTATTCCCAAGATGAACATGATCAACGAAATTGGCAGAAGAGTAATGCAAGGAGGTAGCCGAAGATCTGCTATCTACGCAAGCTTAAACTGGAAGCACAGAGATGTTAACGAGTTTCTATTAGCTAAAGATTGGGCTAATATGCCAGTGGGTAATACAGGTAAAAGTCTCTGGGATATCAAGCAGGATGATTTCAACTTCCCTGCGCCATTAGACATGACCAACATATCAGTCAACTATGACACTGAGTGGCTACTTAATTATTACAAAACTGGTAATATTGGGTCTACTTTTTTAAAGAATGTAGAACAGGCCATGCGTACTGCAGAACCTGGATTTAGTTTTAACTTCTTCGATAAAGAGAATGAAACTCTGAGAAACGCTTGCACAGAAATCTCAAGTGATTCAGATTCGGACGTATGCAACCTTGGCTCTATAAACATGGGTAGAATAACAGATATCCATGAAATGGCAGAAGTTGTTGAGTTGGCTACTAAGTTTCTAATTTGTGGTACATTAAGAGCAAAGCTACCATATGAAAAAGTATATAAAGTTAGAGAGAAAAACCGTAGACTAGGTTTAGGGCTAATGGGTATGCATGAGTGGCTTATTCAACGTGGCTCTAAGTATGAGGTAACACCAGAGCTACACTCATGGTTATCTGTGTACAAAGGCGTATCAGATAAGGTGAGCAAGCAGACAGCCGAAGAGCTAAGTGTGAGTACGCCTGTAGCGAATAGAGCGATTGCCCCAACAGGGTCTATAGGTATCTTAGCAGGTACAAGCACTGGGCTAGAGCCTATTTTTGCTGTAGCCTACAAAAGACGATACCTGAAGGGTAATTCGAGGTGGGTATATCAGTACGTAGTAGACTCAGCGGCTCAGGAACTAATAGATAGATACGGAATAGAACCAGACAACGTAGAGAGTGCATTGGATCTGGCTGCAGACTATGAACGTAGGATGTCTTTCCAAGCTGACGTACAGGATTACGTGGATATGTCGATATCATCTACTATAAACCTACCTGCGTGGGGTTCTAAGATGAATAACGAGTCTACAGTATCTGACTTTGCACACACACTAGCTAAGTATGCTCCTCGACTACGTGGATTTACGTGTTATCCTGATGGATCGAGAGGTGGTCAGCCCCTAACTGCAGTACCTTACCAAGAAGCAGTGGATAAATTAGGTGAAGAATTTGATGAACACGTTGAGACACATGATATATGTGACATCAGTGGACAAGGTGGCTCATGTGGTGTCTAAATGCCTGTTTTATATGAAAAAAGCCCCTAAATCGGTTGACTTAGAGGCTCATAAAGAGTAAACTGTTTTTGAAATGGTTGGTTACCATTTTAGTTGGTTAATCCCCTGCTTTCGTAATGAGGCAGGGGATTTCTTTTACTGAATACCTAACTCCATCATCTCTCTATCTACTGCAAATACAGATGGGTTTTCCTCGTCTTCTACTCCACCAGTAAACGGACCGACTCTGGTTGAAAATGGCTGATTTTGTAATCCACTAGCAGTAGCTCTGGCGGTTGCTTTTACTGCATCACCAACTGCAGCGGTTGTACCACCAAAAAATCCTTTATCAGAATAGTAAGTAAAATAATCCTTAACAGCTTGTCCAGTAGTTCTACGTAATTTGGGATTTTCACTTAACATCCCTCTTAGTACGCCTGGCTGTTTGAATAATTCTACAAGGGCGGCTTTCTTATTAAGATTTGGGAACTTATCAAATTGGTTTTTAATAAACTGTGAGCCGATTGCTGCAGCTTGTAGTGAAGCATCGCCTCTACCAAAAAGAACACCTAAGTTAGCACCTGCTATCCTTGCTAGATTACCTACCATATCAGGGAGACCTTTGATTACTTCCGAAAATTGATCAGGAGACATCTTGCTTTTCTCGATGCGAATAGCCTCTGCTAAAGCAATACCAATAGCATTTTGTTCTTTAGCAGATATGATATTAGACTCTCTCATCAAAGTTATCAGACTTGTATCTTGACCATCTCTGCCACTTCTAGGAGTAAGTAACTCATCTGCTAATTTAAATACGTCTATTTCTCCATCAGCATTTCTTGATCGTTTAACTACCGCATCAATAGTAGCATTTCTAAAATCAACAACTTGCTCTACGCTTTCTGCTTCTTTAGCTAATCTAGCATATCCATCAGTTGGGTTATTATTCACAGCATCAATTATAGCGTCAGGCAATTGACCAGTTTCAGCGGCATAGTTTAAATCATCTGCCATATCTTCGGCAATTCTCTGAGCGTCAACCATCACATCCATGTCAGCTTTTAAATCAGGAAAGCGTTGGATAAGCTCCGCGTTATCTGCGTAGAATTTTTCTACAGCCTGAAGGTCAATTTTATTATCAATACCTTTAAAAGTCATAACCTTAGCTCTTAGAAAACTTTCTTGAGCCTCAGACATCTCTGCACCTAATTCTATTCGAGTTCCCTCATCCCTAATAGCTACTCCAGTAGGGGAGTTTGTACCTGCATTGTTATTGGGATCATAGAAGTCAGATGCACCGTCTATAAATTCTTCATCAGATATAATTTCTGGGTCAGGTCTCTTCTGCCCCCTAACTCTATCATAAACAGTATACTCAGGGATTGGATTTTCAGGGTCTGACGGCACATCAAAGTAACTACCGTCTTTGTTGACCATTCTACCCCTGCCTTTAACTTGTACCTCTGGAATGATGTCATCATCCGTAGGCATCGTCTGGGCAGTATTAGGATTAAAGGGTCCGTCTGCAGTAGCTGCAGGTACATTAGACCTTACACCGTCATCTGCTAAACTGCTTGCGTTAAGTTCCTCGCCTTTTCTTACTGCTTCTGCTTCGGCTGCTTCTCCTAGTGGTCCTGCTTTAGTATCAGATTGTGCAGCGGCTTCTTGCATCTCATCGAAGTTAATTCTGGCATCTCTACCACCACCTCCAAAACCTGTAGGTAAAACGTCCTGTGATCTTATATTAGTTCCACCAGTAGAAGACATTCCAAGAACTCGTTTGTTCCAGTATCTACTAAATTGTTCATTCAATGCACGACTGAAGCCTCTGGCTTGACCAACCACTTCCCCTACGTCACCACCAATATCATCAAGTTCATTTAAAGTAGCGTCTGCTAACAGGTCTAAAATACCTGCCTGTCTAAATTGATTATTTGCAACCGCTGTTCGAGCATCATTTAAGAGAATACTTCTTAATTTAAGAAGATCTCCTATTTGTATAGACTCCTGATTTAATAATGCGTTTATTGAGTTATTTAATTGAGGATCATCTGTAAGTGACATTCCTGGTAGTAATCTATTATCGATAACATCTCGAACTGTAGCTGCTAACTGTTGTCCTGACACGGTTACGTTTTTAGGTATTCGATCCCATAAGGCTGTCTCTGTAGCTCTCCAGTTATCTTTTGCTTCAAATAATACCTTTTGTGCTTTCGTAGATGCTGCGTCTATTGAAGCACCTGCAGTTATGCCGTCGAAGTTCCGTAATGCTTCTTTGTTTGCCATGAATACTGCAGTGGCAATTGCTTTCTGGTAAGCATTCTGGGCTATAGCTTCTGCAGCTATTGGATTATTACCTCTAGCCAACGTGTCAGAGCTTTGTAGTAGGCCACTTATAGTTTCACTTATTCTCTTTTTAACTTCTGCATCAAACTCAGTATCGCTTTGTAAGGCTCTCTGAACCGCTGCTAGGGCAGGGTTATTAGATACAGACCCTGCAGGTAGATTATTTTGAGGTACTCCTGCTTCTGAAAGGTCTTTCTGATTGGCAGCGGCTTCATCCATATTTTGAAGAATAACTTCTGGCGTGTATAATTTAGCTTCTTCTCTTAATGCAGCGGCTCTTGCAGTATCCTCATTACGTTCAGCAAGGTCAGCCTCGCTTAACAGCCGCTGTTCTGCAGTTTTCAGAGATCGTAAAAGCTCTTGGTATCCTTCCTCTGTACCTTTCCCAAATCGGGCTTTTAGCTGACGAACTGCAGGGCCACCTATAGTTTTTACACCTGTATATATTGCAGAGGGATTTCTACCTGCAATATTACCTATAAACTCCGCACCCATTTCTAATACTGGGTTAGCTTCACCATCAGATAGTTCGCTAAGTGTAGCTACGGCTGCAGAGCCACCTGCAGTCGCGGCACTCTCACCTGTTAAAACCTTTGCAGCCTTTTCACCACCTTCTTTTATAAGCGAGTATAAGGTAGCTCCTGCAATAATAGGGGCATTCTCGCCAATGATTTCACCGCCTTTAAATAGGGATTTATTGATACCCTCAAATTCATCTGCGCTGTCTGCGTAATCAATTTCATTTACACCGACTGCATCATATACAGGATTTACAACGGTTTCTATGCCATCCCTTATACTTTGACCGCCACCTATTGGGTTTGGGCTAGATAATACAAAATCTTTAGGGTCAGTACTCACATAAAAGTCAGGATTGTAGTTGGGAGAGTTTGGATCATCGACTCCTTCAGGAGCATTTATACTAGCTAACGTATTTATGCCTGTTCTAGCTAAACCTTCTCCTCCTTGCAGAGCCATATTAGTCATATCCACAGCCATACCAAGAAAATTAGTTAGGCCAGTATTTACGCCTTGCATCGCTGCACTTAGTGGCCCGACATCCCTAACTTCTTTACCAGTAACAACATAATCAAGTAACTGGGTAGCAGACATCCCAGAGTCTAAAGCACCTTTAATATCTAATAGGTTACCATTTACGTCTAATATACTTCCATCGAGGGTATTAACTAGACTATCGATGATTACTTCATCTTCATACTCCTCTCTATAATCGAGGATAGTATTGACATCTAATTCTCTGCCGTCTTCTACAGTATTTTCTTCAGCCATTACTCAGTACCTCTATTTTTTTTGCTTTTGAAGAAAATTGAGCCTTCTATTGTATCAGTTTTCTTTTGTGCAGTACCATTAACTTCTTTAAATAGACCATCTAACTCAGTGTAGACTTTTTGTAGTTCGCCTAAGTTTGTAAGCTGTTGAGTAATCTTACTCAAATCACTACCAGTGACTGTACCACTATCTCTATTAGTCTCTAATATACTTATACTATTTGAAATTGCGGATAAGGTATCTCGTACTTTGTTACCTGTTTCCATTGGACCCTGCCAGAACCTAGCAGTCTCAGGTAATGTGCTTAGGATTTGTTGTTTTTGCCAAACACTATCTCTAGTTCCCTGCGCTGCAGCTAGTGTTACCATAGTATAGACTCTGAGGTTGGTAACGAAGTTCATTGCAGCTAAGTTATCTTGTTTGGCTTTCCACCCTGCGAGGTCTGCAGCCTTACCAAGTAGTTTATTTACAACACCTTTAATACCTACTGCACCTGCCATACCTTCTTCTACGTCATCAGGTATTTTATTTAACTCTTCTTTAAATTGTGCAGCTTGGTCTATTTGCTCTTGGGTAACATTAATCTGCAATTCACCATCTTGGCCTACAACCTGTTCGATAGGTATAGGAGTACCCTTAACGCCCTCAGAGGTTTGAGTGGTTAAGTCTACGATGGTAGTTCTACCTGCAAAGTCTTTACTTAGCTTATAAGTACCGTTCTTCACGCCTTGTATAATTCGCCTATTATCTTCAGTATCGGCTAATCCAAGGTTGGTGATCTGTATGTCAATTTCGCTAGGTTGGTAGATGGAGTATCCTGCAGCTTCTGCTTCCCTCTGTTCCTTCAGATTCTTTACAGTCACTGTTCTACCAGTGAAGTCAAACAAGGTACGAGATTGGAATGTATCCTCTTTTGGTACAGCGGTTCCTGCCTTATATTCCTGTTCAAACTTTAGAATATTTTCATAAGTTTTCGGGTTATTAGTAAAGAATATTGTGGCTGCTTCTTGGTAAGCATTGTAGTCAGTTTGCTCTTGATTTTCTTTATCTAGTAAAACCCTACGCTGTGCTATGAGCGAGGTTAGCGAGTCATCATCTATTTCAGATAACTTATCTATACCTTGTGATGCTATAAATTGATCGATGTCGGTAGTAGAATTAAACTCAGTAGATGTCATTCTTTCTATAACACCTGTATTTTGCATACTGGTATAGAAACCTTCTACTTTAGTCTGCGCCTCTGGGGGTAGTAGACCAGTATCTATCAAGGCTTTCATCTGCGTAGTGGTGAGCTTGAGTAAGTTTTGATCGTTCTCAAACCACTTTAACGGTTTCTCTGAGATGTCGGTTAATTGTTTCCAATCTCTCTCAAATTCTGCCATGTCTCCAGAACTTGGTACTACTACGGAGCCATCTGTATCAGTAACAAAGAAACCTTTTTCTGTGTAGAATGCTTGTAATGCTTGTTCCTTAGCATTTAGGTTTCTCATATCTTGATATTTAGCTTCCTTTTCCTTTTCTACGGCTAAGGATTTGAGATCAGTAAGAGCTTTAAATGTTTGTAAATCTTGTGTGGCAGTTGGAGAAGTTGCATCAATTTCACCTAATTGTCTCAAAGCTGCGTCATAGAATGAACTATCTTTATCAAACTGTAGTGATACCTCAGCTAGGTTTTTAGATTTATCTATAGCTAATTTAAGCTGTATAGCATCGTCAATATTGGCTTGGGCTGACTTACCTAGTTTAGAGCTACCTGCTTTATATGCCTGTAGTACATTAAGATCTAAACCTGCTAATTCTTGGGGATTATTCCACGGTTGTTGATTAGTTGCCAGTTTCTCTTCTATAGCAATTGCAGCTTTAATCTCTGGGGTATCTGCATACTGTAGATCTAACTTCCGTAATTCTTCTAAACTAGCACCATTTATTTTTTCTTGGGTTACTTGACCTACAATCTTAGTAAGACCTCTACTTTTCGCCCAAGCGTTAATATCACTGATAGCTTCTAAGTTTTCATCTTTAGTTGCAGCCGCTAAGTATGACTCCCAATTGTCATTTCTTAGTTTAGTCAGGTCAACTTTTTCAGGTTGTTTGCCAAATTCAAATTTCCCTGCCTCACCAGTAACTGGCTTTAGAATATCTGCCATTTGAGCCGCTTCACTTGCAGCCGCATCAGAATTATATCCTTCTGTATTTGCTGCTATATTACTTAAATCTCCAACTGTTATAGGGTCTCCGCTTAAATATTTATCACTACCACGAACGCTCTGCCCCAAATCACCTATGGCTACATCTGAAGGTACATTTGGACCCTCTGGACCACCTATGACATATCGAGCATTTTTCTCAAAATACTCCGTTAATTTAGCCATATCGTTAAAACCTGATTTAACTAGAGATGATACTTGAGACCTCGCTACCTCACCTCTAGCTCCTTGAGTTAGCATGAATGCATTAACTAAAGCCTCATCTTTCTTATCTTGTGCATCCTGAGCCGTTTGTAACTTTCTGAGTTCTCTCGCTTCAGCCCTTACTTCTCTACGTTTGTCTAGATCCTCTTGTATTTTTATTGCGTCTTGTTTCTGCATTTGGCTAACTAGTGGATCTACAAAACTAGCCCAGTAATCACGCTTCTTCTTAAAGTCGCCTCTAGCAATACCTGCCTTAACTTTGTTTGCTTCAGTTCTAAAACTCATGTTAGACCTCTTCTTCTGCAGGTTCTTCCATACCACCTAGCATGGCTTGCTGTTCATCAGTGGATGCCACTGCACCTGCTTGAGGGGAGGGCATAGACATTAGTCCTTGCATCATCTCTGGTGTAGCTTCCTCTGGTGTCTCTTCTTCTAATTCTGGGGATTCAACAGGAGTATCTGTGACCACTCCTAATGCCGCACGTAGTATAGTAGGGGTAATCATCACACGGTCACTTGCATCAATTCCCATGTCGTATTTCATGCCAACACCCATAGCCTGTATCTCAATAAATCTGGCTAGTGGACCTGCTATTAATATAGCTAGATCAATACTTACCTTACCAACCCTGATACCTTGTAGGAGTACTGCAGATACTATTGTAGTAATCTGTGCCTCTATACCTAACATAGCAAAGGTAAGTTCTTGTTGCTCAGGCTCCTCAAGTTTACCAATGAAGTAACCTATTGCATCATCATACTCATTAATATCAGGTGGTCTGTGCCAAGGCATATTCCTAGTGTCAGAGGTAAAGTTCTCTCCTGGAATT
>Ga0098055_1000568_pt1 | contig 21760 bp, 16 predicted proteins | sample 17_taG_FD_75107 | JGI IMG/M metagenome (GOLD analysis project Ga0098055, IMG submission 75107) | Marine viral communities from the Subarctic Pacific Ocean - 17_ETSP_OMZ_AT15314 metaG | ecosystem: Environmental > Aquatic > Marine > Oceanic | place: Pacific Ocean | collected 2015-01-18 | reverse complement strand
TTTGTGTTTAGCGCATCTAATTTAGCGCGGATTGCATTGATATCCATATAACTGATTTTAAATTATAACTTATTATTAATATAGGAATAAAAAATCAAAGAACCAACTATAGCTCAATAATTTTATATAACTTTGTGTTCACTCTTTTGAGTTCTGGACCTTTAGTTAGGAGTACGCAATTGCGGTAATCAGGCCAGTTTATTCTGTAGCTAGTATCTAATGTACCGCCGTTAAGTTCTTTAATTAATGTGTTTAAAGCATTAATGGTATAAAGAGTATTAGTTTCTTTCTTTCTATGTACTAATATAGTGTTATCTATAAAAGCTCCTACATTTCCAAAATCTACATTATAAGTACACATATATTCATCTTGACTTTTAGAATACAGTACGAATATTTTATTATATATGATTTTGTATCTATCTTGAATCGAGGTTAAAACCTCTTCAAGTCCTTCTTCTGTTGAAAAGGTACAAAACAGCTTATTGCTCATATCGTCGCTGGTAAAAATAGGTTCTATGTCGTAATCGAACCTTGGTGATTTAGTTGTTATTATCATATATAAATAGTTGTGCTGATTTATAACACCAAATTAGTGCTATATTTAAATTTTACCGGGTATTTCCCCTGTTTTTCCATTATTGTTTGTATCTCTGATAAAGTCTGTTTACCGTCTTCCTTACTAAAGTCGAATAAAATCGCATCATAAGTATATAACGTTATAAATGATTTTTTATCTCTTAGATACTTTAGTATATCTTTTAATATAGTGATATTATTTGAAGTCTCCAACGATTGCATCATATAATTCATCAACTTAGCTGGATTCATATCTTGGAGTTTGTTTGTAAATGCTTTTCCTGATTGTGGATTCCAAACATAACCTGCTTCTGTATAACTTTTCCACATAGCATCTATATACTCCTGTACTTCTTTAAATATTTTAAGATTTTTATGCTCTTCTGGTATCTTCCCGTATATAGCATGAAAATTAATCTGTTTTGCTCTATTGTATTCTTCTTCAGATATATCTTGCTTACCGAAATACTGTTTAGCTAACTGTTTATGAGCCGATTCTTTAGTCAACGGGTAATCTAACTGTTCTGCTAATAATCTTAAGTGGTATCCATCGAAGTCAAACTCTACAAAAAAGTCATTTTGTGGTTTAAAGCACTGTCTATGTTCAGGTGTCTTAGGTATTGCAGCAAAGTTAACAGAGTTAAATGTATTTGTAGGCCTGGATGTACTATTATACAGGTTATATTCGGTATACACAGTATTATTTTCTGTATTATAGAGTGGGTTCTTGGGTTTAAATAACTCGTTAAATCCATCATATACTATCCCTACACCGTTCTGTTCTAGTAAGTAAAATACATTTGTAGTCATATTATTATAGAAGTCAAATCCATCCGGTATTGGTAATTCTAGGTGTTGCTCTATTTGATTGAATACATTCTCACATCTCTCGTAGAGTTTAACTATAGGAATTATTCTATTTATGTTGGGATTTTCACTATGAGTTCGGTAATACCAGTCTATAGTTGTATTTGTTACAGAGTATTCTAATCTTTTATAATTACTCATAGAATAAACTAGAGATACATCTATAGCTCTCTGTAGATTAAAGTAATATAGAAGTGTTTTCTTATTTAGTGTATAAAGTGTTTGTGCTTTTTTAAGAATGTTGCAGATACGTTCTTTATCTACATTCAGTCCATCGTCATGAGATATAGGAATGAAGTACCCTTGCTTATCTCCTACTACTCTAATATAAACTCCTACTGTTGAAGTTAATTTAGAATGGTAATAGAAATTTGTACTAACTACATCTACATATAGAGGAGAATTAGTCTGGTTTTCTAACCAGTCGATTTGATCTTTTGATTCTAATATATAAAACACTTGTTTGTAACCTTTATTATAATATACGAAAATATTTCGTATCTACAACTCTTTTCCAGGGGAAGGTATAACAATATCTTTTATTTGTGCTTTATATTCTGTAGATGAAGGAATAAATGTATCTTCTACGTACTCTAAAGGACTTTGTATTAGTGCTTCTATTACCGGAATAGTTTTTTTAATTTCCTGTATAGTCTTACTATTAACAGTTTCTAAACCTTCAAGAAAATATCCATTAACAGTTCTGTCTTTTGCTGGACCTTTTATATACCAGTCAGCTATAGCTAATACAGTACACTTATCCTTATTAATAGCCATATTTTTGAGCTGAGGTTTAGATATCTCTGATGCTTTCCCAGTACATTTATTGTAGTAAAAACATCTCTTAAATACTCCTTTGCTTCTGTCTGCAGTTGTTGGAGGTAACTTCAGAGATTTACTCGTTTCCTCCGAATTTCTGTTGTCTGCGTTTAAGTCCTCTCCTTCGTCTTTATCTTCATCTGGATCGATTGTAAATAGTTTTATAGCATTGCTAAAATTTCCTTTTTCTAAATCTACGCCTATACTACTGAATATTTCTCCAGTAGCTGTTAAAATTACATCAGGATTGCCCGATTTTAAATTTTTTACTACCTTAAGGTAATTCTTATACTTAGTAGAGTTTCCTTCAGGCATTTTAAACGTATCCAACTCTTCAGTAATTTTATCTTTAAGTTCCGATAATTTATCTGCTACATATTGTGATTTTGGTAAATACATTTATAAAACAAGTTTTTTTAAAAAGTTAACTAACTTAGGTGTAGGCAAAGCATCTCTTTTACCTAAATTTGATGAATTATGTGTATAGTATCCTGGTTTATTTTTAGCATAAGAAAAAGTTTTCCCATCAGGAAAGAAGGTATCATAAGTTTTCTTTCCTTCCCATCTGTAGCTAGGTAATCTTGGATTACGTTGTTTTATCCCTTTAAGGAGAGATTCTAAAGCTACTAACTGAGCATCTGTTACTTCTTGATTATAAGATTTACCTCTATACTTTACTGGGCTGCCATTGTGATCTACTAACTTAACAGCTTGTTGTTGATCAGACGCGATGGTGTTTATCCTTCCATCTCTTTTGTACTTTGTAGGGCTCTGAGTAAATCCGATATTCATTAAACTAATTCCTATAGAGTTCCAATTTGCTGCTATTTTTGTTGTGCCACAGCCGCTTTTGCCGCAACCAGCGTGATATGCAAGCGACGTTTCTGGAACTAAATTTTCAACATGTCCAGCTGCATCTATTATGTAGTGGTATGATACACCTTTTTTATTTAATGTGCCCATAGTTCCTGCTCCTTTATCTGATCTCTGTTGCCCTGCTGTCCAGTGAATAAATACTTGAGATTTCTCTATTTGTCTATTTGACCAGCAACTATTTTTTAAAGGAAAGCCTGAGGTTATTGTTTTTCCTTTGATATCAGAAGGATTACCTGGAGAGGAAGTTGTTACTTCTCCTGAGCTACCACCTGAAGTTGGATAACTTGAGTTTGTATTTCGATAAGGGGTAGTTGATGATTTATGTTTTTCGTTAAAAAAAGCTATCTCTTCTGCTGTAGGAGGACGAGTTGAATAGAACTGTGTTTTAACATCCGTAGTCCATTTCCCATCCGAAATATTGTGAGATAGTCCGGTTATGATAAATCCAAAATTTTCTGAGTATTGGAAAGGAAGTATCCCTTCTTCTACTAAAAATGCTTGTCCTATTTTCAATCCTCCTATTCCCATAGTTGTAAACGAAAGTTCTACTGGAATAACACCAGGTGCTGGAAGAGGGTTACTTTCTGATTTGCTCCTTTTTTCAACTACCCATTTTTGGCACCATTCTTTATGGTATCCTTTTAAATTAGCAACAGCTGCTCGGTCATAATCTCCATAGTCAAAGTACTTAGATCCGTTAAGTTCTTCCCAATAACTATAGTACGCTAATGTCCATTTTTTTAATCTTTCGTCTTCAGGAGTTTCCCTATTTTCTTTTACTTCACCGCTATTTTCTGTTGACTTCTGTGCTTTATGTATAATGTGTCTATCTAGTAATCCCCTATTCCACTCTAACAAAGGTGCTATATTGTCTTTTGTGTGACCTCCAGTACCTTGTGCTGCTACAGATACCATACTACCTATTTTAGAGCTTATTTTACTAGATATATTTAAGTTTGAAATTGTTGATCTAACTCCTGACAGGCTTATTGTAGGAAGTATACTACGCAATGCAGGTGTAACTTTTCGATCTACTATATAGAACATGTCGTCTTGTTCATCGTATATTGTTTCTAAATCGTTAATTCCTCCCATAGCATCGTTCATTGCTTTTAGAATAGTATTAAGAAAAGTAACCATATCGTTGCCTTCATTTTGATCAGAGTCCTTATTACTCTTAACAACCTTATCTAATTCTTCTTGTAAGAATTGACAGGAGATAAGTATGTTCAAAATATCATCTGTTTCTCCTCTCATTAACCCTCGCTGAAGTGCTTCTTGTACGTTTTTATGAAAACCGTTTTTATATAGTAATCCTGGAGCGTACGAGGTAGTGTCAAAACCCAGTAAAGGATCTCTCCAAGGTATTACCTTGTCTTTAGAATCGTAAATAGTTTGGTTTTGCAATGCCTTAGGTAGTACACATACCATTGGGTCGATAGAGAAATGAAATTCGTTTGTCAGGTATTTACACTCTTTTTCGTATATTTTTTTAGTATCATCTTTGTCTTGGTACCCTGTATAAAACTCTGTCAACTTACGGCCAGGTGTATTAGTACCTTTTTCTGGTTCTGCTGTTGCATCTAGTAAGCTTATATACTGGTTGTATATATCAAGTATTACATATAGGGGTAAGAAGTATTCATTTAAATCATCATTGTCAATCCCTGTTCCTTTCTCTTCTAAATACTTTAACCTAAATGCTACAAAACCATTTAAAGTCTTCTTAAAATGCTGTGCTTGTGCTCTAGTAAAACTGTCTATAGTGTATATAGGAAGTTGATCAGATGATGGTATGTTGTTTGCGTTTTGTTTTGCGTTGCTATCTTGATTAACTTTATCAGGATCTGCAGATGTGGTGGAATTAGGTAAACTATTAGCACTGTTCCCCGTACCTGGTGTTGTAGGGGTATTACCTGTTGGGTAGTCTTTTGCACTACCTCCGTAAACTTCATCTACTATACTTTGAACAGCCCATATACTATTTACCCTCTCCTGTACTCTGCCTATAACGCGATCTGAAGGTTTTTGACCTGCATCTATCGCATCTTTAAACTTAATTGTAGAACCTGATCTGATGTCCATCACTAAATAATCCAGAGTTGCAGGTACTGGGTTGGTTGCAGTTCTAAGTACAGTTTCAATATCATCCCCTTTCATTTCTTGAAATAAGTACTGGATTTGAAACTGCATGTTATCTCTTGTTGCTTTACTGTATCCTGCTGCTTTTTCTAGTTTTCCACGTCTTCTAAGCTTACCTTTATCATTTTTCTGTCCAGTCCATTGAATTAATCCATATCCTCCTTTTCCGCTTATTTCACTAGAAGCTGAATAACCTTTTTTTGCAGAATCTATCCTCTCTAATTTTTTTGGATTAAATGAACTCTCTCTAGCCATATTAGCCAATACAGCCTGTGCTCCTGCTTTAGAGAAACCTCCATCTTTCAAACCTTTACATATAGTAATAGCGTTAGGCCTCTGTCTAGAAGGTATATTTTGACCTGTTTTTGGAGTTGTATCTAAGTATTGAAGTCCTATTTCTGTATATCTACTAGCCATATTTTCTTAATTACCAGGTAGTTTACCATGTTCAAGTATAAAGTCCATTATTTGATATGTTTCTTCTCTAGATCCCTTCTTTGACTGGGTATTGAGCCAAAACTCTCGTGTTTTTGATGGATCTCCTTTTACTGTAATTTCTACTTTATTTAATAGTCCTCCTGCTGTGTCAAACTCAAGTCCATACATGCCAAAATTTTCTTCTAAGTACGGTACTACTTTATTTTCGTTGAATTTGGATAATGGCATTTCTTTAGTCCAAGTATGTGTTTTATTACCTACAGTAAGTGATCCTCCTCCTATTACTTTATCATACTTTGCCCTAAATGTCGGATCATCAAACAATTTCCGACCATAACTTGACTTAATATTTTGTAAATCTTCTAATGCTTTTTTATCATCTCCTACAATTGTATTAGAAATATTTTCCGCTGTGTCGATAGAAGAACTGACAAGTAAGCCGGTGTCCCCTGTAGCTACTGCTACTACTGCTCCTGTTACAACACCTACAGTAGACTGAGCAAAGTCTGCTACGTCTTGTACAAACTCCTGTACAGGTGAATCAGGTTCTCCTACTAAGTGTTCAAGTTCTACAAAAAGTTTATGATATATAGACCTTCTTTCTTTTTTACCTTTGTCTTTTTCATAAGTATCTAATTGACTGGCTGGGTATACATTTGATGTATCAAAGGTAACTGCAATTGATTCTAAAACTGTACCTGATGATATAATTTTAATCATACAATCATACCCTCCATCTTCTCTGAAGGACCAGTTAAAATTTGAAATATACCCTGACATTGAGTCGTAGTTATAACTTGAATCAAAAGTTATTTCTTTTAAATCATTTTGTATAGTTTTTTTTGGTACCTTATTTCTTAAGAACTTTCTGTAGTATTGAATATCTTTTACAACTTCTCCAGATTTGCTGTCTAACTGAAGAGAGTGTCCCCATTCTAATAGTATTGTAAAGCCGGGACGTAGGTATAGGGCTTGCATCATCTCTAAGTCTTCTAATGTCCATACGGTTACGTTTACTTCAGCTTCTCTTAAACTACCGTAAGTACCTTTAGATTTTACGGAGACAGAATTAATACCCGGTGCTGGCCTATGTCCTAAGCTCTCGTAATTATGGTATGCGCTATCTTTGATATCCCCGCTAGTGGCATAGCCGTCCATATCAATATTTATTGGACTGTGTTTTGATTGATTAATTCCTCCGCCTAACGAAGTAGGTTCGTTAGCAGTACCCTGTTTTACAGTCCCGCCCATAATAACATTATTATAAGCCAGGTTTTTATTACCTACTACGTCTTTTATTGATTTATCGCCTTTAGCTAATGCTTCTGTCTCTTCTTTAGTTATTGTGTTAATACTAGATACAATCCTTGCCCAGGCACCGTTACTATTAAAAAATAGTAGGTGTTTATTATCCCTCTTTGTAGAAGATACTAGCGTCTCTCGAGCAATAAGTTGCTCGATTACACTCCCATCTATACCTCCCCCTATAACATCTTGAGGTTGGCCTTGAGGCTTATCTTTTCCTTTTTTAGACATTATCTATTTTTATTAACTTCTTCGTATAACTGTATTGCTGCTGTCTTATCTGCTGGAATTCTTAATTGAACTCCTGGTGTTATGTTTAAAGAACCTTTTTGGTAATTATTGGCAGATGATATGATCCACCAAAGTTCTGAATCTTTATAAAATTCTAAAGCTAAAGAATCGTACCTATCTCCATACTGGGATAGTACATATACGTCGTTTTCATTCAAAGGGATATCTGGGTATATAACATTTCTTTTATATCCTGTTCCACCTTTTGTATTAACTGTTGGTATTTTTTTAAATCTTCTACCCATATTTGTAATATACGAATTTTATTCTTATTTATGTACTACTCCCGGCACTTCCTTGATCCGTGGTGGTGTTTGTATTTTCTCCTGTTGAAGAATCGGTTTCTTTTTTAGCTTTTTCTGCTTCTATTTTAGCTTTTGCTGCTGCCTCTTTTTTTTCTGCTTCTTCTTTTGCTGCTTTTTCTCTCTTTTCAGCAGCTGTTTCTGGTATAATAAATTCCCTATCTACTAATGGTATATAGTTTTCTTTGTTACCTTTAATAGGCCTATGATTTGTAATGAACGGCGTCACTCCTGTCTCAGGAAGGAAATCATGTATAACTTTAAATGATATAGATACATCCAATACATGTGGTAGTATCTGATCTTTACTTCCTTTTCCTTCTGGGTTTTGGAAAGATATTTCCCAAGGATAGTCTTTTTGCCAGGTGTATTGGACTGATTCGATTATACCTGGCTGTTCGTATATATAGTCTCCTACAGTTACTTTAGCTATAGTACCTCTCATAAATCTACCTCCTGTACCGTAAGAAGGTGCAGTTACAGAAGCTAATGTAGCTGCTTTTCTATAAAGAGGTTTCATTTCCTCTCTTGTTTGTGCTGCTATTTTAAATCCTATATTAATAGATCTTTCAAATCCGTTGTATGTATAAAAGCTATCTGCTCTTCCTAAGTATTTGCTAGAATTCCACGAAGCATTAAAACTATCATCAAATGTATCAAGAAATGCTCTAAAAGCAAGGTAATGTGTTTCCTCTGGTGTAATTACTTGAAATTCTAATTGAATTAAGTCTCTATTTTCCTTTATACTGTCTAAAGGTTTATCGCTAACATCTAGTGCATTAATTTTATCTACTGTTAAACGAGTTGGGTCATCAACTGAGTATGATGTTCTAATTCTTGATTTATTACCAGGGTCACCTAGTCCTACTCTCTGTTCTTTATTAATAGTTTCATTATTATAGTCAAAAAAGTATGGAGTAGGTTTATTTGCTCTAAAATCATTAGTAGCTTTCTTAGATCTAAAATCCTGTATTTGTTTACCGGAACCTAATGAAGAAACACTGCCGTCATATTCACCGGTTATCCCTATTTCTTTAGAACTCTTTTGTACATTACTAACCCCGGCATTCGATGCTGTTTTACCTCCTACTACCCCTGCTGCAGACTTTTTATTATTTTGACCTTGAACATTATTTATGTTGTCTTTCGTAGAGGTTTTATTATACGTACTGGTTTCCGTAAAAGTATTCTCAGTTTTTGGGGATAATTCTGTTATATCTCCTTCTATGTCTTTATTTAGTATACCAAAAGTTTTTGGAGATGCAGTTGTATTCCTATTTAGTCCTTCTGGTTTAGGTATGCTTGCTCCTGTTTGTACGTTATTGGCGTTGGTAAGAGTATCGTTACTTGTAAATGTATTTCCTTCAGTATATTTATTCTCTCTCGAGAAATTTGATTCTAAAGTTCCTTCTACATCTTTATTAGATATACCTAACGTTTCTTTTGGTACTGTAGTATTTTCTAACCGTGTTTCTACACTTTTAATTCCATTACCCGCCTGTACTTGGTTAGCGTTTTCTGATGTCTTATTCCCTGTAAAGCTACCATCTTCGCTATAGGTATTTTTTCTTTCAAAAGTAGATCCTATTGTACCTACTCTACTTTCATTTGAAATTCCTAAAGTTTCTTTTGCTACTGTAGTATCTTCAGAACGTTCTTTTTGAATATTAATTCCGGTACCAGTAGATGATTTTTCTACATTTAACTCTGTTGTAGTATCTGTAAATGTAGATAAAGCCGAGTACTTAGGTTTTATAATTCCCTCTTCTCCGTAACTTGGTTTTAACTTTCCTTCAGTACCTATATTTAATTTACCTAAATCACCCGGCAAAGCGGTTGTATTTTTAGTAGGTAGTTTAGACTCCGAATTAACTTCAGTCATCGGAATTCTTGCTCCTTCTAAGGAGTAAGTAGACCCGGCAACAGGGGTCTTAAATCCAGCAGATTCTTGAAGATAAGTATCTCTCTTAAAACCTCTAACAAAATGTGTTCCAGTTCCGTTTACCGGTACTTGGGCTAACGTAGAGCCTGTTACTAATAGAAGGTGTTCTAAGGTACCTGTAGCTCTCCTAAGAAAATTACCTACATCGGTACCGTTTTTATACTTTTCGTTCCTTCTTAACTTATCTGTTATTTCTCCTTGCTTTAATATACCTTCTTTTGCTAGATGTTCCAGACCTGGCCTATCTAGAAGCATTTTTCCCATACGGGCAAGGTCATCAATCCTTTTTGTAATTTGATTGGATGAACTCCCTATTGGCTTTGATACATAAGGAGCCTCAGTACCAGTTTCTTTATAAGATACTGAACGTAAATTATCCATACGACCTTCTTCAAAGTCTTTTTTAAGGTTCCTTATAATTGGCATAAGCTTATGCTGGAGGGTTGTCTGAATATTTGTCCGGAGTTACTCCGTCTAGGTCTAATCCTGAAGGGCTCTGTTCGATCGCCGGTATATTATTCAACGATGATTGGTAATGTAGAGTAGATTCCAATTTTGCCCCGTTTCTTTGAGGTGGTGTTACTCCTTTAAGTCCTAAGTTCGAATTAGGTAGTTGATTGTTTATTATTCCGTTAGCCATAATTATTAATTTTAATTTATTATATTATAAATAGAAGTTAAGAAAGTTTATATGTACCTAGTACTTGTGTTTCTCCTACTTTATCTCCGTCTAAGTATACATTACCACCTGCTGATACTACAGATATAAGGGTGTCTAGTTTAGATGATATTTCTGCCATTGAGTTATCTTCTTCTCCTTCTCCGTCTCCGAATAACCCTCCAAGGGCTAGTAGAGGGGTTGCTGCAAAAGCTAAAAGACTTAATGCTCCTAATACAGGTAATGCTCCTATTCCTGCAAAAGACATTAAAGCTAATCCTGCACCAATTGACATTAGAGCTCCACCTAATAAGTAGAAAGATGGAATTAAAGATACTAGCCCACTTAGTTGCGAAAATATTGAACTAACTCCTTGAGCTGCATACATTATTCCTTTTCCAAACATCATTGCTCCTGATCCCATTAATGCGAATGCTGCGCCTAATCCTACCGCCAATCCTACTAAAGCTGCAAGTCCTATTGCTCCTACACCTGTCATCATTGCTGCTCCTAGTGCTGTTAAGGCTGGTATTAGTGCGAATATTCCTGCTGCTGCCATCGGTGCTGTAACTCCCATTAGAGCCATACCGGCTGATGCTGGTATCATTAAGGTAAAGGCAAGTGCGGCTGCTGTTAGGCCTAATGTACCTAAGAGTACTTTCCCAGTACCCATTGCAGTTAGTCCTTGTGCCATCGATTGCATAGATAGTAGAAGCTTAGGTCCTGCTATTATTTCCATTAACTTAGCTCCTAATACTCCTGGTATCATAGCTACTAATCCTAATGAAGCTGGTATTAAATTTAAAGCTCCCTGTAGTACTTTCTTACCAGCCATACTTTTTAATCCTTGTGATAAATTAGATAAGAATGTTTTAATATTTTTACCTGGTATGATTGCTTTCGTTGCTTTAGATGAATCTGCTAATTTTTTTGTTGTTTCTTTTGTTTTATCCCCCCCTTTTTTCATATTCTGGATCATTTTACCTTGGGGTGAGTCTTTCTTATACCAGTCACCTGCTTTGGATTGTACTTTATTTGCTCCCATACCGAAACTTTTGTTTAATCCTGATATAAATTCTTTAGGTTTGAAATTTCTAACGCTTTTAAAGAAGTCTTTTGCATTACTTGCCATTTTACCGAAGTTCATCGCTACTTTGGATGCTCCTCCGTTAAGCATTTGGAAGCCTTTGACTGCTAGTAGTACATAAGGTGCTATAGGTGCTACAAAGGCTGCTGCTTTTGCAAGCATTGTTAACATAGGAGTTAATGCATTTAATATACTTGCTAATGGTTCAGCAATTTTAGAAAAAGCAAGCTTCAGTGCTTCTGATGCTTCCATTTGTTCTAACTGCTCTAATGTAACACCTCTCATTTTAGCTCTTTGTTCAGCTGAGAGGTTATTCATACCTTTTTGGTTGATAAGCATTTTCCCCATTTCCTCTCTGCTCATTCCCATAGATTTGGCCATGGCATCTTGTTGGATACGGTTCATATTTGCAAATTCAGCTGCAGATGCTCCATTCTTAGCTAACTCGTTTGCTACCCCTTCTAGATCATTGTTTAATGCTAATTCTCTAGCTTTAGATAAATTTATACTTTTACCGGTTAGTAACTGTGCTTCTAATTCACTTTCAATAGATGATTCAAATTCCAATAAACCGTCAGCTATTTGGTTAATCTTAGCTAAATCTAAACCTAATTTCCTTGCTGCAGAGGCTGCAGCTGCTATTTTTTTAGGATTGCCTCCTAACGACATTGAAATGTCTGCAGATGCATCTAATACATCTTTCATAACAGCTCCATGAGCGACTGCAGAGTCATTCATAGCATTAAATTCATTAACACTTGCAACTAATTCTTCTTTATACCCTTGTATAGATGTACCGGATACTTTCGAGTACATACCTAAATTAGAGGCTTGTTCGGATGAAAGACCTAATAAGTTTTGTGCTTCTGCTAATCTACCTAAATCGTCGGATGAAAACATTGCTGCTGCTGCAACACCTGTTCTTTCTGTCATTTCCGCCATTAGTGTCATTACTTGAGCACCTGATGCTAGACTACTATTATGGGCGGCTTGAAATCCTGCGTTTTGTCCGGTAAGTTGTTTTAGTTTTGTGCTAGCAGCGTTTAGTTCAAAGAACTTGGATACAATTGCTGTAGTAATCGTTAATGGGTCAAATAATGCTTGTCCAAAACCACTAGCTATTCTCCCAAAACCTCTTGCTGCAATTTCTAATTTAGAAAACTTTGCTACACCGTCTGCTGTAAGTTTAGCCATTTCACGCATTTCCTCATTAGCTTCCTCCATAGCATCATGAAAAATACCGGATCTCATACCCAATCTTTCCATTAATGCCCCGGTACCCCCTACTAAAGCACCGGTTACACCCATCTGCTTAGTAATTTGTTTTTCTAAATCTAATCTATTCTTAATAGCTACTCCTGTGTCCGCGACATGTTTACCTGCGTCTTCCGCCATTTTAATAGCTGCTGGGTATTGTTCTAATCTTTCTTCTTCTACAGCTTTTAGGGTTTCTCCTGCATCTTTTCTAGCTTGTAGTGCTGTTCGTTCTCTTCTTAGTCCCCGCGCCTGTTCTTTAAGAAATTTAGAGTTTGTATTATAGCGCCTTTGTATTGATTTTAGTTGATTTTTGCTTAAATCAGAAATACCTTGCTCGTCATCTCTTAATTTTCTTGCGTCATTTGTTATCTTATTGTAGAGAGACTTAGTAGTTTTTAGGTGATTATTTGATCCCCCGAGTTCACTAGCAATAGAATTTAGAGTTTGGAATAAACTTGATGCACTATTCTCAGCATTGTCCAGTGAAGAAACAAGTGAATCCATTAACTCAACTAACCTCTCTTCTTCGTTACCTGCTGCTGCAAGTCTATTCTGGAAATTAGTGGTGTTTACACCTGCTCTTTCTAGTGAAGATATTAGTAAATCTATTTGCCTTTTAAGATCGGAGTTTGTTGCCATCTAAGTTTTAAGTTTATTATAAATAGTTAAGGCCCGCATTATTTACGAGCCTTTGTACTATAGGATGGTTTCTTTATTTTACCACCTTTTAAAGTCTGAGATTTCTTATTTGCTTTATCGTATTCTTCTTTTTCTTTTTCGAAATGTTCTTGTAACTTCTGAAATGTAAAGTTTCTCAGCCATATAGGCATATTATATACGGTATCGTAATCGAATCCTCCTTTTCCGTGGAATACTATTTCATGAATTTGCGTAAATACGGATAATCTATACGACGGCGTCAGGCCAAAGAAAATTAACCCCAATTGGGATGTCTATCCCCCCTTCTGGACCATTCTCTGGGTAGCATACCATGTCTACATCTGGTTGAAAGTCTCTAAGGTAGTTTCTAAACGCTCTAGAGTCTCTTGCTAAGAACTGGTTATCAACGAATGATCTAACGGTTTTTTTATCTGCTTCACCGTTAACAGCTGTTATCATATGTTTTAACCTAGTAGATAATTCTGCTGATGATTCTTTGTTAATTTTTTTAAGTCCTCTTACTTCTTGATCTATTGCTGATTCATCTTCATGTGATAGAAGTTTGAAAGTTATAACGTGTCCGGTAGTAGGAAGTGTGTAATTAAAAGCATTTTCAGTTGCGTTTTCAATATCTTTATGCAGTTTCTTATTATCTAGTAAAGATAAATCAACTTTTTCTGTTGAACCGTTATAAGTAAACTCATAATCCTTACCGTAACCTAAAATACGTGCTGCTATTAATAGAGCATTTTTATCTCCAGTTAATAGTTCATTATAGTTTACAGTCTTATCTACTATAAGAGCTTTGAGTAGTTTATCAATTACTATACCTTTTTCAATATAGTTTTGGTTAGTTAAAATATCCTCTTCTTTAGCAGTCATATACTTCATTTCAATTGTACCGCTAGATAGTTTGGATTCTTTTGGGTAGAGTTTTCCCATAGAAGGTAGGTCTACTATCTCCGTTGGGAATTTTTGTGTTTGTTCCATAAATTTTATTAATTAAAACTAGTTCTTAATATAAATATACGAAGAATACTTTTTTAAAACAACAAAAGCCCGAAATAAATCGAGCTTTTATTTATATTAAGGCTTGTATTAGTAATTAAGTACGCAATAATCCATTGCAATAGTCATTTGCAGTTCAACTGCATCTGCTGCTGACCAATCAAAGTCCCCTTGTGACATAGTTTTAATAAATGCACCTTTAATAATCCATTCTGATACTACATCTCCTACAGGGCCTAATACGTTAAGTGTTAAATCTTTTTTGTAGAAGTCTGAATATCCTGCACGACCTGTTACTGATTCGTAAGATAATCTTGCCCACTCCATTACTGCTTGAGCTCCGGAAGGTGTGATTGGATCGTATAGTGTCATATCCATATCACCCCATTCTCTCTTACCTCTAATCTTACGGTAAGAGTTGATGTGGTCTAATTTTACCTCTCCATCTTCAAACGAAGGAGCTGATACTGTTTTTACCATGAATGATGGAATGTTGTCCATATACATGATGAATCTATTCTGTACCTTCGGTTCGAAGGCTCTAAACATAATTTCGTTTGGATCTAATACTGCCATTTTATTTATTGTTTATTATAAATATCTTAATTTAAATTTATCCTGCAAAAGTTGCTCCAGTTGGCTCAATTGTAAAGTCTAGTACTACGAATTCAGCAGTTTTGGCTGGTTGAATGAAGATTTGACCAATTAATTGATTTCTGTCTACTACGTCTGCAGTGTTGTTTGTGTCGTCCATTACTACTCTGTAAGCATATAGACCCTGTCTTTGTACTACTGACTCTAAGTAAGGATTTACTCTAGCTAAGAATCTGTTTCTAGTTGTTAATGTATTTTGTTCGAATACTAAGTTTCTTGATTCGTCTCCAATAAACTTTTTCAACTCAATTAATAATCTTCTTACGTTTACTCTATCTAATGCTGATGCTTTAGTTTGTAATGTCTTCTGACCGAATACTGATATACCTTGTCCTGGGAAAGAAGCGATTGGATTTACTTTCTTAGAATACAATGTATCTCTTTGAGTTCTTGTTAGTCTCTTTTGAGCTTGTATTACTCCTGTAATTCCACCTCTTACTAATCCTGCTGGTGCGAACCAAGGTGCTGAACTGTTATCTGTGAAAGCATATACTCCTGGAATAACAACTGATGCTGGAATCCATTCGTTTCTACCTGTTGCAGATTGAGTCTGTAACCATGGCCAGTAAGAAGCTGCGTAAGAACTATTAAGTCCTGCTGCTTGTCCTGTTACTGTTGATTCACCTACTACACTATAGTCTACTAAGTCTACTACTGCTATACAGTCTCCTCTAGTTTCTGCTAAAGATACAATACTGTCTATAGGTGTAGAGTGTCCGGTTAAATTATAAGCTAATCCTGGTGCTGATATAATGTTAAAAACATAGTCGTCGCTATTTTCTAATACTGATATAATATCTGGGTAACATCCTGCGTCTAATCCTTGTGTATCAGAATTGTCGATTTTTCCAAAGTATCTAGCTCGTCTGCTTCCAAAATGTGCTCCTGTTGCTCCGTAAAACGAACCAGATTGTGCTATTGGAAGTGAACTAGCATAACTTACTCCTTGAGAATCTGTGTTAACTGTTACTCCGTCGTTTGCTAGGTAATTTAATGTTTTTCCTGGTACGCTAGAAACTCTTACGTAGTTTGATTTATTTACATACTCTCCATCAGTCCTAATATATTTTGAACCATCTCCGTCTGGTACTAGTACTTTATGTTGATTTCCTATTACGCTTTCTATATAGTTTGGTGAGTTAGGATCTAGTGATAAGTTGTTAAATGTTTCTAGTACAATTTTATTTTTTAAGCTATCATCTCCTTGACGAGTACTTAAAGTAAATGTACCTAAATCTTCATTTTTATTAGTTATTTCCCATCTTAAGTTATCCGGACTACCGTCAACTAACGAGCTATCGGAATTTTGTGGGATAGTACTAGCATTAGTTGCATTATTGTATATTGTTCCTTCTCCTATAGTTGATAGTATGAATGAATTTGTAGTAGTAGATGTTGTTTCTGTACCACCTGCTAATGTTATTACTGCAGTTGCTGAAGGATCGTTTCCAGCAGCATCTCCTACTCTAAGAATATATCCGTTAGCTGCTGTTCCTGCTTCTGCACCGTCTAGTTGTAGTGTATCTGATGTTGCATTATCTCCATGTATTACTGCTATATTAGCTCCATCGATTGCTGCTCCTAAGTTGTCTACTGTTTCGTCAGCATCTGCTCCTGGAGAGAAATACCATTGATTCGCCGATGGAATATCGTCAGGTACATCTCCTACAATTGCTGTAAAGTTATATTCAGTCCCGTCTGGTGCTTGAATAATATACTGTTGAGTATCGTCTGCTTGAGCAAAACTAGCTACTGATCCTGATGCTGTTTGTACACCTGTAGTAGATGTAGTATTACTGATAGTAGTAGATGTAGCAGCATCGAATGATCCTGTAACTACCCTAGATACTAATACCGAGTTACCACCTTGTTGAAAATAATTTTTAACTGCGATAGAAGTTAAGAATTCATAAGAGTTTGAACCTGATGTAAAAGTAGTACCAAATTTCCTTACATATTCACCATAAGAGGTAACTAATGTTGGAATTTCTACTGGACCTTTTACTGCTGGTCCGATAATTGCAGCTCCTGCTGTTACAGGGGCTGGTTGAATAAATGAAATATCATTTTCTCTTGTGAATACACCTGGAGAGATAATTGTTTCTGCCATGTTTAATGAAGTTTATTTAAATGTCTTTTATAAATATCAGCTTATTTTGTAAACCGTTCCCGTAATGTACAGGTAGTTATTTGTATATAAATAGGAAGGGAAGGTACAAAACCTCCCCCTCTAACTAATATTACTGAACTAATAGATTTACTTTACTTCTGTAACTACTTCTTCTTCTTTTACTTCTTCCGCTGGAATGAATTCCCCGTTCTGTAAATCGATAGATCCTTTACCGTATTTCTCTTCTAACTCCTTAACTACAGCAGCTTCTTGCTCTTGTGTTTCTGTTAAGTACTGCTCGATGTTAGCCTTACGAGTTTTTAAATCTATTTCTGCTAGGCCTACATTTCCTAATTCAGCTTTTACTGCTTGAACTCTTTTTTGAATTTCTTCAATCTTTCCTAACTCTTCTTTTGATAACTTTTGATTTGCCATTTTTTAACTTTAAATTAATCGATTAAATTATATATATTATATAATATAAGAACTAATATTTAGTTCTACAACTTTTATTTTAATTATTTTGTTTTTTTTATTCTCCTCCTTCTGCACCTTCTTCTTCTGCACCTTCTTCTTCTACAGCTTCTTCTTGTATTACCATTGTAATTGAAGTTGGTGTTTGTAGTTCTGCAATTTGTGAATCTAATCCTCCTTCAAGAGATGTTACTTGCTCTGCTCCCATTGCTGCTTTTACCCAGTCTATAATATTAGCATGGGATAATTCATCGAATGCAATAAAGTCGCCCTCTGAGTCAAACTGTAATGCTTGAGTTCCAATGCTAGTTGCATTAAATGCATTACCGTTTGCGTCTAAAGCATCAGATGTTGCTGTTACTCTCCAATGTACGTTGTATATAACGTTTGTTTGTCCTCCTTCGGAAGGGTGTACATCTACTGTTTTACAGTCCCAATTATAAGTATTCATATTCTATTTTATTAAGTGTTGAACTTTAGTTTATTGTTCTTTATATAAATATAGTAAAAATAACTTTAACTACCAACTAATTCAATTAACATATGGTTATTGCCGTTACTACTCCATCCAAATTAGCTAAAGTTAAGTAACTAAGTCCTAACTTTATATACTTACTTGAAGTTGTTGTTGTACCGGTTGAATTAGTATATACTGTATCACCTACTTGTGGGTATGATGAGCTTCCATCGTGCCAGTAGTTTGTATTAACAGAAGCGCTACAAATGAATTTATTACTTGACGAACCTGAAGATCCAGGGAATTGTGTAACACATATATTTACGCTAGTAACATTTCCACCAGCACTAACTATAAGGTACCTACTAGAACCTATGTGGTAATACCCCGATGTTAATGCAGTAGTTCCAGCAGAGTTACTATAAACATTATCTCCAGCAATTGGTGTTGAACCAGTTCCGTCATGGTAGTAGGTTTGATTAATAGTGGCGCTACAGACGTTACTTGATGTACTACTTAAAGAACTATTAAAAGAGGTCACACACGAAGAACAACCTGTACTTATTGAACTAACAACTCCATTTTGTACATATAGAGCACTGTTAGATGTTATTTTATAATACCCGTTTAGTAGACTATTCTCACCTTTATCGTCTGCAAAGACAAAGTTACCTACTTGGGGTACTGTGTTAGTATCAACAGTAAAGTTCGATGTGCAGTTTCTTACAAAATAAAATGTTTTATCTTGAGTTGCACAACAAGCTCCCTGAAATGTTGATTCAGTGTTGTTTGTTGTAAATGATGGTAACGTAGAAGGACATAGAACCTTTACATCCCAACCAGTACCAGAACAAGGTCCTACTATCTTTAAAGTTCCAGTTGTAGGTGTTGAATTTGGTTTAGGAATAACTAACGTATAGGTGATACCACCTTGTGTATTTAGATTTACATTAGTAGTATTAACACTTGTTGTACCGCCATTTAAACCAAAAGAAGTCCCGTTCCATATAGAAGTATTTAACGTATATGGGCTGTTTGCCGATATACTACAGTCATTTGATGAATTACCGACTATGTTTAAATTAGTACCTATCCCTGCTTGAAAGCCGAATGTATTAGATGTTAAATTATTATATGTTGTACTATCAAATACGTAAGCAATTCCATCAGGTACACTCTGGGGATCAAAATATACTATAATAGCTCCAGTTGGGTTCCCACTCGTTACTGTTGCTTCAAAATACCCGTTTCCATTACCTGCGTCTAGTACACCACCACAAGCTATAAATGGAGCAGTAAATGTTTTACCGTAAAACTCCGAATAAGCGTGTGGTGCGTTTTGATCTACTGGGGTAGGTGTTGCATCGTCGAATCTTTTAACTAGAGAACCGTTCTGTGGTGTACTTGAATCTCCAGAAAGTGGAGCATTACTACTACTCACTGCTGCTGACTCTATATTTATCATACTTGCCGATATAGTTCCTGAACTTGGTAGTGCCATTATTTTTTACAATTACAGTTATTTAATTTTAATTCTTCTATTTCTGCTTTTAGTTCTTTTATTGCCTCTATTAGAACCCCAGTTATGTTACCATACGCCACTGATTTCATACCATCTGTGTCAGTAATTACTACTTCTGGTATTACTTCTTCTATTTCTTGTGCTATAACTCCGATCGATTTTTTTGTCTCCCCGATTTTATTATACTCTACTCCTCTTAATTTAAGTACTTTATCGGAAGCATTTTCGATAGTCTTTATATTTTCTTTTACTCTTATATCTGAATAAGCTATAATATCTCCTGTTGCTCTAATTGTGCCTGAAACATCTAATTTATAACTAGGTGTAGGATCTCCTATACCTACTCTATCTGTACTAGCATCAATCCTCATTACTTCAACTCTAGGGTAAGTAGATAATTCTGCTTCAGTAAAGTCTTTATTTGAATCTGTGTTTGTAGAAGATCCGTATCCAAAAATAATATCAGAACCTCCAACTCCACCAGTATCATTTACATCTGATACTATTTTAACTTCTCCGTCTGCTTGTAATCCTAAATTAGCACCAGAGTGTACAAAGTTATTTGTATTATTAGGACCTAAGTATATATTACCTTGTATATGTAGTTTCTGTTGAGGGTCAGTCGTTCCTATTCCTACGTTCCCGTTAGAAAGAATAGTTACTTTACTGGATGTATTCGCAGATGTACCATCACCTGTGAAGAACGTCATAACACCAGTATCAGTGGTAGATATTTGCCCAACAGGATATGTTGCGTTTCTAAACTGTATTTTACCACCTCCAGGACCTCGCAAACGTATAGTTCCAAGTGCGGTTGAAAGTGTAGTTGCTACTTCAAGATTAACTTGAGGATTAGTCGTTCCAATACCTACGTTACCTCCACTAAAGTAATGGCCGTCTGCGTTTGAGAAATGAGTTCTATCACTAGAATCCATTTCTATTAAAGAAGTTTTGGTACCGCCTTTCTGTATCAATAAAAGTTTAGGGCTGCTTGTGTTAGTAGAGTTATCCGTATCTGCTGATATAGATAATATACTATCTCCATTAGCACCTACTCCAGAAGAAACTTCTAAATCACCTCCGAAGGTTCCTCCATTGGCAGCAGATACAAAGTCTGTAGGTATTTCATCTGTATATGCTATTTGTTTTGCAGTACCCCAATTTGTATCTGCTTGGTCGGCTTGGTAATGTAGTATTCTAAAAGTGTTCTTATCAAAAGCCAAAGCATTTGCGTCACCACCTGATGAATCGGTATAGGAGTTTAAAACTAATAAATCTTGATAATCACTTCCAACCGTGCCGCCTTCTATACCTGATTTTTCTGCAAAAAATATACGAAGATCATCATTATAACTTAAATCTTCTGGGGCAATATCTCTATCATCTGTAGCATTTAAATTAGTTGCATGAGATGCTAAACCTGTAGTGTTAGCAGCATTATTAGGAATATCACCAGAAACTAGTCCGTAATTTGTTACACTCAACGTTGTAGCAGTTAAGGTACCAACTCCACTTAGGTCACCTGATATATCAGCATTACCGTTTATATCTAGACTAGTACCCTCTAATTCAGTACCACTTATTTTACCCGTACTTGTTATAGCGCCAGAAGAAAGAGTTCCTGTAAAAGTATTTTGGCTTCCCTCACAGTAAATACCGTAAGAGTCGACATCTTGAGTTCCTTGATAATCACCATAAAATAAATATTGATTTGATGTTACAGGTGTACTACCTTCGTTGTTATCAATAACAATTCTACAGCCATACATGTTACCGTAGTTTAAAGCTGATTCTTCGTCAATTTGTATTTCACCATATATGGCATGTAGAACTTCTACATCGGCGTTTCTATTGTTTGCTATAGTTACCATCCCATGAAGTGCATAGGCGTTATCTATATTTCCATAGTCTTGCACACCTACAGTACCTTTAACACCGTACATATTACTAACACCACCCGAGGTAGTACTAGAATCGTGAATAGCGCTACCCTGAACACCTGTTAGTTCAGCTGTTTTTTCTGTTGTATTGTTACTTTCAGCATAAAAGTAACCAGCTCTTAATTGATCGTTAAATCCAGTAGTCCTTACATCTGCCTGAATACCGTAACTTCTTACTTCATTAGCAGCATCACCATCCATACTAGAATCCAAATCAATAAATATACCCATGTTAGCTCTGTCTCCTGTGGTTGTATCTGCTCCACTAAAGTTAGCATCAATTTTAAGTGCTTGAGTAGCTACATCGGAATCATTTCTTGTATGAGTTATTAGAGCCGTGTTAGTTGAGTCACCGTTTCCAGATGCTACATG
>Ga0098055_1000567_pt1 | contig 21774 bp, 18 predicted proteins | sample 17_taG_FD_75107 | JGI IMG/M metagenome (GOLD analysis project Ga0098055, IMG submission 75107) | Marine viral communities from the Subarctic Pacific Ocean - 17_ETSP_OMZ_AT15314 metaG | ecosystem: Environmental > Aquatic > Marine > Oceanic | place: Pacific Ocean | collected 2015-01-18 | reverse complement strand
CATCAGGTGTAGCAGGTGTTTGGATAGCGGCTCCTGGAACTGGAATTGATTCAGCCTCAGGATTAAATGGTTGGGTACGTGCAGATACTACATATGGTGGTTCAGGTGTACCAGGATCAAACACAGGTGCTGGAGGTAACGGCTCAGATGGTTGTGCGTTTACTTCAGGCGATAGAATAGCAACTTCAACAAGTTTATCAGGTGGTTACACAATGACACTGGGTAGTGAAAACGGAACAAATGCTACAGGCAATGTTGTACTAGTTCGTATAGCACTGACATCAGGACAGAGTGTTACAGCGATATCAGTGGGGGTAGCTAGCTAATGGCAATTCAAGATACCCAAAAAATTGATTACCTTTGGAAGAAGCTAGGTTACGGTTCTACTAAAACTGATACTAACACTAACAAAAAAGCTCCTAACGAAGCTATAGCATCACCACTTATACTACGTGGCGATAAAGTATGGCAACAAGCAGAAAGTATTCCAGCCGTTATGCCAAACTCGTCAGCAGGAGTAGTAACAGTATATCCTACATCAGCACCAGACGAAACAACACTTGACGGAACAGCTACAGCAAATAGATCTTGGAAGACAGGACTAACAGATTGGATACCACCAGAGCTAGGATCCACATATCAAGCAAAAGTTTACATACATACTTCAGGTGATGCATCAGGTGCATCAGGTGGCGACCAAGTGTTTGCTACAGGCTCAGGCAATAATGACGAATGGTTCTTTGATTACCAATCAGGTGTATTACACTTTATCGGTGATAACTTACCTAGTGGTATTAGCTTTACAGGTAAGTCAGTTTACATATCAGGTGCTAGATATACTGGTACATTTGGTGTTGGTAGCAGTCAGACAAGTACTTTAGGTAATCTTACCGTCGATGATACAACCTTAACATCAACAACAGCCGGCGACGATATTATCATTGATGCTGAATCAGGGCTATTTAAAATTTCAGGAACAGATGGATTTGTAGTTCCTATAGGTACAACAGCACAACGTCCAGGATCACCAACCAATGGAACAATAAGATATAATTCATCAACAGAACAACTTGAAATATATGATGGAACAGCCTGGGATGGACTAAGTGATACTACATCAGCAATTTCTAGTGAAACATTTGATGGTGACGGGTCCACAACAGCATTTACTTTAGCAAGTGCGGCAACTACTAACACAATATTTGTTAGTATGAATGGTACGTTACAGATACCCACGTCAGCTTATTCAGTATCAGGAACAACTCTGACTTTTACAGAAGCACCAGCAACAGGTGATAAAATTGAAGTTAGAAAAATAACCGAAACACAGTCAGTATCAGCACTAACAAATGACAGCGGAAACGCCTATGTTCAAACCAACAGTGACGCTTTAGGAACAGTCGACATTGTAGGAACAGAAGTAAATCTAACAGGCATTATCAAACAACCACCAACAACTAAAGCCGCAGATGCCACTGGAACAGCAGGGCAAATTGCTTGGGACGCCAACTACATTTATATTTGTACTGCTACAAATACTTGGAAAAGAGTTGCATTAACTGGCGGCTATTAACAAGATATAATACGCTATTTCTTTTTAGTGCTTATCACTTCAGAATTTCCATTTTGAAATAAATACTTGTAACAAAGTGCTAGAGGATATGGAACCTATATACTTTGAAGGTATTATTAAATGTCGACAATTTGATAAAAAATTTATTATAGGGAATATATAAATGGCAGTCACCAGAATTAAGAATAACCAAATCCTAGATTCAGGCATTTGGGCTAACAGTAAAATTATCCCAGGGTCAATCACGGGAGCATTGCTTAGTAGTAACATCACAGTAACCAGTGACTTCGTTATTACTGGTAATTTATATGTTACAGGTGCAACAAGCACACTAACTGTAGCATCAACAAACACATATATTAACGATCCGTTAATTGTATTAAACAATGCATTTTCAGGAACAAACGGCTACGATCTAGGTTTTGTCTTCGAGCGTGGTAGTTTAGTGAACCAAGCATTTTATTGGGACGAAAGCTCAGATGCTTTCAAACTGATCGCAACTACAGAAACTGGTGATACATACGGTGCTATATCTGCAGAATCATCATACAGTGATTTATTACTTGGTAATGTAACAGCACAATATGATGTTGATGCAAAAAATGCTACTCTCACTAATAATTTAACTGTAGCAGGGTATACTAACCTAGCCGGTAATGTAAGTTCTCCAATAGTTAACGCAGGTGCACTTAATGCAACTGGAACAACTACACTAGCCGCTACCAATGTAAGTGGCTTCTTAAACTCAAGTGGTAACATAAGTGCCGCAATTATTAACGGCGGAGCAATTAACTCAACTGGTTTAATTAACACAACTGGTAACGTAAGTGGTGCAGTGGTTAATGCAGGTGCATTGAACGCAACCGGAACAACAACATTAGCGACAGTTAACGTAAGTGGGTTCTTAAACTCAAGTGCTAACGTAAGTGCCGCAATAATGAACACAGGTGCACTTAATGCAACTGGTACTTCAACGCTTGGTGCAGTTAATGCAAGTGGTTATGTGAACTTAGCTGGTAATATAAGTGCCGCAACTGGACATTTTGGTACATTAAGTGTAGGTGGTTATACTAACTTAGCTGGTAATGTAAGTTCCCCAGTAGTTAACGCAGGAGCGTTAAATACAACTGGAACAACAACACTGGCGGCAGTTAACGTAAGTGGGTTCCTTAACTCAAGTGGTAACATATCAGCCGCAATATTAAAAGGCGGGGCGATTAATTCAACTGGTTTAATCAACACAACAGGTAATGTAAGTGCGGCACAAGTTAATGCCGGACAACTTAACACAACTGGTAATGTATCAGCTAGCCAAGCAAGCGTAGCAACAGTAAAAGCAAGTGGATTAAGAACAGGAAGAGTTGTAACTACTAGCACAGCAGGCTTAATGGTTGATAACGATGGTTTAAGATTTGCATCTAATACATTAACAGTAGGCGCAAAAATTACAGCAAATGCCGCAGGTTGGATTGGAACTGCTTCAGGTGATTTAGTCCTTGCGGCAACAGATGATGTTGACTTTAATGGGTCAAATGCTATTAATCTTGCTGATCCATCATCAGCACAAGATGCAGTAACTAAAGCATACTTAGAATCACAACTATCATCAGCTGTTACAACAATACAACAAGATAACACGTTTGTTAAAGTAACTGACGCAGGTGCAAATGGTAACATTGTACTTGATGCAGATGGCGAAAGAGTTGGTTTAGTCACACAAGACACAACGAAAGTTTTAAATAATTTAAACGTTTCTAATGCTACAGTAGCAACAAGTACTACAACAGGTGCTATTAAAACAGCAGGCGGTATTGGTGTTGTAGGCAACGTAGTAGCTGGTGGACAATTTAAATCAACAGCTGATTGGGAAAGTGCTAGTGTTGCAACAGGTGCTATTATCACAGCAGGTGGTGCAGGTATTGCTAAAAACTTGAACGTTGGTGGTGATGTTACTATCACTGGTGACTTAACAGTTAATGGTACTGAAACAACACTTAATACTGCAACATTAGCAGTTGAAGACTTACAAGTTACAGTAGCTAAAGGCGCTGGCGGTAGTGCGGCGGCAGATGGTGCTGGAATTAATGTTGATGGTGTAGCTGTAGGTGCAAACATTACATACACACACTCAACAACAAGTTGGAACTTAAACCGTACTACAATCATTGAAGCCACCGCAGAAGCAACAGATGTCGGCGAAGGTGCATTACAAGTCAATGGTGGTGCTAGTATAGATGGAAGATTGTATGTAGGCTCAGGACTACAAGGAACAGTAATAGGTAACGTAACACCGGCCGCGGCGTCATTTACAACAGTAAACGCAAGTGGTTATGTGAACTTAGCTGGTAATATAAGTGCCGCAGTAGTTAATGGCGGTGCATTAAACGTTACTGGAACTACTACACTAGCCGCTACCAATGTAAGTGGGTTCCTTAACTCAAGTGGTAATATATCAGCCGCAATATTAAAAGGTGGAGCAATTAGCTCAACTGGCTTAATTAACACAACTGGTAATGTCAGTGGTGCTGTAGTTAATGCTGGTGCACTTAATGCAACTGGAACAACTACATTAGCGGCAGTTAACGTAAGTGGGTTCCTTAACTCAAGTGGTAACATAAGTGCCGCAATATTAAAAGGCGGAGCAATTAACTCAACTGGCTTAATTAACACAACTGGTAACATTAGTGGTGCAGTGGTTAATACAGGTGCACTAACAGCAACAGGCACAACAACACTAGCCGCAACTAACGTAAGTGGCTTCTTAAACTCAAGTGCTAACGTAAGTGCCGCAGTTATGAACACAGGTGCATTAAACGCAACTGGTACTTCAACACTTGGTGCTGTTAATGCAAGTGGTTATGTGAACTTAGCTGGTAATGTAAGTTCTCCAGTAGTTAACGCAGGTGCATTGAACGCAACTGGAACAACTACACTTGGTGCTGTTAATGCAAGTGGTTATGTGAACTTAGCTGGTAATATAAGTGCTTCAAATGCACACTTTGCAACATTAAGTGCAAGTGGTTATGTGAACTTAGCTGGTAATATAAGTGCCGCAGTAGTGCATGGTGGTGCAATTAACTCAACTGGTTTAATTAACACAACAGGTAATGTTAGTGGTGCTGTAGTTAACGCAGGTGCACTTAATGCAACTGGAACAACAACATTAGCGGCAACCAATGTAAGTGGCTTCTTAAACTCAAGTGGTAACATAAGTGCCGCAATAGTCAATACAGGTGCACTTAATGCAACTGGTATTGCTACTGTTAGTAATGCAACAGAAGCAAGTGCCGTAGACACTGGTGCGATAGTTACTCCGGGTGGTGTTGCTTTAGCTAAATCAGTATTTGCTGGTATTGGTGGTACATTTAACAGTACTAAAGTTGCTACAAGTTTCCTAGTTAAAGGTCAAGGTAACGATCAACTATTTAAAATAGATACTGCTAAGAATGCCGCAGTAATGAGTACAAATGGTAACGCAATAGTACAAGATGGTACTATAATGAAGTTTGACAGTACTGGTGCTATCATACTACCAATTGGTGCAAACGGAAATAGACCAGGCGCGGCAGGTAATGTTGCTGTAGCAGGTATGTTACGATACAATACTACACAGACCAATATGGAATTCTATAATGGTACTGAGTGGAAACAACCAGGTACTGAATTTACAGTTATTGCCGCAGACGATTTCAACGGTGATGGTACAACAACAGCGTTTACATTAGATGCGGAGTCAACAACAGCGGCAACTGTGGTAGCTATTAACGGTATTGTACAGATACCAACAACAGCTTACGCAGTGTCAGGTACTACATTAACATTTACAGAAGCTCCGGCGGCTGGCGATGTTATTGATGCACGTAGACTTACAACTACAACAACAGTTAACAGTCTAGCAAATGGCAATAGTTCAGTTGAACTGCAAGCAAACGACAATAACTTTGCTAACATTAAAACTGGTAGTACTACAAGACTTTCAGTCAATGCCGCAGGTGATGTTGTAATTGAAAAAGATCTTACTGTTAAAGGAGAGCTTACTGTATTAGGTGACTCTGCTGGTAATATTAATATTGGTGATCAATCGACTGATAAAGTACAACTAACAGGTACTATTGTATATGACGAAACACCAATTACTACACAAGCTGGTAACATGGTGATTATCGATAGCTTTAGTACAGCGGCTTATCACTCAGCTAAGTATTACATCCAAGTAAGAGATGGTGCTACTTCGAGTATACAAACTCAGGAAACAATGTTAGCACAAGAGGATGGTGTAGTAACACATAGTTCGTATGCTGTTATTGCTCCGGACGGTGAGATTGGTACATTTGTATCAAATATCTCAGGTGGTAGTGCTAGGTTAATTATGATTCCAGTTGGAGCAGGTATTAACGCTAACATTAAAGCACAAACAACTTATATTGTTTAATTTAATTAGAGTTCTGGGGCTTAGAAATAGGCCTCAGTATTCGCTTAAGAGAGAGAAAATAAATGCTTAGATTACTTGAAAAACAATATAGATCCAGTTATGACGGTGAAGACGTAGTAACATCACGTACACTAGAAAACGGTGATTGGACTTCAGTAACTGAAGAAGTACCCAATAATGTTACTAACAATCAAATTTCAAATCGTGCTGTAGTATTTGGTAACAGCGAAAGTAGAAAGAATTTTCCAACCGAACATACACTAAACAAGTATGCAGGACTACTTGGTGCTGATACATTACAAAGCTATGGTTGTAATGCTTTCCATAGAGATCACACTCCAGACTTTTTGGTAGTAACTACTAGAGCAATGGCACAGGAATGTGTTGACAGTGGGTATACTAGTAACAATATTGTATACACTCAGGCTCCGTTGACTTTAGAACATCCTGGAAAATTTTACCTAACTCCACTTGATCAGTATGCAGATGCAGGCGCAACTGCTACATATCTTGCTTGCTTTGACGGACACCGTAAAGTGTACCTAGTAGGTTGCGAAGGTAATTTTGACGAAGCATACAATAGTAACATGTATGCTGGTACCAATGGTTATGATCCTATCAATGCTGACATGAGAGGGTCCAATAGTTGCCCTGCTTATAAACAAATATTTAACACGTACAACGATGTAGACTTTGCATTAGTAACACCAAACGGTGAAATGCGAACATACGAAGAGTGGAAAACATGTCCGAATTTTAGACAAATTTCACATAGACAAATGGTGTTAGAAGCAGATTTATAATTGTTAAAATAAAAAGATAAAAGCCCGGAAGGGCTTTTATTTTGACTAAAGTATGGTCTCTAAAGTTTTAATCTTACTTACTACAGACTCAAAATTTATTGTACGCCAAACACCTGGGTGCAACGGCTTAGGATGATCCTCTAGTGCCACCCAACAAAATCCACGATGTTCTTTATTAAGTAAGGGAGTAAATTCATTTTCTACAGGTGCTATAAATGTATGATATGTAAAGTTACCGTTGTTGCTAGTAAACTTTTCTATAGGAATAATTTTTAGATCTTTAATAGTACCGCCTAGCTCTTCTTCAATTTCTCTTAAAAGACTAGTTAATATGTTCTCTTTATACTCGACTTTGCCCCCGGGAACGCCCCATGACCCTGAGTAATTGTTACTGTTACGTAAAAGAAATAGGTAGCGTTTAGTAGTTGTGCAATATATAAAAGTACCAACACCTTCTACAGTACGAGAGTCCATAGACCGTTTTTGTACTCGCCTTCCCAGCTTTTTATCCATTGATCGAGATTCCACTTATATTGAACTCCGGTATTTAGATTACTTACATATTGTACACTACTTTCCTGTTCGCTGTCAAATACTACGTCCCACTGTGTGCCATCATATTCTACGATATCATTAGCATTGGCTACTAGATCAGACCCGTCACTCCCTCTCCAGGCGCTTGGACCATCGCCGACAGAATTATCAAAACTTCCAACAGCATGTAATAATAGATATCTAGTTCCAGTAGAAGGGGATGTAATACTAGCGTCTACAGTAACCTTACGTGGGTCAATGATAGCATCTATTGGATTTAAAGTATTACTTGGATATGTATCAACGTCGGCATTGAATATTAGTAAACTGTCGTCGGTAGGATGAAAACTTACAGTACCAATTACTTCGGCCTCTCCCTCATGGGTCAACAATCTAACCTGACTAATCCCATTTTCAAGCTCGCCGTATACATTAACTAAATCTCTCCATACATCTCTAGTACCCACTTTTACTGGAGTTGTAGTAACAGGATGTTTTGGAACTAGTTCTGTCGGCGGATCACGTGGATCCTCAATTTCATTATACTTTAATAATGTAAGAGTGTTGCCAATTAATAATACGCCATAATCTAACGGGGTGAAATATTGTCTTTTGCCCATTAAATTAGTGTCCTTAGTAATATCCTCTGACAGATTTCCTTCGCTGTCATGTATACTAGCAATAATTTTTTGTATAACCCCTAGCTTTTTAACCTTAGCCGGTGGGCTAATCCAAACTGGAAGTTTAAATGTTAATGAAGCAACGTCAATTGGATTTTCAGTTCCTATCGGTACTGAACGACTTGTCCAATTTGGGCTTTCTAAATAAACAGCAGTTAAACTAGTCCAGTCAATATAATTGTCTGTTGACTGTATCTCTAATGCTGGGTTAAACAAAACAATTAATTGTTCTAACAGTTGTAATTTTTGTTTAGTATTACTGGTCCATACATCTAATTTAAGCTCTAGTGTGTATGGTACAGGCATTAGTCTTTCGATAGAAAAAGCATTGCCTTGTGTAGCTTCGTATTCTTCTGTTTCTTCATTATATTTTCTTTGTCTGATGTCCATTTTGCCAACAAAGTTGGGCTCTTGTACTCGATCTCTATCGTAAGTTACATTATTAATATATACTGTCATTGCTGGTACTGCTATTATGGCATTTTCGCTCATGTTAGTAATTAGTGACGCTACTTGACGACTGCCATCTCCATAGTAAACAGGAACTGTTTGTAAGGTTTTATTGCCTTGTCTATCCTTACCAAATTCAACCTGGAACCCAGAAGTCATTCTGATAAACTGTGCTAGGAATCGCTCAATCTGAGCATCATAGAAAAACTGTTGTTGTGCCGCCATAATTAATTATCCGCCGATGGACGTAAAGCATCACTTAGACTCTGACGCTGTACAGTTACATTAGCATAGACTGTGTACTCTAATACGTCCTGAGCAGTTAATGCTGTAGACACAGTGAATGATATATTACCACTGGTATTTGCTATAGTATTAGTTATAATCTTGCTATTAAGTTTTGATTGAACTCCATATGTACTTACATACGGTGTCTTAGTAACTACCTGTTTAGAACTTAAAGTAAACGATTTTGTTTCTGCGTTTGCTGATGGTGTATAAGGATCTGCAACTTTAATTGCGTCCCAGGCTAATGCATTTTCGTAGTTAGCATCAGTATTATTAATAAACCCGCTCTTCTGTGTAGTATTTGTAGCACCAGGTGTTAGATTAGTTCGTAAACCGTCTTCCATTTTAACCCATCTCCTTGAATCATATCGGAATAATCTATTAGGAACGTAATCTACTCTGAGGAAGAAATCACCAGTAACTGGACTTGAGGGGAATGCTATCCCTGCCGATACACTAGCACCATTTGGAGGTAGTGCATCACTAGTCAAATATCCTTCTACTTTGCGTGATGGTGATACTGTGCTAGTACTTGAATATGTATTGCTAGATACATTAGCATTTGAGCTTGTATCGGCTCCACCACCTGGATCCCCAGGTAACCCATCTGGGGTTACTGGAGCAGTATATATGTTGGTAGTATCATACCCGCTCTTAGGAACATCATCTTCTGCACGCTCAACGATAGCTTCGTTGACTTCTTTGTATTTTTCGTAGGTGCTCAGAACATCAGCTATACTACTATCAGTACCTTCCCCAGCCGCAATATTGTCAATGATATCTTTGTATTCTTGACTGTCTACTAACGGATTTAATTTAACACGCCATAAGTGGGGATACCAAGTTGGTGCAAATCCTTCTGCGGCACGTGTAGCATCTTGTACTACATAATATCTTTTGAGTGCAACAGGTAAGTCTTCGTCCAACGGATATAGATCTTTAAGGTTTGGAAGTTCTAGTACATCACCTACTATTATTTTTCTACCAAGAGTTTGTATCATATCATTCAGATGGAAAACAGCAAACATGGTATCGCCAGTTAAGAACAATCCAAACTGTGTAAGATCAAAGTCATTATCATTCATACGATATATAGTACGCATGGTATAGATATCTTGATCGTACTTTCTATCGCGATTTTCTAAAAATAATAGATCTTGTATACTGGTAAGGCTAGTTCCACCTGGTTCGGTGTTACTAACAAATCCTTGATCGAGAGGGCCGAGATATTTGTGAATGTTGACATCAACACCACCCACTGTGAACATCTCTGACATTCTTCGATCAAAAAACTTGTAATCATCGCCTTTGTGTGGACGATATAAACTTAAACGTGGCATTATTTAATCCTAATTATGTTAGTATTTATCGTCATTGACACCCTAGGCTTTTGAATGTATAATTATTATTATGGAGATAAAATCAAGTCTTGAATGGCAAACTACATATTCTAAGTTAATGAAACTAGCAGATGGGTGCGGAAAACATAGGTACGATATGAGAAAAATAGTAGAAAATTTTCAAGTCATAATAACTGAACTAAGTATTGAAGAAATAGAATGCCGTAGAAAACAGAAACAAACCAAGCGTCATAAAGAACTGATAACTAAAATTAATAAAGAAATTGAAAAATACGAACAAATGATTACATTTGGTACATTATTAAATGGTTGACAATATCATAGTTTACTAATATAATAATTGAAACAACGAGGAAAGTAATGGCTATTAAATTATCTAGAAAGAAAAGCGGTATAAAAATATCAACAGATCGCTCAGGAAAACGGCACGAACCTAAATGGGAAGGAGCCCAAGAGTGGAGCGGAGAACAGTTCAATACCTTTAAACATTTTGCGTTTGACTACTATAGAATGGAAACAAAAAGTACAGATAATAAAAAGTTTGTGATTGCCTGGGTCAATGATAGCGAGCAATGGAAAGAACACAGCAAGATACTAGGTAAAAATCCCGATAGTAAATTTAGTAACACACTAGGTGCTGTATGTAGAATGTTAATGCTAGGCATGCCAGTAGAGCATCAAGCGTACAAGGAATATTGGGAATCATTGAGTGGTACCGAAGGAGAAGTTAAGAGTCCGTTAGATTTTATTAATGAAAGATTAGAAAATCTTTTATCTAAATCGAATAACATTCTTGACGAAGTTAAAGTAAACAAAAAGGAAGTTAAAGCAAACACTCCAACGATACAAGATCGTATGAATGAAATAGCCAACAAACATATTCTACACTTTGAACTATTTGAAGATCAATTAATGAATGGTGAAACAGTAAGTGATCCTAAAGCATTCGAATATCTTAAGACAGAAAACTGTCCACAAGCCTTAATTAAAAAGATTAGTGCATTTTTTGAAGTACACAGGCAAGAACTAATAGACGCTAAAGCAGGACAAGACGAGCAACTAAAAGACGGGTATAGTCACTACAAAGCGGCTGATTACAAGCGTTTTGAAGCATTTTATAGCAAATTATCCACCGATTTAGAAGCCTACGAACAAGTTAAGAAGGCTACTAAAAAAGCCAGAGTACGTAAGGCACCAGCAAAAGAAAAGGTAGTAGCTAAACTAAAATATCTTAAAGAAGATAGTAAGAGCAAGTTAGTATCAATAAACCCTGTAGATATACTAGGTAGTACACAGCTATGGGTATACAATACTAAAACACGTAAACTAGGTAAGTATATTGCTGATGCACACCAAGCACACCTAGGAGTCAAAGGTACTAGTATCATTGGATTTGATACAGCACAGAGTATGCAAAAAACTTTGCGTAAACCAGAGCAACAATTAAAAGACTTTAAAGGTGCAGGTAAAATACAGTTACGTAAGTTCTTAGAGAATATCAAAACTACAGATACTAAACTTAATGGTCGCATCAATCAGGATACAATACTCCTTAAAGTAATCTAAAGTTATCTTGTTGTTCAGGATAAATACTGATATAATAGGATAAAACAAATGGCCAACGAATTACCAGAATTTATATCAAATACCTCAGCTAACTTAACACAAGAACTTTCAGTTGAGACAAAAGATCTCTACTCTAATGTTACAGGCACTGGTGCTGGGCATATTGCATTTGACGCAAACTTACAAGCTCAACTTGATTCTGTAGCTTCAATAAGAGCTGATATCATTGATTACATAAGATTAAGATTAGGTTACGGCATGATTGATGTTGAAGCCGATCAAGAACATTTTGAGATGGGAATTAAACAAGCATTCAAAAGATATAGACAGCGTAGTTCTAATGCTGTTGAAGAAAGTTATGCATTTTTAGATATATATCCTGAAACACAAGAATACATATTACCTAGTTATATTATTGATGTTAAACAGATATTTAGACGTGGAATTGGATCAGTAACAGGTACTACAGCTAGTCAATTTGAACCATTTGCATCAGGGTACTTAAACACGTACATGTTAGTAGCAGGACGTGTTGGCGGATTGGCTTCGTACGAGCTGTTTACAGGTTACCAAGAGTTATCTATGAAAATGTTTGGTGGCTTCATGAATTTTACATGGAACAAAGTTACTAAAAAACTAACAATAGTCCGTAAAGTTCCATTTGCTGGTACAGAAGATAAACCAAGGGAAAGTGTATTGCTTTGGACGTTCAACTACAAACCAGATCAAATGTTGTTAAATGATCCACAAGCGTTTCCATGGATACAAGACTATGCTTATGCTCTAACAGCAATAAGTATCGGGCAAGCACGTGAGAAGTTTGCTACAATCGCAGGGCCACAAGGCGGTACTACACTAAACGGATCAGCAATTAAACAAGAAGGTCTAGCACTGTTAGAAAAACTTGATGAAGAAATTAAGTTGTATATGGACGGTGGACAACCAATGTGGTGGGTTAACGGTTAACAATTATTTGACCTTGTAACATTTTTAAGTTATACTATTAGTTCAACGAGGGAGTGTGATGTCATCAATTATAGGTATATGCGGGTTTATGGGCAGTGGTAAAGATACCATAGCTGATTACCTCGTAAACATTCATGGGTATAAACGCGAGTCATTCGCAAATTCACTTAAAGATTCAGTAGCAGTAACATTCAATTGGGACAGAGAGATGCTTGAAGGCAGATCAAAACAGAGTCGTGAGTGGCGTGAACAAGTAGATGAATGGTGGGCAGAACGGTTAGGTATGCCTAACCTAACTCCAAGATGGGTATTACAGTATTGGGGGACTGAAGTAGTAAGACACACGTTTCACGATGACATGTGGATAGCTAGTTTACAGTATAAATTGGCAACGACCAAAGATGACATAGTTATTACAGACTGTCGCTTTCCTAATGAACTTAAAGCAATAAGAGAGCTAGGCGGACAAGTAATCAGAGTTAAACGTGGCCCAGAGCCAAGTTGGTATGATCAAGCTATACAATATAATAAAGGACCCAATCAAAACTTTAGTTGGGCATTGAGTAGAGGACAGCTAGAGCAGTCAGGAGTTCACGCTAGCGAATACAGTTGGGTGGGACAAGAATTTGATAAAATATTTGTAAATGATACTACGCTTGATGATTTATATAGTCAAGTTGAGGATTTGATCGCTGTTAATAATCCGGAATCAGATCTCCCTGAGCCCAACCAAGACCTTCTTTTGCAATCTCATACTGGCAGTTAGCACAGATAGTTTTTAAGTTTAACTGGTGGTTATTGTTAAGATTACCATCCACATAATAAACAAATAATTGCTCTTTATATTTGGCTTTGAATCCACACTTTTCACAAGCTACTTTCTTCCTATATCCTGCTTTGATCCACCCGGGTTTAGGTGCTACTTTTTTAAACTTTTTCCTGATACAACTGTCACAACGACTTCTATAATAGGTTTTGTTATTACGTTTATAGTTAACTGCGGCGGGCTTTTTACCACACGCTACACATAAAGATCGCTTTTGCATACAGTTATTTAGCTGAACCTTTAAAAGGGCAGTTAACACCACCAAAAAAGCAAAATAATTATAAATAGTTTAAAGTAACCCAATTAGAGGAAAAGACAATGGCACTAATTTCACCCGGAGTATCAGTTACGGTAACTGATGAAAGTCAATATACTCCAACAGCGGCAGGATCGATCGCTTACTTGCTTGTTGCTACAAAACAAGATAAACTTACACCAGCAGGCACAGTTGCTCCTTACACAACAGCGGCAAATGCTGATAAGGTGTTTAATATTACTAGTCAACGAGATCTAGTAACAAAATATGGTTCAATTGCATTTGAAGTGGATTCAGCTGATAATCCTTTAAATGGTGATGAGCGTAACGAATACGGACTAATGGCGGCATACAGTGCTCTTGGTGTATCCAATCAGTTATATGTACAACGTGCAAATGTTGATTTAGCACAACTAGAAGGTACAAGCATTCGACCAACTGGCGAGCCAACTGATGCAACATATTGGTTAGACATAAGCACTAGTGGTACTGAATGGGGTATCTATAATTGGGGTGCTGACGGAAACACTTTTATTAAACAAACACCAAGAATTATTTCAAACACAGCACAAGTAACTGGCACAGTTCCTCTTAGTTCAGTTGGATCAATTGGTGAATACGCTGTAGTTACTACTAGCTCATCAAATCCAATATATCTAAAAGGTTACGATAATACTTGGGCATTAGTTGGTAGTGATGATTGGAAAGACAGAGTACCAACAATAACAGGTAGTATTGCTAATCCAGCAAACCTAGCTGTTGGCCAAAGAATGAGAATTAATAACGCAAACATTGCGTTAACAGGAACAACAGTTGCAACAGCGGCGGCAGATATTAACTCAGCAAGTATTGATGGTGTTAGTGCTAGAGCAAATGCATCAGGACAACTTGAAGTCTTTGCAGATAGCCTAGCTGAAAGTGATGGCTCAACAGCAGACGGCAAATTAAGAATTGAGATTGGTGGCACGAACGGTATTCCAGGCGTTGACTGTTCTCTTAAATTAGGACTGTGGACAACATATGATACAGGAAATCTTAAAACAGTACTTGGACCAACAGTTGCATTTGATACATATAGAAACACTCCAGCTTGGAGAGTAACAGATACTAATCCACGCCCAGCAGGTTCAGTATGGTTTAAAACATCAGCAACTGGCACTGGTGCTAGCTACGGGATTAAACAATACAGTACAATAACAGAAGAATGGAGTCTATTATCTGCTCCGTTATATTCAGGTGATAATGCCGCAATTTATGGACTAAGTCCAGTGGCAGGCGGTGGAGACTTAGCCGCAGGAACACTATATGTTAGATATGATACATTAGGCACAACAACTGCCACATTCCAACTATATCGTAAATTTGTAGCTGGAGTGGTAAAAATTACAGGTACAGCGGCAGGCGGTAGTGCTACATACACTGTTAATAATTCATTTACTATGAAAGTATCAGTTCCAGGTTCAGCATCAACACAGTCAGCAACTATTACTTTAACTGGAACTACAGCAACATCAATGGTTGCAGACATACTTTCTGCAAACTTACCAAACATTGTTGCACAGATTGAAAGCAGTGGTGCTATTAGTATTTCGCACTTAGCTGGCGGCACTATTGAATTTACATATGGTACAGGAACTCCAATAACAACAGCTGGATTGCTTTCAGATAACAACATGCAAACTGTATCAGCAGGCAGTGTATATCTAGCTAGTCCATTTAGAGCATTAACATATACATTCAGTGAAACTGCTCCTTACAGTAATCCAGCAGATGGAACATACTGGTATTATAATTCAGCATTAGATGTTGATATTATGATAAATGATGGTGCAGGGTGGAAAGGTTATCAGAACGTTTCAAACGATGCACGTGGGTTTGACTTAACTGACACAGATCCAAGTGGTCCTATAATGAGTGCATCACAACCGATATACCAAGCTGACGGAACAAGTCCAGTAGTAGATGGTGATTTGTGGGTTAATACAAGTTCAGCCACTTTAGATACCTATCCTAAGATTTATAGATATAATGGAACAGTATGGGAATTAATTGATAACACTGACCAAGTAACTACAGATGGTATCCTATTTGCAGATGCACGTTGGGACACAGATGGAACTAAAAATCCAATTACTGATGCTCTAGTAGATATCAGCACATTAGGAACTAGTGATTACATCGACGATGACTGTCCTGACTATAGATTATATGCTCGCGGAACACTATTGTTTAACACACGTAGAAGTGGTTATAATGTTAAACGATTTGAAAGTGAGTGGTTCTCAAATCCAGATACATTTACTGGATCAGTGGTACCGACTGTTAAAGCGGCTTGGGTAAGCTCAAGTGGAAATGATTCAGACGGCGTTCCATATTTTGGGCATAAAGCACAACGCAACATTGTTGTTGAAGCTATGAAATCAGCTATTGCATCAAGCACAGTGTTAAGAGAAGAAAATACGCAGTTTAATATCCTTGCAACTCCTGGATATCCAGAACTAATCCAAAACATGATTACGTTAAACAATGATCGTAAACAAACAGCGTTCATTATTGGTGATTCGCCAATGGATTTAGACTCAAGCGACGCACAAGCGTGGGCCCAGAACACTGCATTAGCATTAGACAACGGCGAAGACGGACTAGTAAGCTCTAGTGAATACTTAGGTGTTTATTATCCATCAGGATTGGGTACAGACTTAGCAGGCGAAACTATAGTTGTTCCGCCAAGTCATATGATGTTACGTACAATGATACGGTCAGACAATGTAAGTTACCCATGGTTTGCACCAGCAGGTGTAAGACGTGGCTTAATTGATAATGCTACAAGTATTGGTTACATTGATAGTGCTGATGGTAATTTGTTTAAATCGATTGGTGTTACGGTTGGACTACGTGATGTATTATATGCAGATAGAGTTAACCCATTAACAGTACTTCCAGGTGTTGGATTAGTTGCATACGGTCAAAAAACTAGAGCGGCGTCAACATCAGCATTGGATAGAATTAATGTAGCAAGACTAACTGCTTATCTAAGATTAACATTAGATTCAGTGGCACGTCCATTCATATTTGAACCAAATGATACAATTACACGTAACCAAGTTAAATCAGCATTTGAAAGTGTATTAAATGATTTAGTTGCTAAACGTGGTTTATTTGACTACTTGGTAGTATGTGATACAAGTAACAACACACCAGATCGTATTGATCGAAATGAGTTGTATGTTGATATTGCTATTAAACCAGTTAAAGCAATTGAGTTTGTTTATATACCAGTAAGAATTGTTAATACTGGTGCTGACTTAACAGTAACATAATATACGCAGTTAATGGGAGGGGCAACTCTCCCGTTATGTAATTAAAAATCAGGTAAATACTACTATAAAGTATTAATAAGGATAATAAAATGGCAACATCATCATTAAGTAAGTTTACAGTACCTTTAAGTACTAACCAAAGTGCAACAAGCCAAGGCTTGTTAATGCCTAAACTAAAGTTCCGATTCAGGGTAACTTTTGAGAATTTTGGTGTTAGTCAACCTACAACGGAACTAACAAAACAAGTTATTGACTTTACTCGTCCAAAACTTAGTTTTGAAGAAATGATTATTCCAATTTATAACAGTAAAGTCTACCTAGCTGGTAAGCCAACTTGGGAAACTGTTGTTTGTACATTACGTGACGACGCTGGTGGCGAAGTTACTAAACGTGTTGGCGAACAACTACAGAAACAATTCGACTTTATGGAACAAGCATCAGCAAGTTCAGGTATTGATTACAAGTTCCTTACTAGATTTGAAGTACTTGATGGCGGCAACGGTGTACACGAAGCATCAGTTCTTGAAACTTGGGAACTATATGGTTGCTACTTGTCTAACACTGATTATGCAGATGCTAACTATGCAACTAACGAACCAATGACAGTTGCGATGACTATCAGATACGATAATGCTATCCAAACACCAGATGAAACAGGTATTGGTACATTAGTAGGAAGAACACTAGGCGAAACAATTACTGGTTAATAAGTACGACACGAGGATTAGCCCAGCTTAAAAAACTGGGCTTTTTTTTCGGATAAATACTGTATAACTAGGAAATAATGATGGCAGGTGGGTTTTTTAATCAGTTCTTAAAAGAAATACAAACAGGCGACGAGATACACGACTGGCAACATGCCTCGCGTACTTTTGTTGACAGTTTATACAGACTAAGTCCCAAGATTGGTACAGTATACCATGTTTTTATGGATTTAAATCCTGTTGTAGCAACAACACAGACAAACGAGCAGATTGAAATAGGTATGATGGCTAAAAGTGTAGCATTACCTAAATTTTCAATATCAACAAAAACTTACAATGCTTACAATCGTAAAAATATAGCACAAGAAAAAATAAATTATGATCCATTGACTCTTACGTTCCATGATGATTCGGCAGACGTAGTACGTAACTTCTGGTATGGATATTATTCTTATTATTATAGAGATAGTGATTATCAGGAGTCTATATATAATCAAGATCACAAGTATAAGAAAAGACAAGAACAAGGATGGGGCTTTACACCTTTGCGTAGTGGAACCCAACAAAGCTATATTAATGCTATAAGAATTTATAGCTTGCACCAAAAAAGCTTTAGTGCATACACCTTGCTTAGACCAACAGTACAAAGTTTCCAACATGGGCAACATACATCGGGAGAGTATGCACCAATGGAGCATAATATGACTGTCGAGTATGAGGCTGTACAATATACAACTGGACCGGTAAGTGACGGAACAGTATTAGGATTCAGTGACATACACTACGACAAGAGCCCTAGTCCATTAACGTCATTGGGTGGAGGGACCACTAGTATATTAGGACCAGGTGGACTGGTTGAAGGTGCAGGTGATGTTATTACTAATTTACAAGACGGTAATTTTGTAGGTGCCGCACTAGGTGGATTCCGTACAGCACAGAACTTTAAAAATCAGGATCTTAAAACAGTAGCTACATCAGAATTAAAACAGTTAGGTAAAGATATACTGTCGGGACAGAATCCGTTAAGTACGGTGTTCGTTCCAACACCAGGAACAATCAATCAAGGAATCGCAAAAGCTATTAATGCTTTGCCTAGTAGTACCGAATCTGGAACAAATGGAGTAGTTGACAGCAATCAACAAATAGCCGATAACGGAACTACTATAATTTAGGATAACTTATGGCTACTTCAGGAAATCTTCCACCGAATACCGATATAAACTCTACAACAGAATTCTTTAATAATTATTTTGATGATAGGTTCACCACAAGTCCAAATATAAATGATGCTGTTGTGGGTTACTTTGAATCTGTAACGGGTAGCAAAGCCAGTGGTATAACGTTAGCATCTACAGTAATATACACAGCATTGACCCAAGGGTTAGACCCAATGGGCTTGGTAGATGAATTTAAAAAAATGCCTAGCGGTAGGAAAACAGAAGTAAAAACTCCAATCAATACAGCCAGTGTAAACACTTCATATACAACATATGACGACATAGTTGCCGCAGTTGACAGCTTTTCCGTAGGACAACTATTTTATATACTGTCCTTAAATGTATTTTATCAAACATACAGAGATCTTGACGATGAGATAGCAGTTAGAATAGCATCAGGATATTCTGTAGAAAAAGTAGCTCTAGGTGGAAGTGAATATACCTATAATTATTTTTACGTAACATACAATTATGAAAAAGATGAGCTTACTCCATACCTAACAATGTTATTAAATCAGAATAGAGTTAATACTAGCCTATTAGGAATTAGTAATACTCCACCAATGGACAAATACGTCCAACGCCGTATACTTCCGTAATCTGTCATGGCTAAGTATGCATCAGGAAAATATGTTGTAAAGAATCCACAGAAATACATGGGCAAAAGAGCTCCTACTTATAGAAGTAGTTGGGAATTTACTTTTTGTACTTTCTGCGATAACAATCCAGCCGTAGTAAACTGGACCAGCGAAAGCATAACAATCCCTTACTACAATCCAGTGAGCGGTAAGAATACTGTATATGTCCCTGATTTCCTAGTAGTATACAAAGATAAAAACGATCGCAAACATACAGAATTAATAGAAATCAAGCCAAGCAAAGAAACTACAATGGAAACTGCTAGAAGTTATAGAGACAAGTTATCAGTGGCAGTTAACATGGCTAAGTGGGCCGCGGCTGACAATTGGTGTAAAGCTAACGGAATTAAATTTAGAGTCGTTACCGAATACGACATATTCAAAAATCAGAAGTAATAAATACGTTTACTATGACTCAAAAATTAGAAGAACTATTTAATATTCCTCCAGCAGAGGAAAAAACGGAAAACAATGACACCGCCGGTACTGCTGAGGGCAACCCATCTATAGACGAACAACGCACAGTGATTAAAGAAGTAGATAATGCTATTGATAAAATTGATTCTGCACTGCCATTTGTTAACGACTTAGATACCAGTGACAAAGAGCTAGATGATCTTAGCGATCTTGCGAAAGATAAATTTCAGGACCTGATGGATTTAGGTATGAATGTAGAAGCAAGGTTCTCAGGACACATATTAGCTACAGCAGGTACCCTATTAGGGCATGCTATAACAGCTAAACAAGCCAAGCTAGACAAGAAGCTTAAAATGGTGGATTTACAGCTTAAAAAGGCACGTTTAGATCAGCAAAATAGTAAAAATGATGGCGAAAAGTTGTTAGATGCTGAAGATGGACAGGCAGTTATCTTAGACCGCAATGAACTATTAAACCAAATCCTAGGCGAAAAACCAAAGAAGTAATTTGTCCTAACAAGATAAATAACACATATAGGAAAAATTATGAAAAACTACAAAAAATATCTAGCTGAAAACCAACACACATACGAGTTTCGTATTAAAATAGCCAACGAAGATCCAACAGAAAAAATGGATCAAATCGAACATGCATTAGACACATACGGTATGGAAAGTTTGAGTAAACCAAAACGTTTACCATTGAAAGAAGGAGATATTGATTTCCCAAATCATGGTACTGTAGAACTATACTTGATGGATGCTGTTTTAACATATCCGTGCAACGATGCACAAGTTCGACAAGTAGTAGCTGAACGTGCTAATATTGCAAAAGCAAATATTAAGGTTGTTCCAAAACTAAGTCCAGAAGAAATTAGGCGTTGGAACATAGATCAGCAAAGCGATGTTAAAGAATACAAAAAAGGCGAAGCAGTGTTAGACAAGCCATATGATGACAACCCAGATGCAACAAAAGCTGGAGATGAGTATGCTAAAGCAGATAGTATTCTTAAAGAACTAGATACTCCACAAGTTGAGATTGCAGGGAAAGATGATGTACCTGAAGGAAATAACGGTAAAACAACCAATGATTTACCGCAAGACAATATAAGTCCTGTAGGTAGTAAACAAAATAAAATACCAAAAGCATAGGAAAATTGTAGCATGTCTGACAACATATATAATATATTACAAAAAATCAATGACGTAGAGCCTGTACATCAGCCTCAGATTGATAGTACTATAGAAAAAGTTGAACCTCAGAGCGACTTTGTTAAGTCAGTAACTGAATTAGAAAAGAAATATCAGGTATTTAAAGAAGACGCAACTCCTAAACGTAGAATAATGGACTTTGATAATCATTCTCTTTACTGGGGTGGCACAGGCAAGTATCAAGACCAATACAGTAAGTTATACGACAAGCTAGTACCTAGTGAAGGCAAATCAGATACAGTTGAAGGTGAACTATTACGTGCAGTAGGTAAAATCATTTACAGACACGGTAATGACGGTGATAACTTTAGTAATGGGTCATATGAGTGGATTGAAAAACATGTAGGTAAGTTTGATCACTTAGACGACATGGCAGATAAAGTTGTACAATATGTACTAAGCAAGAAAGGTGATTACACACCAAATAACTTTGATTGGTTAACAGTAGCAGACTACGGTCCAGGTGAATATGAAAAAGATTGGGAACAGGTAGGTTGTCAAAACTGTGGTGGTACTGGTGAAATAGAATATG
>Ga0098055_1000565_pt1 | contig 21782 bp, 19 predicted proteins | sample 17_taG_FD_75107 | JGI IMG/M metagenome (GOLD analysis project Ga0098055, IMG submission 75107) | Marine viral communities from the Subarctic Pacific Ocean - 17_ETSP_OMZ_AT15314 metaG | ecosystem: Environmental > Aquatic > Marine > Oceanic | place: Pacific Ocean | collected 2015-01-18 | reverse complement strand
TTCTATGACTCGATTCCCTGCAAAGAACACCCCGAAGGTATGAAGGACTGCGCAAGCGGTGAACGAAAGTTCAAGTGTTTCAACAATGAGAAGGAATTACTGCAAGACTTTGCTCGACTTATGCGCAAATGCGACCCCGATATACTGACTGGTTGGAATGTAGTCAATGCAGACTGCCAACAACTTTTCAAGAGGTTCAAGGCAAACGGTCTTGAGATACGCACACTTTCCCCCATGCGCAAAGTCCGTTATGACTTCGGAGAATGGGCGCAACCAATCGCAGGCTACAACACCATAGACTTGATGATTGCGTTTAAGAAGTTGTGGACTTTGAAGAACGGACAACTCCCTGCAATGGGATTAGGCGCAGTATCGACATACTGCTTGAAAGAGACTAAGGTTGATTTGAAAGACGGACATGACACCTATTTTACAGACATTGGCACATACCTCGACTACGCACGACAAGATGTACGCCTTTTACCGAGATTGAATGATTTGGTCGGCGCATTAGATTATTTCACCGCCGTTCAACATATTGCGCAGTGCGATATACGCACTACTCCCTATGTGACGAAGGTTTTCCCTATTCTCGCTCTGCGTGATGAAGAGTTCAAAGAACAGATACCGAGCAAGGCTCAATTTGAAAAGGTGGATTACACAGGCGCAGATATTATGAAGGTTGATGCAGGAGTCCATAGGAACATAGGAATCATGGATATTAAGGCAATGTATCACAGTAATATTAAACTGCATAATATTTGTTGGACTACCCTCGATGACGACGGGAATGATTGCGGGAATGGAGTTAAGTTTGCGCAAAAGAATGGTTTACTCGGCAGACAGATGGATAAAATGACTGTTTTGCGCAACCGATACAAGGAATTGATGAAGTCTGCGCCGACTGAAAAGAAGCGCAAAATGTATGACGCATTACAGTACGCAACAAAATCCCTCGTCGCTTCGATGTACGGAGTAGCAGGTGACTCAAAGTGTGGTTTCTATCACCCCGATATTGCTTCTGCTATCACCTTCACATCAAGACAAACACTGTTCAGACTGCGTGATATTGCGAATGAGTTAGGTTGCACAGTACGCTACGGTCACACCGATTCGATTATGTGCGATATAAAAAGTTCCGAACATGGTTTAGATGTTCTGCGCATAATCAATGAGCGCATGAGTCCGATTGAAACAGAGTTCGAGAAGTGGTGTGACACATTCCTAATCATGGCTAAGAACCGTTATGCGGCGAGCGTATCATGGACTGACGGCGAACCACATGACCCTCAAATATATGTTAAGGGTATTGAAATGAAACAAGGTCGATTACCCAATGCGCTAAAGTCTGCTTTGCAATCAACTATACACGGAATACTAAATGAAAGAGATGAGGTTGAGATTACTCAAGAGATTGAAGATTTAGTGCGCAGAATAATTTCCGGTGACATTCCGGTGCGCGACCTTTGCATCAAAGCAAAGTTGAACAAAAATCTAAGCGAATACAGCGTCTTAGGCGAAGCAAGAGCCGGTGCGCAGTGGGCGAACACACATTTAGGCAAGGGTTATCGTAAGGATGATTACTTCTTAACGACTTTGAACAACAAAGGGGAATATATCGCCTTCGATGACCCAAACGAAGTCGAAGGTATTGCGCAGATAGGTTTCAAGCATATAGCGCAGAGATTTGTTTTCGACAAGGTTCAACCATACTATGAGGTTATGGGGTGGGATATTGTTTCACTTGAAAATGCCCTCAATGGTTTAAGTGGTAGTTGGATATGACGACGGGTTTATATGAGGACTGGTATGTGGTGAGAGTATGGCGAGAGAGACAAAAAAGCCCACAGTTAAACAGATGCAAACACTACTTGCAGAAATGACTACCACACTTGAGCAACAAAACCAAATGTTGAGAGTTGTATTCGCAGAATGCGACAAGTTGAACATGGTTATGGTTCGGATGCTTGAAGCACAAGGATTGCTTCACAAGGAAGAATGTTCGGAATGTGGTTTCAAAATAAACACACCTCTTCTTGAAGATATTGCTTTACCTATTCACTGCCCTGCTTGCGAGCATAAGTTGAGAGATGAAGAAGAATGATAGGCAGACCACGCCCCATTTTCTTTAATATTTTAGAATATTTGGGGTATTTCAAATGAAAGAGCCTTCTGAAATGTCAATTGAAGAATTGAAAGCCAATTCAAGTTATGACCCCACAGAAGAGGGAAAATTGCTTAAGTTGAGCAAGTCTTCATTTATGACATACTCAAAATGCCCCCGCCAATTTTGGATGCAGAAGGTTGTCTTGAAGGATATGCGAATGCCTGCTACTCCGCAGATGGAGAGAGGTTCACGCATACACACTGGGCTTGAAACGCTCTATGATAATTGGGAGGGTCAAAGCACCCTTGCGCCACTAATCCCTGCCGAAGCACATGAAGAAGGCATTGATGAAATGGTGAACCTTGAGCAACAACGCATTGATTTGTGGGGTATTGATAAGTTCAAACCCATAGAGTATGAAGAATACCGAGCAGTCTATGACGCAGAGCGTGATGTAGTCCTTGTCGGACTCATTGACGCAGTATTAGTTCATCCCGACGGTGGACTTTGCATTTATGAATTGAAGACTGGAAACATGAATGATGGAAAATTGTCACGCACACGCAGAGAACTCTGCTACTATGCGCACATGTTGCGCTTGATGGGCGAAACCCGACCAATCACGCACTTTGCATACCTTGCGCCCGACGCAGACAATGTGGACTTTGTTATGAAAATGGTTAATGACCCGAAACGACAAGTGATGCTTGGTGACGAAAAGGGAATCCTTATCGTTGAAAAGGTCAATGGTCGTAGTCATAATGCTTTCATCAAGGCACTGAATAAAGCCGTCGAGGGATTAAAGGCGCATGAGAAACCTATGGTGTGGTCGGACTACTTCTGCCCCCAGTGGTGCGACTTTGCGCCTGCTTGCGAGAGCGAAATGACGGGAGTTGGTGATTGGTGATGCCTCCAAAGCATCTGCGCATAAAATGCAAAAAGCCTATGAAACACCGGCCTGCTATGGAGGGTGTACTGCATTGCAAACAATGTGCCGCACAAAAAGTTATTTCAGAGATTACTGGTGAGGAAGAATGAATCCCGAATGGCGATGGACTACGCAGTGGCGAGATACTCAAGCCTATTCCCTCTTTGTGGATAGTGGATGCTCGCATAAAGAAGCAATGGCACTAATAGGAATAAATGTCAGTGGTGATGACGAATGATTATCTGCGCAGAATGCGACGGCGAAATGGTCGTCAGTGACGAAAAGGGAAAACCTATGATGCTATTAACCGGCGATATTGATACTGGCAACGAAAGAGTTGCTACATGCCCTCACTGTAATAACCGTGTGGTTCTTAAGGACTGATACTCTCGGTTGGTTTGTATGCTACAATTCCCCCGACAAGTCGGACTCAAGAGAACGATATGCAATAACAGGCAGGAGTTTGTTCAGTATATCAGAAGTCTCAACGGTAAAACCTCGATTTACACTTCTTTATACCCCTTTGATGAAGTCGGTAATTATGATTCAGCCGTCATGGACAGGGCATGGTGGGATTTCGACATGAACGAGGATTTCACTATGGATGATGTGAAGCATGATGTTGCCGCACTGATTGAGCGTTTAGAGGGCGATGTGAGGCTCGTTGCGACCGGCAGAGGGTTTCATATCCACCAGTGCTTCAAACGCCCCGTAAGAGGCAGAGAATGGGCTATTCACCTTGACAGATATGAGCGCAAAATGGCAGAGGGTTTGAGCAGCCTCGACGGAGTCGGTTATCCCGAAAAATTAACGAGAGTATCGGGAACATACAACCCGAAACGCAAGAAGTGGGCTGTCACCATACCTGCGCATGATTTTGCGCAAGACCCTTTCAATTACCGAATACCGGAAAAACCTTTACCGGAATACACCAACATTGACCCGTTTCAAGGCATTATTACAGAAAGTGAATGCTTTGACTTGGTAAAATGGGCTTTCGACAATCCAATTCCTGTGCGCAAAAAGGTTTCAGTCGGTGAAGGAATATCAGTCGGCGCAACAAACGGCGAATGCGCACTACCTCATTGTCTTGAGCGTGCCATAGGCGTATCAAACCCACCACATCATGTTCGAGTCGCATTAGTTCAAGAGATGCGCAGACAATTAGCATTTTACGCACCCCCCTCTGCTTTATCCGATGAAGAAAACCATGATATAACAAACAAAATATGCCTTTTCATAGAGGGTCTTGGTTGGCAGGATTACCTCGAAGGGATTACTCGAAAATATGTAGCAGGCGCAGTGCGTAAATATGAACACGCACCGAGTCCAAACTGGTATCGAAAACATAATTTATGCAACGGTGAAGGGTGTTGGTTCTGTGCGGGATGAAAAAGAGATTAGAATTATGTTGAAAGAGGCATCGAAAGTCAGAGATGGTTGGCTTAGAGTCCTTACTGACAAGACTTATGCAGACTCCGCAGAGATGAAGCGAGCAATACGCAATTACAATGCTTTGCGTGGTGTCATCAAGTCTCTGCGTTGGGCTTTGAATGAGCCTTTAGCAGAAAACCCTCTCTTTTGAAACGCTCGCTTAAATACCTTATCTGCGCAGTATTGTGCAATGATAACAGCAGACGACAGGGAAAACGACAAATTACTCCATCGTCTATTTGTGAAGGTAGGGAATCGAAAAACAGACCCGAAAGGGCAGTGCATCGTTAAAAGACTCAAGACTGGCGACTATATCATCGGGGATTATGGCATCGAAGCAAAGGAGATTAACGACCTTTACCGCAGCATTCTCGGTATTGGGCGCAACGGGCGCACAGTCAAACACCAGTTAGCAGAACTATGCGAAGCAGTCGAATACCCAATACTTGCAGTGTATAATACAACACTGAAACCGTATTTCAAAGGCCGCAAGGCGAAAAGACAAGAAGTGGCGAGAGAGATACTGCGCCAACAAAGAATTATCAAATCATTCAAGATGACTCTATATTCCCAATTCCCGAAAGTGCGTTTAATCGAGTTCAATGACATGGATGACTTTATCGAATGGCTCGCCATACTCAACATGAACAGCGCAATGCGCACACGCTTTCAACCCGCTATTAAAGAAATGCCGGATGACCCAAGACTGCGTGCGTTGATTGCGATTCAAGGGATTACTGAACCAATCGCAGTAGCATTGCTTGAAAAATACGGCTCTCTTGGAGAATTGTTGAAGGCAAAGGTCACGCAGAAGGATTTAATGCAAATTAAAGGCGTTGGCAGAACTACTGCAAGACGCATTAAAGACATGCGCAAAGCGTGGGTTTAATAAAACAAAGCGACAAGGTTTAATTGCGGGAGAGCGACAACATACCCCGATGGGCTTTCGGTTCTGTGTCTTTTTTTCCTCTTAGTCGCCTCCCGCATACCTTCGGGGTCGTAGTTTAACTTGGAAGAACGCTCGGTTTGCATCCGAGAGGCTAAGGGTTCAAATCCCTTCGACTCCACTAATCAATACGGTCTCATACTGTTGCTTTGTGCAACACCATGATTTGAATATCTGCGCATTTTAACAGACAAAGAATGTATTGTTATAGAAGAAAAACCTGCGTTATCGTTGCCCTGCGCAGGACTACGCTCTATTTTTACAGTCAATGTATTACCTGCTACTTCTGCGCCACTTAACGCACTGGTTGAAAACATAGTGTGGCTTTGTCGGACTGATGAACTACCAATAACAATTGTTTGCGCTGCGGTTGCTGCTGTTTCTGCGCAAGTCACCGAACTTGTTAATTCCCCAGTTAGAGTATCGCCTTCAAAGGATATTTGCGCAATAACTTCCACAAACCCACCTGCTGATATATCATTAGGCACACGCACATTGATACTGTGGCTATGCGTTTCTCCTTGTGCGCCCAATTCGGGGTCGATAACTCCACCCAAAACAAATCCATCGGATGCAGGGATGCTTACACCTTCGCTACTCATCATCGTTGATTCGATGCCATCTATGTCACGATTTGATGATAAAGCAGTGGAAGGTCTATTTTGACCTATTACGCTGAAAGAACCATCGGATAACCCAACATCTGTCGCAAAGGATGCCTTGCCCTTCATCCCTCTATATGTTGATGTTCCTAAGAGATTTGCAGACATACCCGCAAACTTGCTTGAAGGGTCGCCGCCTGCACCAGCCGTTGAGTTTAATGATAAAGCAGGGATTGAACCGCCGACTCCCATAGGTGGTAAAGGTGAAACTGGCGGTATTGTCGGCGGAGGTATTTCTGGTCGAGGTGGTTTATTTGGTCTTGTGTCTTCTTGAAATTGTTTAAAGACACCGGCAAGAGTGTACTTGAAATGCTTTTCGGTTCGCTGTAAATCTAACTGCACCTTATCGACTTCTTTATCCTTTTTACTCCAAGTAATACCTGCGATGTTAAGAGTTTCAGAGGTTAAATCCATGTGCGTATCAGTTAGAGACACTGTGGAAGCAGGAACATAATTTATGTCATCCACAATAGCAAGACGGGGCGCATAATATGCTGTGCGTAGTTCTGCCTGTTTACCCATACCTGCGTCTATTTTGTGACCGAGAGGAAATGGACTTAGAGTTGAAAATCCATGCGTATTATATGTAGTTAAACCTGTAATATCGTGCGCATTATAAATCTGCGGTGAATTTTCAAATTTGCGTGCAACACTTTGTAAATAATCGTAGTCAACAGAAAAGATAACTTTCTTCGCAGTGCTTGAGTATGAAGAAGGCAACTGTACTTCAAACATACCGTTTCCTGTAATCTCGACAGACGCAGAACCCATCAACGCATTTACGCTATACTCCGGCGGTATTTCCGAACCAGCAGAACCACTTGTTGCTTCACTAAATCTGTAATCCAAAAGCCATAACTTGTATGTATTTTCATCGCTCACTGGATTTGTTGAGCGACCATTGCCCGAAGCACCGTGAAGACTAATTGCAAGTCTTAGTTCGTTGTTTGTACTTTCACTTAACTTCGGTGTATTCTTATCAACATTGACAACTTTTAGACAAGGCGTTAAACTGTTCGTGCCGTAGTGGGCTATTCCATTACTTCTTGAATTTCCAAAGTGATAATTAACAGTATGAATACCAGAATGCGCAGTAAAACCAGAATCGCAATATATTGAAAGTCGTTGCGAAGAAGAAGTACCAATAATAGTATTCCACCCATTTTGCAAAGTGACCGAAGAACCATATCCTGCTCCCGTCGGATTCCATGCAACACCACTACCTGCAAATAACAAACTTCCTGTTTGAGTATTGTCTTCGGTAGCACCATGAACATGTATTCCCTTTCCTTCTAAAACACTTTGATTCTGAACAATTACTTGAGTAGTAGTAATACTATCACCTCTTGTTTCTGCGCCTGTGAGAGAAACGGCGGTTAAAGAATGAGTAAATAGTGTTTGCGCAGAATGCGCAAAGTCTTGAACCCCGTTAAATGGCATACCGCCCCATAAATTAGTCCAAGAAGCGTTTGCCTTTCTGCTATAAGTAAATCCTCTGCGCATAACATCTTGCACATATCCATATCTGCCACCGGATAACATTTTGCTTTTTTCTCCGGTTTCAAGTAATACTTCTGCGTTAATTTGCACCTGCGCATTAGATTCACGCAAATATTCTTGTTTTGCAAGAGCCATTGCTTCAACTTCGCTAAAAACTTTTGGTTGTTGTAATACACGCCATCGAGTCATAGCACCTTCAACGGGAGTTGGGTATTCTGCGTAATTACTGTTTCCATTAAAATACACACGCACATTTGTAATTTGCGCACCCATCCTTGTCTGCATTGAGGATTGCTTTAGATTTGCTCTTGTAAAAGCAATGTTGGAAGGTATTTGTTGTCGAATAGTAAGAATATTGTCTCTATCCATTAACCAATTAAATGTTGTCTGTTTTGAGTTTACACCGTTTCCATCTTTATCAACAATGCTTGAAGCAATATTCATAAAAGTCATGCCTTTTCCGTCAAACATTGACCCGAATGAATCCTTTGTTCTGGAATTGACAGCGATTGGCATGTTTCTTGTTCTTGGCATTTCATAAATACAAGGGAGAGTTGTGTTTTTCGCCCATGTATCTGCTGTTGTGATTGAATACATACTGCGAAATTTATCATCTGCGTAAAATGTTCCTCTATTTTGACTTTTTACTATACCTTCAAGATTTACAGAAAGTCGCAGAGGGAATAACGCAGAAGGTGTATTGAACACAAGAACTTTTTCAAAAATACCTGCGTTATTTGCTTCGGTTTTTAAAGTAATATCTGCTCTTGAAGCAGGGGCTAAGTAGCCTGCACGCTCACTTGCAACAAGTGTATTTATTGTATTAGGGTCTTCCGCATTAGGCAGACTTGTTATAAATACGCCTGTTAATTTATCTCCAAGTATTACATCAGTTCCCTTTCCAGTCCATGAGTAATAATAAACCAAATCTTCTTGTCCTCTGTTGCTACCCTTTTGACAAATAATAGCACCTGTTCCAGAAGTAGGAAATTGAGTATTGTCATCAATGTAAAGAACAGTTCCACCAAGCGCAATATCATCTGTCATAATAGTGTTGTCATTAAGCATAAACAAAGAGTTCGGATGATGATGTATTGTTGTTCCCGCAGTTGTTTTGTAAGATGATATTGCAGACTTGTAATATGCGTCTGTCAAAAACGGGAATCCCTTTGTAGCAAGAACATAATCCCCAAAGTCCACAAGACCACCACTGGCATATCCTGTTCTGCCGCCTGTTGCAGCAGTATTTAAATTGTAAAAACGGGATGCGTCGATAATAAGGAATGACCCACCTTTATTTTCCCAATTATGGTATCTGTCGTCAAGTGATTCATAATTACTACCGCCGTATAAAGAAGACCATGAAGTACCATAATAAGGTTCTGCTGTTGCATCAAATTGCCAAATATCAACATCTTCTCCAATTTTTAATTCGGTAAATATGTCTGGTAGTCCAGATTCGTCAAACTGGTCTGCAAGAGCAACATTTACTTTATAATTTTTAGTAGTTGGTAAAATTACTCCAAAGTCTTTACTGCGCAATCCGCCATCTGCGTTAGCCGTTCCGTCATTGCGCATATCCGCCCAAAGAACATACAAGTGCTTGTAGCCATTGCTTTCATCGACTTTGCGCAGACTGACAATTGTTTTTGTTATATCAAATTGTTTTTTAATTCCTTTAATCCCACCAATTTTAATATCGCCTGCTCGCACTATTCCTGTTTGGTTTGCCGGAGGTTGTTGAACCGATGAGCCACCTAAGAAAGATATTTTGTCACGATTTGCTTTGATTGCATCGGGGTCATTAAAATGATGTGCTGCGCCAAGCGACCATTGAGAACCACCTTGAGCGACTGATTTAGCATAAGAAAATTCGTTAATCATTGGTTCAAATTCTAATCTATTTACGGTGTATTCACTGCTGCTTGAAAATACATTATGGACTTGAAAAACGCCGTTTAAGTCATAGTGGTCAAAACCTTCGTGTATAACAATCTGTCCTTTAGATGGTATGCCGGAGGCAGGCGAAAATCTGCCAGTTCCCGAATCCCAATCAAGACTTTGAGAAATAGACGGGTCGGTGACTAAATTACCAATACAGTAATTCATATCTCCTGTTTCCGTATCAAGAAGTTCGATAATAAACCCTTCATCTTCCATGTTGTAATGTTTGATAAACCACCACATAGCGGGGTCGTCAAGGAAAATTGAAACAGTATCTTTATCAAGAAAACCAGAAGTATGTTGTGATGCTTGAATACCTTCCCAAGTCGCAGTTCCGTCGCTATTATAGCCTGTTGAACCAAAAGAAGCGACATGATTAGGAGAAAGAACAGAATGTGTAGCAGAACCTTTTCCTGTTCGCCAATAAGGAATAGGGTCTATAACTCCAAACTGCGCTCTAAAGAATGGGGATAGTGGCAAATCACGCATCCAACGAGCATGAACACGACTATGCTTAACGGTGTCAAACTTTAAAAAGTCACCCGATAAACCGGTTAAACCATAATCAAACAATCCTGTTCCGCCCGATTGTCTTTTGGCAAGAAGTGGTAAATCTTTAGGGATTCTATGCGCAATAGGAGATGCGTGCGCACTAAGTTTGCGCAAGTCCACCGCCTGCCCTCTTTCTTTAGAAGTAGTAGCGGTAAGGGTTGCCGGACTTTGTTCTAATCGAGGAACAATACAACGGATTTTAGTTGAATTTATTGACGCTAAAACTTTAAACGCCGTTTGCGCATAGTAGTTTCCTGTATCTGTGTTTGAAAACATTCCGTCTTGGATAACAAAAACATCTCCAAAGGATAAATTGTGCGCAGTATCAGTAGTAATATCAACCAAACGCTGTTGAGATATAGTGTTGTCAAACGCAGGGCTTGTTAAACCAGTTCTTGTTTGTTGGGTAGCGTAATTTTGGCCGCCGTTAAGATAACGATTAAGGACTTCTATTTCTTGTACTTCAAAAAGAATATCATTTGTTCCTGTTGGCATGTTTGTTGTTGTGACAATTTTTACCCACATGTCACCTGCTCCGGTTGAAGTAGTGCTTGTTAATGAATCGTTTATACGGTTGCGTATAACTTCCATGCTTGCAATTGTATAACCGCCCGAAATATTATCATATCCGTTAGTACCTTTTACATGAAAAGTTCCACCATTGGCTAAACCTTTATAAGAAGTAATTGATTTTCTTGTATAATTAGAACCTCCAAAAACTATTGTTCCCGTCGAATCAAACTTAACATAAAAGGCTAATTTGTCATCTGCTTGATTGCTTGAATAACCTACTATTTCACACAAAGACCATGTATTGTCTGCACCTCCTGCATTTGTGTCACCTATACCTCCACCTTCCCATTGATTTTCTAAATTATTTGGGCCTGCTTCGTCTTCGTTAATATACATTTGAATTGTTTGCCCCGAATACAAATGAGTTCTTGGGTTATTGTGTTTTTGAAATGTTGCGCCGGATTGCGAAATGTCATGGCTGTTAAAACCTAATGTATTTTCACCTATTGTAAGCGCAGAAGAACCAAACATCATACTATCTGCTAAAGCCTGTGTATCGTAGGCTCTTTTTGTATTTACAGCATCCATTGAAATGTGTTGGTTTAGTGAAAAGAAGGCATTAGTTCCTGTTTCCCAAATAGGTAAAACACGGTCGAGAACACTAAAGGAATCTCTTGCGGTTAGACTTGTTTCTAAAGTTTGTTGTTGTGAGTTTTGCATGTGCGCAATTTCTTCAAGATAACCCGACCAGATAGGGCGTGCTTCATCATCTCTAAAAGAAAGTAATCTCCATTCTGTTGCAGAAGAACCAGTAGTAAGTGCTGATAAAGAATAATCATTTAGGTCGTCAAGAATTGTAATTGACATACTTGATGAGTTGTCTGCGCCACTTTGGTAATCCATCGAAGAAATAAGAGGGGGGTATTCTGCATTCCCTATACGCCAGTTAAGAGGTAAACATAATGCTACTCTATCAATTAATGTATCAAGAACTACGCAGTTTTCCGAACCATTATTAGACCAATTAGCGTCGAGAGACCATCCCTTAGCAGTATCTCTTGTCACATTTCTATTGATTGAACCTGTTGCAAATGCAGTTGTATTATCATTTGAATATGCTTGCCATGTATTATTAGTAAAATTAAAGAAAACATACACATCAGCCCAAATATTAGCAGGATTATACGCATTGGCATTAGCCTGTCCTTCTTCCCATTGATTTAACGCTCCTGTAATGCCTAAATTGGCAAGAGTTATGTCAATAGTAGCAATACATGCAGTGTCGCTAAAGTCGTCGCTTGTAGTGTCATAAGAAGCGGTGTTTTTGTAGCCAACTCTTAGAGTATAGTTATCAAAAGTCCAATCGCCTATTTTATGCGCTGCAATACGCAAGTGAAACATTTCACCAATTCCACGCATACGCAATTGTCCGTCATAAGTAAGGAGTCTTGAAGCCCCCCTTGAGTCTGCGTCGTTGTAAAGACTATTAACAAGGAATTGTTGTTGTGCAGGGGATTTGACATTGAATAGGTATTTTGATGGTCTTGTTTCGGTAAAGGAAAGGGATGACTGCGGGGCTTCGCCAGTGTAAATACTTGTAAAAAAAGTATGCTTAATTTCTTTTGATAGATTGCCTCTAAGCATTCGAGCAAATCCACCTGTATGAATAGGTTCTGTTAAGTATGAACCTGCGTAGTTAAGAGAGCGTGAACCTCCAAGAGTCGGGTCAATAGTTCCTGTTGGCATATAATAATCGCCATCGGTGTCATGCCCGTTAAAAAAACGCAAATATCCTTCGTTGCCTGCGCCATTCCATCGTTGTCTGTTTGCCGCAAGAGAAGTCGGAACAAGAAGTTTTGGTTGGTTTTCTGTAAAACTACCATCGGTATTTGCAGTATCAACAGTAATCCATTCATGCAAACCTCGATTCATTTTTAGTTTTGTATCTGCTGTCTGCGAATAATCCCATGAGTCATTTGAACCTGTTCCTCCATGTTGCGCAGGGTCAAGTGCGGCATACTCGCCACTACCTAAACGCTCAACATAGGGATGAGAAAAACGAGGACTTAGAATGTTTTCTCCGCCGTAAAGACTTCCATGATGTGATAGTGTGTGCGAAATAGTGCGCACATTAGCAGGATTTTTATCATCTGCGACTGCTCTTGCGCTGTGGAAATCGTCGTAATAACCTGCAAGCCAATAAGACTGTTCAAAAGAAACACTTTTCATATCATACACCTAAACTTCTCAACTCTGCTCGCACTCCATCTGCTACTTGACTCACCATTTCGGGAAGTGTCATGCCATTAAAGACATTGGTTTGAATAATTTCTGTTTTGTGTAAAAGATTCTCAATACCACCTTGCGATACTTGCTTGTATAGTGCGCCTGTAAAGTTTTGTCGTTGTCCGAAAAATAGTTCCTCTCTTGCATTTGCAAAGCCAAACATTTCACCCATTGCTGTTTCATTTGCCGCAATTAACTGCGCTTCTGCGTCATCGTTTGCTTGTTCTTGTTGCGCAAACATTAAATCGAGATAATTCTTTTGCGCCAAAAGTGCTTCGTGTCCGTATTCTTCTTCAATGCGGATTTTTTCTTCTTTTGCTTCATCCATACTATCAAAAGTTTCAGTATGCACTTCTCCTAAAGCATCAGTGTATGTAATTCTATAAGCATCCACCTCATCTTTAATTAATTTTATTTCGGGAAGGCCAAAATAATCTCCTATTCCACCTGTCGGGAGAACAAATTTGTGTCCTTCTTGACTTCCCTTTGTAATGTCTCCTACTGTGGCTGATTTAAGAGCCTCTTCAATAGAAAGCCTTCTTTTTTGTGCGTCTATTACGGCTTCAATATCTAACTGCGCATTAACTGCGGCATCCTTTGCTTTTTTCATATCACCGAAAAGTATGCTGCCTTCGTCAAGTTGCCCCATTCCTAAATCATATTCTGCAATTTTATCTTTAATACTTTTTAGCGCACTTTCAAGTTCTGCTGGACTATTTTTAATATCTTCCATTGAACTTTCAATAACATTAGGTAAAATTGACTCTTCGCTACTCATAATATCTGCAAGACGAGATTCCATAGTACTAAGCCCTTCGTTAAACTCGTTAAGGTTGTCAAGTGGGCCGGACATAAAACCAGTCTTGCTCATAAAAGCATCAACAAGTAGGAAACCTGCGGCCATTGCCGCCGCCGCACCAAGCAATGATAAACCGCTTGTCATCATACCAGTAAGGACTACATTTTTTCCTTTTTCTGCATTTTCTAATTTTAACGCAGTAATTTTTCTAAATAGCGCAGGAATAACCATTGCAGTAATTATTGCGCTCATTTGTTTTTCAGAATCAACGAGGAATGGCATAATCATGGCAATAGGCATCATAGCACTATTAACTCCTTTCATTGCGCCAGCAAGGGATTTATTCGACCACACAGCCTGCATATCGGCTTTCACACCTTGCATTGTAGTCATAGTATCTCTTTCTTCTTGCATTGCTTTTTCTTTGAGGGCTTGCTCTGCTTGCTCTGTTGCGATAATGGATTGCTCAACTAAAATGTTGTGTTCCATCATTGCAGAGTTATGTGTTTCTAATGCTGCGACTTCGTTTAATAATGCCTCTGGTATTTCTTCACCGTTTAACTTTCTTCTTATTATGTCGCTACGGATAAGACCTATTTTGATTCTGTTTTCGTTAATGTAGCCGTTGTTTGCCATCAACTGCGCTTGATGGCGTGTTTTTTCTGCCGCAGTAAGAGGAACAATCAATCCGAACTCTTTTTGCATTAGCGCATGTTCTGTTTGTCTATGCATAATTTGTTCTTCCATAAAGTCGTTTCTCATTTTCAGACCTGCGACTCCTTCCGATTGAAAAGCGTTAAATGTTTTTAGTCCTGTTGCCGAAGTCTTTTGTATTCTTGTAAAATGTCCTAAATTAGCACCAACAGTATTTATTGTATTGTTAATTCCGTGAAACTTTGTGTCATTTGCAAGAATAGCGTTTCCTAATGATATTATAGAACCTTCTGTATATGCGTGTCCTCTTCCTAAACTATCGGTCACTGTGCGGTATACTAACAAATCAGTTATACCTAATGAATATGATTTCTTCAAAGCCGTCATTGCAGCATGTTGTTCATAAGAAGTGGCAATGTTTGCTTTGCGTGCTATGCGCAAACCTGCAAGTTGTGTGCGCATATTTTGAATTGTCGCACTAAATCCAGTGTTTGAACTTGCCATTTGTTGAGAAAGAATTTTATGATTTGCAGAGTAGGCGTTTTGTGTGGAATTAACAAACGCAATTGTGTTTGCTTGAGCCATGTATGCGTTCTTTTGATTGTGCGCCTCCATGCTCATCATTTTTTGAACTGCGCCAAGAGTCTTAAACGCAATAATCATGTTAAAAACTTGAAAACCAACATCTGCAAATGGTCGAGCAAGGTTTTGATAAAGACCGGATAATTGTATTACATTTTCCATAACTTTAAGCCCGAAATCGTTTTCCGATATTTTTAAAACCATTTCAAAAAAGTCATGTTGGTATGATGTTGCTTTATAATACGCATCAGTAAGATTATCTCCTATTTCAACTTGAAGATTAACGATTGCGGCATTAAGTTGCTCCATGTCAAACACTGCGCTTTCTGCTCTGTTTGAAAATTCGCCTATTGCATCATGCGTTCCTAAATACGCTTCTTCTTGCAACTCAAGAAGTCGAGGTTGATTTTCCATTAACTTTAGGAACTTAACATAGTGACGAGAACCTGCAATTGATACAGCGAGGTTTCGCTTTTGTTCTGCGCTCATAGAGGCATAAGCAGGCCCGATTTCTTTAATAATGTCCGACAGTTTCATTTGCGTGACTGTTGATGCTTCGACTCCACCCATCAACTTTTGAAGTTCTTTTACTGCCTGTGTATTTTCATTACCTATGCGTTGATAAATCATACGCAGACCTGTTCCCGCACGACTGACTTCTTCACCTGTCTCAAGCAAAAGAGCAGACATAGCGGCCATTTCACCAATAGATTCACCGGCAATGTTTGCCTGCGAAGCGAATTGATTAAGAACAAATGTAATGTCCTCCATTGTAGCAACAGAGGTGTTTTCAACTGTATTCAACTGGTCTAAAACACGCAAAGTATTCCCACGCACTAAATTAGCCTGTTGTTCTGCGCCTAATTGGTCGTATTGTGCTTTTGTCAAATTACCAATCATAAAGCCAGTCTGTTGCGCAAGAGCAATCAAACGGTTCATTCCCATTTCGGTTTCCATTTCACCGACTGCGGCCATTAACAAACCGCCTCTTGTGGCTTCAATAATTGCTTCTTGTGACTGCAATACATTCTTTAATTGAGAAGTTCTTGTGGATGCGGCAAGTGCTTGTTCACCTGTAAATCCGAATTGAATACCGAGATTTTTTGCTGATTCTGCAAATCTATCTGCCTCTCCGGTTAATCCTCCGTAAAACTTACGCACACGGATTAGTTGCGTTTCATACGCATAAAACGAGTCTGTGATTTCTGCTACTGAATCAAGAACGGCTTGAGCCATTTCATCGAATCCGTCTGCAATATTTGCTGCGGCATCTGCGAGAATTGCTTGTTGAACTGTTGCGGCTGTTTGGGTATCTTTGATGAGTTTATTGGCTTGAAAAGTTCCTACAATGTCGAAAAAGACTCTTGCTGCACCTGCTCTTGCCATTCTTAATCACCATCTTTATTTAACCAATTTCCTACTACTCCGCCCATTTCTTTATTGCTAATTGTTTTTCTCTGATGGCGTTTTTGATTGCGACGAGCAACTGCTTTATTAGCATTGCCTCTGCCTTTAACGGCATCGTTTTGTTCAGTAATTCTTTCACTTATCTCCCTTGCGATTTCCATATCAAATTGCATCTTTTCATAGCCCATTTCATCATTGTATTTCATGTATAGTTGATGTGGTGATATTCCTTTAAATGTGCTGCATAATGATGGCAAAATGTTATGGATTATTCCAAAGGGATTCCACCCTCCAAAGTATCTCCACGCACAAATGCAAGCAACATGCGCACTTCTTCGGAGGTTAAAGTGTTGTAATCAAAATTTACTGGCTCAATAACACATTTTGGAATCCACGCTTCGATTTGGTCGAGCATACCTCCGCCTGCTTCATCGAGCATATCTGCGAACTCTTCGTTTTGTTCGGGAGTCCACTTTGACGGGTCTTTACCAAAGTGACGAGTTTTTCTAAAAATCTTCGCTTGAATATTTTCAATTTTAATTTTTTCCATACCGGAGGCTTGGCGAACCCAAACCTTCTTTCCGTTGTTTAGTTCAATTTCTTTTTTTAATACTGGCATACTTTTTCACTTCTCTTCTCTTCTCTGCTTTACTTTACTTTACTACTGGTCTTCGTATGTTATGACTGCGAAGCAATTATTTCCGACACTTTTTCTTACTATTGAAATGTCAATGATTTTATCACCTGCGGCCAATGCTCTAAGCGCAGATTGTATCTGCGTATGAATTGTATTGTTGTTTCCATAAACTGTCGTTGAAGTCAGTTTTGAAGCATCGGTGATGTTATGGCTCATCTAAGAACCCCCATCAAGCATCATAGTTTGCAACAATAGAGGTATCTGCACCTTTACAAGCAATTGCGCACATTTGGTCTGCGCCTGCTAAATCATAAAGAGCGTGGAAATTGACCGACATTGTTTGACTGTCTCGACCCGATACTGATGTTTCGGGCATTTCATAGTGAACCTTGAAGAAATCAAAGCGAATGAAATTGTTTGTATCGACTTCAAAGAGAACTGAAATTGCGGGTGTTGAACCGGAGGGATTTACTAATCCTTGTCCGTTGCTTGCGGTTGCGCTCATCAATTCATCAAAGAAAGGTTCACCCTCTCCACCGGATGAATCAGCAGAAAGGAGAGATTTGTGGAAAGTCATAGAACCAGAGACTTCACGAAGAGTTGTTGGAGGAACTCGCACGCATGTTTCGTCGCTTAGACTGTATGAGTTTTCAATGTCACGGTTTGTTTTAATTTCAAAGTCAATGCTTTGAACAAGGTTTGAGAAACCGCCACTTGAAGAAGTTGCTGCCTCATCAAAATTAACAAAAGACTTTGCAAAGTGTGCGGCATCTCCGTTATAGGTTGGCACTGCCGTTTTTAGTGCGCCGGTAGCAGAAGTCTGTTTTGCACCAGTTGTATTTACTGTGAGCATTGAGTATTCGCCAACGCTTGCAGAAATACTGATGGATTCAATGACTTGTCCTGCAAAAATATGCTCATGGTCGTCACGACCAACTGCAATAGTGTATGAAGGGAGTTCTGCGGCACTGCCGTTTCCTAATTCTGTAAAGGTTCGAGCATCAGTTGCACCTCCCGACGGAGTATCGTTTCCAAAAATACCGTGAAGTAGTGTAAAGGTAAAAGCATCCGGTTGCAAAGCCATGCTAATGCTACCTTCTGCGGTTTTCTTGCTAACAATTGCTTTTGCCGCACCGTAGTAGTTCATGTCGCTACGCTTCATTACATCATAGGATTGTTGAAATGATTCGGATTCGACTTCACCAACAACAAAACTTGCGTGGTCGTGAGCAATGGCTGTGCCATAGGCTGTCGGGTCTTCTTTTGCTATACGGACATACCTTGTATGATTCGCCATATTCCTAATGAAGAGATGGTTGGCTTATCAATGTTTCCATTAAAATGTTTATAACCTCATGCTTCTCGAAGGAACATGCGTATTTTCTTCATGTATGTCAAAGTCATAGTGTGAATGCAAACGGTTTCATCATCGTCAATTTTTGTATCGAACTTTGCGTCATAACTAATAATGCTATCAACTCCTGCTTCAAGTCCAGTAGTAGTGTATAATTCATCAAATACTTCACCAAGAATAGAAGCACCAAGCCTATATGCATTTTCATAATTAGTTCCCTTTGTAGTGACAAAAATCATAACATCATATTGTTGGTCAGTTCTTGTTCCCGCAAGAGTTAAGAACTCTGGTGAGTCAGCCTTTTGAATCATCACATGCACACTTGGAGTTGGGAAGCGGTTAATCATGCTGTTGCTTGACAAATCATACCCATAACGAATCCCACTTGGTCTTACATGTGTTTTTAACAATAAACGATTGCTATTGCGCAGAACTTCAACAACTTTCATTCCTGTGCGTAAAAGACTATGAGAAATAAAATCCGACATATCCATTTCATCGGGAGAGTATGCGCCATGTGGAGTAAAATAAACAGAATAAAAGTCAACAGTTCCAGTCTTAGTGCCGAAGGTAGCACCTTGCCCTCCAACATAGTTTGTTTTACCGACTACCTCAAGATAATGTGTGTTTGCATCATCGTCTTCAATAATTTCACCCATATACAATCGAGCGTTGCCGGAACTATCAAGAGTCAAACGCAATATGCAGGGAATAGCCTCGTCGTCATTCATAGCGAGGTCAAGGGTATTGCTGGTTGTTGTAGTAGTTCCAACGAGTTTCACCTTGTCGAAAGTTCCATCACTTTGAACTTCGACTCTATGAGTTCCATTATCGAGAGCCATAAGAATTTCACCATCATTCGTAATCGCTTCGATATGGATAGCGCAAATCATAGTGAGGGAGTTATCGTCATCAGAAATACTTTGTCTCCAATTTTGTCCTCCACCGGATGATGATATGCGCCAATAACCATTTGATGAAATACCGTCGCCATTTATACCTGTGTGCAAAGTCCACGCACTATTGTTATCTCCGATTGGATTTAAAGGGTCTTGCCCGTTTAATCTTGTAGTCCAATAATCGCTTTGTTTTGATACGCTCATAATTCTCAACTTCTTTTCCCTGTTCCACCAGTGTTTGTCACAATGCTTGCGCCGCCACTACTCTCTGATTTTGCCATAGCACCGCTAACGCTAAAGCCTGCATTTAGTGCCGCAATCATTATTGCTTCTTTGGAGTTTGCTTCAATTCTTTTAACAGATTCTTTTTGAATTTGACCGATATAATCCATAGTTTTACTAAATCCGGGGTGAACTCTGCGCATACGCATACCAGTGGTCAGCCAATTACCAACTCCTGTTTTAGCGTACCAACGAGTGCTTGACTGAACCAACATAGGTAAATTACCATATCGAAAAGGATTCATACCCTTTGCTACAATGTGAGAAAGACGACCCCCTCTTTGACCTAAAACACCTATGGCGGCTTCTGCTATTGAATCGCCAGTATGAACAGTAAATTCCATTTTTTTATTTCTATGGACTTTTAAAGCGTTTGCTACTTTAGTATGAATGTTTGTTGAACGACCATAAGGAGGGAATGCTGGTGTGCGTACAGTAGCAAGTGGGCCTGCTAATGACTTTAATTTTTTTTGCATAGAGGCTACTTCTTTTAACAATGCAGCATACATAGTCTCATCAAGAGATTTTTTGCCATGTGGCTCAAGTCTTTTTAAAGCGGCTTGTAGTGGTTTGGCATTATAGTTAATAGTAAATTCACTATTTACGCCCCTACGAGTATATGTTGCCATTATATCAAGCCTTGCCTAAATGCGCAAGTCTTTGGAGACAGTGATGACCTCTTTCACGAAAAGCCTGTCCTCTTAACCCACCATCTGCGCCAGTTTGATGTGTTCCTTCGTCTTCGAGATATTGTCCTGCCGCTAAGTCTGCGCAGATTTCACGCAGAACATGCGCAAACTCGCCTTGTTGAACTGTGACTCCGGTTGCATGGTCAAATGAAATGCCAGTCACGCCAGTTAATGTGTTTGAAGTTTTTCCAGTCCATGTAAAGGAGTCGCCATCAATGTTCCCCTTTCCTGCGCTTGCGAAGGCAGTTCCGCTTACAAGAACAATGCTTGTGTCATTTGCGGCTACTGAACCATTTGCAGTCGTTTCGCCAGTTTCTCGACTTGGTTCATCGCGACCATATTCAAGAAAGGATTGGTCTATCGCTATTGAAGCATGTCTAATGTGTCGAGTAATGCGTGAAGAAGCCCTGCTTCTCTGCGCACTATCAAGCCCTAAACGAGAACCAACATCGGCAACGCTACAATAGTAAACCATTTTACTTCACCTGCTCTTTTAATTTTGCGATTAACTCGTCTTTTGTTCCTTTTGCGTCAACCCCATGTTCTGCGCACAAGTTAAGGATTTCTGATTTGCGCATACGCTTCATTTTTGAAATAGATGGCAGGGATTTTACTTCTTCCACAATTTCTTTAGCATCATCTATTAAATCCATTGCTTCTTCAAGAGTAAGTTGTCCATCTTCGAGTGCTTCATCAAGAGCAGGTTTGATTTTTTTGTAGTATTTCAAAGCAAGTCCTGCGCCAAATAGCGCAACTGCGCCTATCATTCCTAATGTTTCCATATCCATTTTATTCACCTCTGTATTCCACGACAACCATTTTTGACTTCGGCACTATCGCAAAATGACGGCTTTCGCCATCCCTGTATAAACGGTAGCCATGCGATGTTTCTTCAATGTTTACATTTGTATAGCACTTTTCGGGCGGTAAATACACTATTTTTCCTTTTCGTGTGGTCATTTTTTCACTTCCTTTTTTACTTGTTTTTTCTTAAAAATACTGTTAGTCACAATTTGTTTATCCATAACTTCTTTAATATATTTATCTAACCATTTATCCATATTTAACTCTCCAAAAACGCTTTTATTTCATCGGAACTCATTTCGGCCAAGTCCAAAGGCCACATATCGGGACTAATACCATAAACGCCTTTTGAAAACCAAAAAACGGGTTGTTCTCCATCAGCCCCACTATCAATGTGCGACCAATCCTCATCGGGGTATCGTGCTTCCAATTTTGCTTTTATGTTCATGTTGTGGACACTCCTATTCGTGTGATTGTGACATTGGTTCGATTGTTGTCATAGGCTTTTACGGTAAAAGACGCACCATTGACATAAGGAATAACATATAACTTTTCATCCGAACCTGTGCTTGGTACATCAATAATGACGGTTTTTTGCATATTAACCGCCGAATCAGCCGACGATGGAGAGGGCGCTCGCTTAATTCTAAAAGTTCCCCAATTTCTCCGTTGAGGGTTGCTTGATGTTCCGTTGCCTAATTGTAGCCAAAAATCCTGTGCGGCAGTATTAGCACCTGTAAATACTTCAACAGAAGCGACGACCATGTACATTCCGCCCGCTTTTAGAAGCACATAATCTTGGG
>Ga0098055_1000562_pt1 | contig 21854 bp, 11 predicted proteins | sample 17_taG_FD_75107 | JGI IMG/M metagenome (GOLD analysis project Ga0098055, IMG submission 75107) | Marine viral communities from the Subarctic Pacific Ocean - 17_ETSP_OMZ_AT15314 metaG | ecosystem: Environmental > Aquatic > Marine > Oceanic | place: Pacific Ocean | collected 2015-01-18 | reverse complement strand
TGACATCAAGCCTATAAGTTCTGCAATAAACTCTTCTTCTTGGAACTGTGCTTGTTCACCAGTATATAGCTTACTGAAGGCATCAATTTCTTTGTAAAGCTTACTTGTTTTAGGAAGGGTCTTTTTAACAGACTCAACCATCTTTATAGCCATCGCCCTTGCCTTTGCGTCTGTCTTTAACTTATTTAAAAACACCGCATGAAACACCTCATGTGGTACAGTGCTTAACTTAGCATTAGTTAAATCGATATGTATGGTGTCTGTCGTAGTATCATAATAACCTCTACCTTTTTTACCAGTATACTTAAAGTATTCTGACTTGCTTTCGTGTAAAACAATTTTTGTTTTAGGAAGTAAATTAGCAATAGCCTTAGCACTAGCCTTGGCTATTTTAATTATTCTTGGCTTTAAATTATTTACTTTTTCAGGCTTCCCTTCTTTGTTTATGTTTAAGTTAGGAGAAATACTCTCACCCAACTCATCTATAAAAAACTCTTTAATATCTTCTTGTTCTTCTTGAGTTTCCTTATCTATTTTCTTTTCCTCAACCTCAGCTTCAGGTGTTACATCCATACCTGCTGCTTTACGCTGCCTGTCAGACATTCTAGATTCTACTTTAGAACTTCTTATATTTTTAATATCTACATCTTCAGTTTGTTTGATATCTCCAAATTGTTGTGAAGTGTACTCTTCGTTTGTTAGAGTATTGTCTTTTGAAATTATCTTGGAGTTTGCTCCTACAATAGTTCCATCTTCTATCTTTTGAATTACTTTCCTGCTACCATCAAGATTTGTTGTAATTTCTACAAAAATAGTATTTCCATTATCATCTTCAACAGTAAACCTTTGGTTTGACACAGGTATCTGAGAGTCCTTTAATCTTTCTTCTTTTACTTCTGTCTCTTCTTTAGAAGTAACCTCTACCTCTGCTTCTACTTTTACTTCTGCTTTGGGAGCAGGTTTTACAGCAATTTTATCAAACTTTTTATAGCTCTCTATCTTTTGCTTTGCCTCTTTAATCTGATTATCTATAGCAGTAGTGTCTACTAAAGAACTATTGGTGTTTAAATTATTAGTATAGTCACTAAATTGTTTAAAAGACATATCCATTATATCTTTTACTTTAACAATAGAGCTATTTACTAATTCTAAATCTGCATTTAAAAGATTTTTGTAATTTTCAGGAAGTGGTGAATTTTTAAATATATTTAATCTGTTTAATATTCTTTTTTGTCCTGATATATTTGCAATAGTTTTTATTCTTTGCTCAATTTTTTGAACTACAGTTAATGAGGTTTCATCTTTAACTTTTATGTTTCCTGGTTTCTTTCTATTATTTAATTCAAATTGTTTTTTATCTTCTAAAGCTTCTATTTTATTGTACTCCTCTAAAACCTCTTCAAGCAATTTTATTTGTTCTGTAAAAAAATTTGAGTTATAAAAAGGATCTTTTTTTAATTCTTCTATTTTTGTTTTTACTGCATCTTTACTATATAAATCCTTTATGATTCCTAGTTTATCTCTAGTTTTTTCGTCAATCAAAGAGGATAGATATTCCCCTCTTTCAACTTGTCTTCTTACTTCAGCCTCATCACCCTTTTTTTCTGCTTTATTTCTAGCTACATTTGATTCAAAAATTGCCTTTTTTATTTCTTCAGGTGTCATTAAAACTTCATCATCAACTTCAATCTCTGTTTCTTCTACTGTTTTATCACCCTCTTCTAAAGTTGAATCAAGCTCAGTAATTCCTTCAGACTCAAGTTTAGTTTCCTCCTGAGTAGAAATACTTTCCCCTGTTAACTCTTCTAGTCTTTTATTAACCCTGTCTAAAAGTTCTTGCTTTGGCTTAGACAAAACTTTATCTGCCTCTTGAATTTCGTTGTCTAGAGTTTCTTTTTGTAGAAGCAACTGAAGTGCCTCCTTTCTTTGGTTAGTATTAAACTCATCAAACGGAACACGATTAGCTATCATTATTCCTTCTAGTTTGTTTACAAGGTCTAACTCCTTCTGAGCTTCTTTAGCATCTAATTGATTAGATGGGTCAGCTATTCTGTTTTTTAATCCTGATATGTATGCACTTTTTAATGTAGGTTCTTGTATCGTATTCTCAAATATTTCAAAAACTTCAGGGTCTAGATTCTGAACGTCAAGACCACTAACAGCAGAACTTACTGCAGGAATACTACCCATAACAAAACCACCTACCATTTCAGCTAAACCTGCTTCAACCACCTGTGACATATAGGTTGCAAAAGTTTCTGGAGTCTCAAACATCTTAGCCTCCTTGCTAGCATTGTATACATCCTTTATTCCAATAGTTGCAATCTCTTGAGCAAACCCAGTCTCAAACTCTGCTAAACCTGCTCCTGTTATAACTAAGGCACCCCTTCCAATCATACTTTCGACATCCTGACGAATAAACTCCTGGAATGTCTTAGCAGTTGTGTTCTTGTTTGACTTACGTAAAGCCTTGGAAACTAAAGAGTTTAGTAATCCTTTTTGTGCTATAATATTTCTAAGACCTACGTTCTCTAATACTGCTGTAGCAACACCTATAGGCATCTTTACTAGTGTTTTTTCTGCCTCAGATATCTTGTCAAACATAGGATTTTTTTCCATCTCTTGGTCTACATAATCTGTAGACATGTTGTACATCTGAGCAGTACGTTGCGCCCAACCTGCAGGAGTTGATGTTCCTAGCATTGCAGGAAGTGAACCTCCTAATCCTAAAAAACCTTTCTTTAAAAAATTACCCTGCTTTTGAACCTCTGCCCACTGTTCTGTGGTGCTCTTGTCCTTTAAAAAATTAAAAGCATCACGCCCTGCAGAAACCATACCCTCGTTACCAAAGTTGTCTTTTTGTGCTCCAACAACTGAGAATGGATTTCTAAACTTAGGGTCATCACTCATAGCATCAGTAAAGGCAAGTTCTCTTGCACTTATCAATCTTTTCCCTTCAGGGTCACTAGGGTCAACCTTTGGCTCGTAATACTTTTTAGTCTTTCTTTCAATGTCAAGAAGTTTATCTTGAACTATATCAAAGTTTGTTTCTTCTTTCTCCTGAGTTCCTCCTTTTGTAGACCCTGTTTTCATGGCTCTAGCTCTTGCCATACTAGGTGAATTTAAGAACCCTTTGGTGACAATAGAATCAAAAAAAAGTTTAACATCATTGGTGTCCCCACCAAGAGCTTTAACCACCTCATCAAGAGACATGTCTTCATTTAATCCTTCAGGTGCTAAGCCCTCTTCTTTAGCTATTCTAATTATGTCCTTCTTGTATTCTTCTTTTCTAGTTTTTACAGGAACACTGGCATCAGTATCATCTCCCATTATCATCTTCTCATCCAGGTATGTTCCTAAGTCTATAATTGAAGATATTGGTGTAAACGTAGGTCCTAAACCACCCGCCATTTCATTCCAAAAACCTGACCACCACGTGCCTTGTTCTGCTTTCATTGCAGTGTAATCTCCTGCAATCTTGTCTAACTTTGCACCTTTATATTTAAAATCTTTAGACTTACCCTCTATTTCTTTAAGTTTTGCATCTAGTTGTTTAGACTCTTTTAGCCATTCATCGTAGTTTGCTTTTAATACAGGATTATTTTTTATAAGCTCCTTGCTAACATTAGAAAAATTAGAGTCGTATATACTGTCTAGTTTTGCTTTAGATTTAGCATACTCATTAGCCTCATAGACAAATCGTTCAGATTCTTTATTAAATAATTTTATGGTAGCATTTAATTCTTCATCAGTCTGAATAATTCTTTGGTTTTGTACTATAGCTTGACTTTGTTTTAGTATCTCGCTTTCCTTTCTTTTATTTTCTCTAAGAAATTTTTCTAATTCTTTTGAAGTAGTTTCCTTAAAAAAAAGTCTATGTAACGGAACTTTTAATTCTTTATTCGTGCCACGAACTTTGACACGCATTTCATCACCCAAAATATTTGCTTCCTCAAAGTCAAAGCCATACTTACCAAACTTGTATTGCATTTCTGGAACTACAAATTCTTCTACGTCAGCTATCATTTCTGGAGTAACAGAAGTCTTTAAGGATGCTTCAAATTCTGAATCCTCGCTTTCTATAGGCTCAAGTATATTTTGTGGTTGGTACTCTGTAGTTTCAGGAGTTTCTTGTGTATCCAAAGAAGTGTCTTCCGTAACCAATTCCACATCTTTTTTTGGAGCAACAAAAGTAGATTCGTCTTTTTTTTTTAATCCATAAACTTCGTTAAAAGTTTCTATATCATCAACATTATATGTTGGTTTAATAACCTGATCAAAGAACATTTGTTTCTTATTATCATCCATTAGATAATTTTTAAAATCATCTATAGACCCAACATCATAAGTTTCTTTTAAGTCGTTATACAGTAATAAAATAGCTTCTTCGTTCATATTAACTTCCTGGTAATTTCTTCTTATTGTTTGTTTCTGTTTCTTTTGATCCTCCTATTACACCTCCAGATATATCAACACCTGACTCTATAAATACATCTGCTGCTTCGTTTGATATTAACGGAAGAATAAAATCTAAAAAGTTTTTTGTTTTTTCTACACTACCACGAGACCCTACCTCTAAAACATACTCGTCATCCCCACCTCCAGGATATTTAACTAATACATCATTAAATGGAGAATTATCTGGTCTAAAAGTAAACCCTAGAGCACCAAGTTTAGACTGCAGGAATATAGCCACATCGTTATCACTCATATCTTTAAATGTGTTTTTTCCTATCATGCCTCTTACCTGATTCCTAACTTTTGTTACATTACTTTCTATTTCCTCACCTCTTCCTCCAGTTATCCCTTCAAATGAATTATCTTTTCCACCACCAAATATTGATTTTGTACTTAATCCTTTTTCTCTCTTAGCTTTATCTTGAACTCCATGAAGCTCTACACCTGCTGCTGCCCAATCTACATAGCTGTCAGTTATAGGAATAGCTTTATTTCCAGTTCTATTTCCTGCAGGGTTTTCATAACTAACCTCCATAAAGTCTTGCATTACAGGCTTATCTTTTGTACCTATATTTCTTGAAACAAAGGTTATGTTTTTTAACATATTTTTAGCTTGTTTATTGTATGGACTAGAAATAATAGAACTAACAATACTATTTCTTTTAGCAGTGTCTTTTGCACTATACAACGAGTTCCATAAGTCAACAACACTTCCTTGTTGCTCTTCAAGTATTTTAGATGGACTTTTTTCTCTTGGTGGCCTAGGTTCTTTTTTAGTTTCTGTACGACTTAGTTGCTTTTCAATTTCTCTATCAATAAAACCTTCCGCTTCTTTATATTGCTTCTTTCCAATCTCACTACTAAAGTCTGGTACAAGCTTACCTGAGCCTGGTTGATTAGGGTCAGCAACTAATAGTATGGTGTTTTCGTCTTGCTTGTTAGGGTCTCTTGTGTATCCATATGCATCTCCATTAGGTGCAACCCTAAGGTAATCAGCCAACATGCTTCCCACATTCTGGTTTCCTGTAGCCATTTGTGCATTTATCATGTCCTGCTTCATCTTCTTAAACTCAGGTAACTGCCTAACGTCATCGATAGAAAAATTTGGCCCAAATGTTTTTACGTATTTTGTAGCCAACCTATCTATGTCTGCATCTAAACCATCAAGCTTATACTTGTCTACTTTTTGTGCAACAGAAAAATTAAGTTCCTGAACTGTGGTAAAACTACCAGGAGTTCTATCCATAGTTGTAACAGTCTTTCCATCTCTTTCTTCGGTTATTAATTTACCCACACTTACTTGGCCGTTTGTAGGATTAATATAAGCCTCGTGATTAGAAAAGTTTGCAAAGGCTTCAAGCTCACCCATTTGAAATTGCTCTTGCATACCAGACTCCCCATTCTGAAACCTATCCATTTTCTCCTTGTAAACGGCTTGATATTTTTTTCCTAAATTAAAAAGTTGCGTAGTCCCTTGAGTAAGGTTAGCACGGCCAATGTTATAGTCCTTTAGTTTTAACTGCCCTGATTTTAGTAGTTGGTCTTGCATTAAACGCATCTGTTGTGCGTTGTTAGCATACGTCATAGCAAACTCATTTAAGCCCCTATGGTCTCCCTGTGGAGCTTCTGAAAGAGTTGTGCCTAACTCTGCAGTAGCATCATTTATAGCCTGCCTCTTAGACTCTCGAATAGCCTCAACCTCTTTGAGAGAGTTTACCATGTTGGAGGTAATCTCCGACCAGTTTACCTGATTGCTAGCATCCCTTTCTGCGTACTTATAATATGTTGCCATTTACATTTTTCTTTTATTACTTAGGTATCCTAATAAAGCCATTGGGTCAGTATTTGATAAATCTTGTTCCTCAACTACAAACTGATCTTCATCTTCTATAGGACTCATTTGAACTCCAGTTAAAGCATTATTAAATAAAGCCTGTTGTTGTACACTACCTCTACCTATAAAGCCTTGTGGGTTAGCTAAAAACAAATCTTGATTAAATTGAACTCCCTGCTTTCCTTGAGCTTTATTGAATTGATTTATAAAATTTGGATTATTTTTTGTAATCTGATCAAATGTTGATTGATTTAAAACTCCCTGTCTACCTAAATTTCCTGCTGCTTTTCTATATCCTGTTCCAATACCCAAAAAACCAGCATTTGGATTAGCTTTCATAAAAGCCTCTTTACCTACTCTATTAGCCTGTCTATATGCCTTGTTGGATGCTCGAACTCCTGCGCTCTTTGAAAACAATGGTGCTGCCTCTAAAGCCTGTGCACCAAAAGCAGCTAACTGTTGAAATCCTTGTGTCTGTGCTGCTGCTGCCGCCTGACTAGCATCTGATGATGCCATTTGTGCCCCTGCAACTTCACCTAAATCTAACTGAACACCAACATCACGAAGCCTTGATTCTTCTGCTGCCGCTGCCCTATCTAATGCAGTTAACTCTATGCTTTGCTCTTTCCTAATTCCTTGCTGACCTTTTTGTTGTGCTAGTTGTGTTCGACCAACACCTGCTGCAGCACCTCGTTCAGACTCTCTTGCTGCGTCAATACCTTGCGCCCCTGCAACCAGTAAAGCCTCACGTTCTAATTCGTATGGTAGCTTGTTTACAGCTAAGGCATCTAAGTAGTTTACTTCTAATTTTTTTCTAGCTGCAGCCATTGACCTTTCAGCCTCACGGTCTGCTTTTTCTGCAGCCCTACGTTGCGCACCTGCTTGAAGAAAAGACATTCCCATACCGAAGGCACTTAATCCTAATCCAGCTACTCCTAAAACGCCCATTGCTCCTCCTGCTGCTGCACCACCTCCTGCTACTGCTTCTGTTGGCATAATTTTTATTTTTTAATTATTATTGTAAAGATACTAATTTTAAGGAAATGATTTCATTACCTCTGACTCTATTGCAAAAAGCTCAACAGCACTAGTGTTACCGTTTATTAAAGTAAACACCGCATAGTGGCCTAACAAGCCATGTGACTCGGCAGTTCCATTCTTAATAAAGAAATAATAAACAGGAGTCTCAGGAGGCAGATTACCTATAACGTCTCCAGCAGAGTTTGTTATAGTGGTGTCAACAACTAAATAATTTTCTGCGTTTGCAATATCCTCCATCTTGTCTGTAACCTTACCTATCAACGTAACAACACCTCCAGATTTTGTATACAACAAGTCCCCGATACTTATAATACTTCCAATACTTACAAGTGGTGATGTACTAAAGTTAACTACAACCGCTGATGGGTCTGTTGTGTTGGCAAACGTATTACTACCAATGCCATTGGCCGACCTTAAAGGGTATTGAGTTGATAACGCTGGGCTTGAATTAAGTGCCCTAATGTATCCAAAGTATCCACCCTCTTTTAATTCAAAGTCTCCAGAAGCAATAAAATTACTAGACTGCTGATCACTTTCTAGACTAGCACTCCATGAAGAATCTGACTCTAAAGATAATGTCTTAAAAATCTTATTCATTAAAGGCTCATCATTAAACACAGAGGTAATTTCGGAGTCGTAAGGAATACCGTAATAATTATTTCTTGTTTCGTTTGTGTTATGACGGTAAAGGTTGCCTTGTTTAAATGTATAAAAGTAGTTATTCATTCCTATCATGTAATCAGGAAAGTAAGAATAAAAAGAAGGAAACCCTTTCACACCATCGTCATATGTTAATGTATAGTTTGGCATAATTTATTTTTATAGTGGTTGACAATTATTTGACGAATCACACTCTAGAATGTCAACGACAAGATTGTTTTGTATTTGCATTATTCTCCAGCTTGCACTCGTACTTGTTGAACCAGAAAAGTCATCATAAGCATACCACCCATCAGCTAAACCTCCTACAATCTCGTCATACAATGTTAATGTAAAATAGTCGTTTCCACTAACTGAGCTTGCTGAAACGCTTATTAAGTAGTTTGTTGTACAGAAAGAATTACAAGAGTTACTAAGTCCTGATATAAAAAATCCTCCTGAACATGTAGGTCCTGTCGTTAATGACCCTAATGTACTTAACTGTTCTGCACGATAGCTGGCGTTAAAAGGCTCTCTATAAAACCCATCTATTGCAGGGATTGTTAATAAAGAGTCCTGATAGATTTGAGTAGTTGTACTAAAGATATCCCCAACCGCCATATAGACTATAGATGTCGAGCTTCCTGCACAGAATAAATCTGCCGCAGAGTTAGCGTTGAATTGTAGTGTTACTTGGTTTTCATCGCATCCTGAACACGTTTGCTGTATTAATAGTTTACAGCCAACAAGTTCTCTAGAAATTACACCATCAGAATACCATCCATCGGGCGCACATATAGTTAAATTAACATCGGTGAATATTGCCGTTGCTGTAGATAAACTAGGTCCGTTTAAATAATAATTTCCTGATACCGCCATCTTAATTCTTTAAAGTAAAGTTCAGTAAAGTTAATATAAATTTATTACTACTGTTATCAAAATAAATTTTTAAAAATGTTACACTACCTAAACGAATGGTAATGTCAACTTTATCTGACTGCTTTGCGTTTGATTTCCAACTATTTATATACTTCATAATTATTTTTAAGGTTGTTCTCCACTGCATCCACAACACGAATCAAGTGGGCTTGTTGTTGAGTAGCAAAGGCTTGATAAAACAGGTGCTCTGTAGTCATATATTAAATACAGGTAGTCCCCTGTGTTTCCTGACGGCATAGTAAATTCTGATAGATATACAGACGGTGCACCTGATGCATCAACCACACCAGTGGTGGCAGCATTTATTAAGTTTTGAACAGAGGCAGGTGTATTTGCATACAGTGTTGCACTCCTTAAATACTTAAAATTATTTGGTGGATTAGAAAAAACAAACGTGTCAGTCGGTTTTATTTTGTTGGATATTATAGAAACAACAGCACCATCTGCAGGAATAACACCCGCACCTTGAGGCCCTAATACAGAGCTGTACTGAGATATAATAGGGTAGCTTGTTGAATTATCTAACTGTATTTGTTCTTGGTGTAGTGGAGAAATAAAAGCACCATCAACCCATCTATACTGGTTGTGTATGAATTTGCCTCCATCTACATTATCTGAAACGCATACCTGAATGATTTCTATTGTGTCTGCATCAGGGCAAGACAGTGATAAACTTACGTCAGCAACAACAGACCCTGTAAAAGATAAATCAATCTTTTCAACTAAAACTTTATCCTTATTAACTATAACCGTGTTAACACCTTCAGATAAAACTGTTTGAGTAGATGATCCGTCATACGTGCTTTCCATTTCAAAAGTACCTGTCTCAGAAAATTCAACATTTACTATAATTTCTACTTGACCAACTAATTGCCCAACATCAAAACATAAATTTTGTGCAGTTAAATTATAGTTAAAAAGTTGACTAATCCCACACTCAAAACATTTTACATCAACAGGTAATGGGTCATCATTAATAGAAAACACATACTCATCCATGTAAGGGTCGTATCCTCCAAGTTTTTGTGTGCTTGGTGATGCTATAAATTTATCTCTAAACCACGAACGCATTCCTGCTTCAGAAATAACAGTTAATTGTTCATTAGAATAAGCACTACCTGTTAACTGAATTAATACGCCTCTCTTTTGGTCAGAAAAATATTTATTATAACCGTACACTGCAAAACTTTCAGGGTTGGAACTTATTCCAAACTCTTCTAGTCTAGCGATTTGAGTTCCTAACACCTCTGGTATTGAGGTTATTGCTCCACCAACAGCAGCATCAGACAGTAAATTTTTACCTGCCAATACATAAGATATTTTATCTTCCTGCAACGTAAGCACATCTGTACTTCTAGCAAATAGTTTTTGTATCGGCCCAAACGACTCCTCTGTTCTTTTAAAATTTAAAAGACCTAAATTAAATTCATTAAGTTTATTTACATTACTCTCATCGTTGTATATCCCACTGTAAGTAATATCCGCAAACCTATTTGCCTGCCTGTAATCTTCTGAAGATGTAGTCGTTACTCTATTACCTAATAGCAGTGGAGCTCCAACAATTGAGTCTCTAATTTTATAACTTTCAACTCCATTTCCAAATGCAAAACAATTAAAGAAAGATGTATCTATAATAGCTGGTTGACCTGTTGTTTGGTCTTGTACATTTCCTGCGTGAGAGTTTTCTAAATCTGTAGAAACTATTGTTACGTTTGAAGGATTACTTGGAGGTGTCGATGTTGAGACAACCATAGAGCCACAATCCCCTAAAGTTTTTTGCTGAGAACCTGGCTGAACAATAAGCTGTTGTGAAGCTCCATCTAAGGTATACTCAAAAGCAATTGGTTGAGGTTCAGATGCTCCAACCGTTGCTAAAAACTTACATCCTTCTTTTACAATATTAAAAGTTTCAGAAGACTCATACCATACATCTGGTTGAGCATCAGATGGTTCTGTTTCAAATACTATAGTGTTTTCTGCTCTGTATACCTCAAATGTAATACAAGAGTTTGAGCGTCTCTTAGGTTTTGAACCACAGGCTGTTGTTCCTGAAGTAATAAAACGTATCTCGTTTGTATTATTTGAGCCTGCTCCTGTGTCTTGAAACCATGCGTAGTAGTTAATGTCTTGACTACCATTACCATAACCGTAATTATTAGCTTCGCTTGTTATTAATGTAGAATCATATTGATTTTCTATATCAGCACCTCCGCCTCCAACTTCTTGATCTCCTGTATTTATAATACTACCTATGTTATCTCCATTCCACCACTCAATAATATTATCATAATCTTTAGAGGCAGTTAAAGTAGTTTCTAACCTATACTTTCTTCTCTCACAACTCAAGTTTCCATCTCCCGAACCTCTTCTTGTAAAGTCAAGGTCTATTTTTATTCTACTGCCAGAAGGTATGTTAAAAGGAGAGTAGTTTCCTGAATTATCTGGTGTTCCAGACAACCCTCTATATGCTCCAATAACTGATTGGTTATCTTTTTTTGATACAGAGCACTGTTTCCCTGGTAAGATAAATGGGTTATCTCCTAATTGCACAGAAAAATCTTGAGCCTTTATTTTCATATAAGTTCCTGCAGGAATAGAAATATCTTCACCATCAGAATTCTGAGGGGCAGGGTCTAAAAAATCAGACTCCTTAGCCTCCTTCTCTAAAACTGTTGCGTAAGAGCACCTTAACAAAGGCCCTTGAGTATCGGCCTTTACAATGTATCTGTCACCTGTTTCTACTTTCCTTTGGTTTTCTCCTTCTAATAAAAAATACGTTTCATTAGTAGTGGGGTCTGTAAAGTATACGCTAGTATAAATAGTCTCGTAATTTTCCCTGCTAGGCTTTATAGCAAACTTGTATTTTGTAGCCCAATATGGAGGTTTTTGTTGGGTAGGTATTGTCACCCTAATTGAGTTCTTTTGGTCAGAAAACCCACATGGAATATGCTCACTATTATTAGGACTAACTAAAGCAGTAGAGGACCTATTAAAATCATCCATGTAAACAATTCCTATCTCATAGTCTCTATTACTATGTAAACTTCTAGTGTCACTTATTGTTTGAAAAAAAACCTCAGCAAAATTCCAACTAAAATATTCGTATGCATTTTGTGTAGGATTATTGGTAGCGTCTACTCTTCTCATAGCAATCAATTCAATCCCTATGGTATTTGATCCTGGTGATGTTATAATGCCAAGCGGCTGATTTGCTGCAGATATTCCACTTTCAAACTTAGTCCAACTAGTAGGCTGCGAGCTATCTAAAATATTTGGAATAGCGCAGTTAATTAAATCAGTAAAAGTAACCCCCTGGCACGACGTCTCATCGTTAGGATTAGAGCTGTAAATAGGTTTTATGTTTGACGCAATACCTATTTTTTCCTGAAAGTCTACACTTGTAGCCAACTCGTATGCACTACTAAAAGATTGAGGAAGTACATATGAAAAAATAACATCAGTATTAGTAGTTGTTTCAGATGGAGTATTTCCAGCAAAAGAGTTGTGAATAAAACTTGCGTCAATAGAAATGCTAGATCCAGCAACTAAGTCTAAACCTTCTAAGTCAATAATTAACTGTGCGTTAGGTATGTTTGTTGTTGACCCAAAAGTATAACCCACATTTCCTGTAGTATCTAAAACCTCTTCATTACCTATGAGTTTTGAAATTAATTCTGTTTCATACTCAAGTTTAACAGGAGAATTATTTACATCTACAAGGTTGTAGTTTTCAACATAATTACCATACATCAGCCTATTACCCATTAAGGTTTGAGCTTGGGCTAATAAAGGAACATTGTCATATAACCTAAGTAGTTCAGCCTCAGGAAGAATAGTAAATATTTTGCTGTTTCTAAAAACAAAAGTATAGTCAGTATTGTCAGCAAGACCTAGCTCTGATTTTTTTAATTTCTCTATAACCCTAATTACAGTACCACTGCTATCTTTAAATAACAAATCAATAGCTGTAACTAACGAACTACCTGAGTTGTATGTTATAATAGCAGTATTAAACCTGTTTGTCACTCCTTCATTTAAATATGACTGACTACTAAATTCAAAAGGATTTGTAAAAAATGCTGCGTCTGAAAATTGTGAGGTAGCTGAATACTCATCGTCTTGATACTCATACCTATAAGCAAATGAAATAAATCGTTCTTCCAAATAATTTTCATCTCCCCCACTTGTGGTAGTCATTTCAATAGTTGGCGCACTGTGTGGCGGTTTTTTTATAACCAAAAAAGATTCAAAAAATAATTCTGAATTTCCATCACCATCAACTAAAGGTGTGCCACTCGGAGTTTTATAATTACGTTGGGTATTTAAAAATCTAGGTGGATTATAATTGTCTGTCCAAAACAATAATCCATCCACCAAGTTTACTCCTGTAATAAGATACTTTTCGTTGAAGTTTAAAACTGTTTCAGTAGGAGTTGAACCACCTTTTGATACACTTACTACGTGATATATTAAATTGTTTGTAGCTGAATTAAACGAAAGTATTAAGTCAAGTTTTCCTGTAGGAGAAGCGGAAAAATCAGAGTCATGAATAAACCAATACAAAGTCTCATTAGCTCCATCCTCGTACGCACCAATACATCTAGCACTAGTACTCAAAAGATTACCCTGATAACCTATGCTTGTAAGCTTAGTGTTACCTTTTGAGTTTTCAACAGCACCCACCTCTGTAGACTCAGAAGAACCTAGCCTAACATTTAATGCATCAATATATTGACCGTTTGGAACAAGTCGTTCGTCAACGGATTTATTCATCTTACCTGCTATAAAATTCCTTTGAAATGTAGCCATATTATTTTATCCACTTGTCTCGACCTCTCAGATTCATTAATAATCTTCCTGGGTGTATATTGCTTAATCTTATTTTTGCGTTTCGTAGAAGTGCTGATTTAGCTTTTCTAGCTCTATTAACAACATATTCTTGTACGCCTAATTTACTATTTAATATTTGATAACTAATATATGCGTAAACATAATCTTCAAACAACTTATTTACAGTTACTTGGGTATCGTCTCCACCCTCCATTCCATCAGAAACGTATTCCAATATACAACTTTCGTTTGCCATGGTTGAATCAAAGTTTATAACACCTGATTTTTTGTCAATCCTAAAGGTAGGATTTGCATTGGCGGTTTCAGTATTAAGGCCAAACCTAGCTCCCACAGCAAAGTCAAAGTACCAACACCCTTCATATTCGTAACCCATTAATCCATTGTAAGGACTAAGACTATTTAAATAAATGCTTGGTTGTTGTGCCGTAATCCTTGAGAAATCCAACGGAGAATATTCAGGCTGTAAAGCCTTACCATCTTGGTCAAATAGTATCCTATTGTCATTAGCCTGAAGATAAGCTTTAGCTGAGTTTACCTGAATATTTTCTACCATAGGCCTTATTACTCCATTCTGAAAGTAAGATATTCTAACCCAATTGACATAGTCTGAGGGAAGTATAAATCTAAGGTCTTCAGAAACATTTAACTGTAATACTTTAATTTCCTTAAAAGCATCATAGTTTAATTCCTGTATCGCTCTCTTTGCATGAAAAAGTATTTTGTACCTCTCTTCATTGTTTACCAAAGAGTGATTACCAGAATACATTAACTGATAGTTTACAACTATATCTTTCAATGACACGTATTGGTATGATCCCCAGTTAGCATCTTCAGGAGCATTACCTCCATTCTCATAGTAATCGTATTGGCTAATGTATGACATAATTATTTTTCGCTATTAGTTTCAGTCGCTTCTGCAGCTCCTGCATATTGAACAACAGAGGCCTCTCTTATTGAAACTCCTGCATACTGTAATATTTTCATTGTTAAATCAGTGGCATCATCTGGGAACAATTCAAAGTCTTGATAGTCAGGTTGAGTTTGGTCAAACACTGGCTCACTGTTATTACCTAAGTCCACATAAGTCCATTTAGGTGGCTTAGGGTAACGAATGTATTGACAAGTAATTGTTGGTGCTGCAGACGACACAGGGTATATTGTTGCAATATTTCCTTGAGTAGTATACGCAGGAAACATTGTAGATGGAGCAGTCAAAGGAGATGAGTTAAGTAATAATATTTTACTTTGATTAACCCTTTCTAGCTCTATACCTCCTGTAAATATTTTATTAATTAAATAAAAATCAGAACCTGTAGTTGCAAGTGAAGGTAAAAAAAAGCTATTTGTAGCACCTCCATTTTGAGTCAAGTTTGATGTTACTGAAAAAAAATCAATAACCTCTGCGTATCCTTTTTTTATGTCTGCATAATCTGTTCCTGAAGTTCTTTGGTTTTCTTTATTTACTTGGTAATTATATGCATAGAAATAGTCCTCAAATAAATCCATCTGAGCCTGTTGTGCATATAGATTGAAATCTTGTGGAGATATATAGCCGTAATTATTTTTATTTAACACAGCTAAAACTGTATTTCTAATGTCGTTTATCATCCTAACTATTATTTACACAAAGATAGTTAAAAAAAAAAGAGGTCTAAAAACAGACCCCTTACTTTCACTAAACACGTATAGCTCCCTAATGCAATTACGAGTCTAGTATTTTTTCTAAATGTTTTAACGCCTCTATTCCATCGTCAGATTGGAAATAAGATGACACTATATAAATTGGATCTTCTCCAAAAGGAATGGTACAAAGTCTTGTTTTATTAGTCTTTGTAGCAAACCAAACTTCTTTGTTTTTATTTCTATATTTAATAAGACCTTCTTCAAAGAATTTATGCACCGTTGCCTGTAGCTTTAATACAGGGTCGTTTACGACAGACATAAACTCTTGAGGCTCTCTCTTAGCATAAACTAAAACATCTCTCCTCATTTCATCTGTACTAATTCTAGATGGGTCTTTTTGAAATAATACTCTTGTTAAGGTTTCTAGTTGTGCTATTGATAAAGAACGTGCCTCTATCATTGCATCAAGTTCTATGTTAATATTTTCTACAACTTGTTGTGCATCTTTTGCATTATCTAATTCCTTAAATTTAATTCCATTGTGTGGGTGAACATCTAAGAATTTTTGTAAAATTTGATTGTTTTTAGAAACCCTTAAAAATCCATCTTCAAAAACAACAGGTTCTATAATTGCGTTACCATCTTGCTCATCTACAAAAGGTGAGGACTGGTTTCTAGCGTATCTTAATTCTCTGTTTATTCCTGTTTCTGGGTCTACCCAAAGTAATGGAAATCTTCTAGTGTGTCTTGTTGCAAGCATGAAAGATAAAGGTGCTGCATTCCTTGTTAACTTGTAGACCTTGTCTACTCTTTGTACTGTAGTTTTCATTTGATATAATTTAATTTAATTTATAAAAAAGGAGTCTCCTTAAAGAGACCCCCTTTTCTTTGGTTAGTATTCTTAGTCTTGGAAGATAAAGAAGTTGTTTGCACCTAAAGTACAAACCGCTCTTTCACTCAAGAAGTTTACTTCCATTGCATCTAAGTCAGATGTTTTTGCACCACCAGCAGAACCAGTAATCCAAGTCTTATAACGTCTGTCTTCAGTTTCTGAAGCTCTGTACCTTACATGTAAGAAAGGTCTCTTAGCATTCTTCCCAAGGATTTGGTCATAAACAGTTGTAGAACCTGCAGGCACTAACAATCCATTGATGCTTCCAGTACCATTAACTCCACCACGCATTGTTGGGTCGTTTAAGTATTTCCAGTCAGACTTGTAAAAGTCATAACCTCTACGGAATCCTGTGAATCCTAAGTTAAGAGCCATCTCCTCATCATTGTCAAAAAGACCATAAGAAGTTCCACCCGCACCGTAAGAATTTTGAGCAGCTAACATATCGTCAATGTCAAAGCCAAAGTCTCTGTTTAAGAAAATTACATTTTCCTCAATAGCACCTTGCTTATCTAAACGAGAAATAATAGAGTCAAAGTCTACTAATGCATCAGGATTTCCACCTGACCATACATTACCTCTTTGCTGTACTACATAGAATACACCTTCAGACCCCTTGTTTCCAACTTGGTCAGAAGTTGTTTGTGCAGCAACACCAGAACCTGCTTCAGCAGGAACTGCTTCAATCATTGCAGTTTCTAAATAGTCATCGTAACGTAAACGAGTTTCGTGCTCCGACTTTAAGTACCATAAGTAACCTGAAGCTCCATTCTCGGTAGTAACCTCAATCCATCCGATTTGAGCCATATCAGAACCTGATACTGCATACTTATCTTTGATGATAATTGGAGAATTTTCGAAAATAAAATCGTCAGACTCTAATGAACCTTGCATTCCGTTTGTTCCTTTTTTAAATTCAGAACCATAAATGAAAATACTTGCATCAGCATTTCCTAATCCTGAACCACCTGTATAACCTGCAGCATCATAAAACGCTAGTGTTACTTGACTGTTTGCAAGGTCAACTGCTATAACAATAGCTTTAAACTCACCTGAAGCGTCATTGTTTACAACAACAACAGTCTGACCAACTCTGATTGCAATTTGAGCAGTTGCTCCTGAACCAGGTTGAACAGTAGATCCTGCTGGATTTAAAGTGTCGTTGATTTGGAAAACTGCTTCTCCTCCTCCAACTAAAGCCGCAGTCCCACATTCTACGTACTTAGTATGTAATCTTCCTTGTTCTGCCCATTTGATAAGGTCTGAGTTAGAAGGCATTTCTGCTCCTACCATTCTAATGAATGAGGAGATTGTTCTGTTACCATATCTTTCGAATTCTTTTTCGTAAGTGTCTGGTAAGTACTGATTCAAAAAGTTGAAGTCAGTAATATAATTCGATGCCAAAGGTGTTTGATGCGAACTTGGTTGCAAATCAAAACCTGGCGTAGCTTGGATTGATCCTGCCATAATTTTTATTTTTTAAATTAATTATTTTCTTTTAATACTCTTAATTTTAAGTCCTCTTCCACTATCTGTGTTTAAAGACTTAAACTGTGTTCCTCCCTTGCTTGTCACTTCAGGCGATCTACGTTCCGACATATTAATATTTTTTGTCTTACGCATTACATCTTCCGTGGCATTAGCCTTGCCTTGCTCATAAAAGAACTTAGCAAATTTTTCAGGATTCTGTGCAATTGCTACACTCCTATGAAAACCTTTAGAATCTTTTAAAAGACCACTATCATCTAAATACTTGGTTGCCCAACTACCTGGATTTAATGCACTCTTTTTTAAATCATCTAAACTACCTGGAGAAAATGTTATTGTTTCTTCACCTACATTAAATTCAAAACCTTTGAACTCAGGCGTAAATACTTCTAACGTCTTAGAGTCGTAAAACTCTTTCTTTCTAGCAGTCTCTTCTTCATAAGACTTCGCATCTGCGATGTATTGCTTATAGCCTTCCATTTCTTCGTCAGATACATTTGAAGATTGCATTCCCCTTGACTCAAGTGGTTGCTTATACTTCTCTTGCATTTCTTTAAAGTAATCTTTTGCTTTAGCAATAGCTTTTTTCTTCTTTAACTTAATTTTCTTTATGTCACCCTCTTCGTCTAAATCTTCATCAAAAGAATAGTCATCCATTAAGGTTTCTATATCTTCTTCATCAAGACCATCCTCAGTAGCACGTAAATAATCTCTAAGTAAAGAATCAGGATTGGATTCATCAAAATCTTTTTGTAACTCTACAAAGTCTTGAATTCCTCTTCCTGTGTCTTTTTTATATTTAAAGTAAGCAGCTACATCTTCAGGTAATTCTTCCTGAGTTTCTCGCTGACTCATTAACTCATCAAATGAATTAATTTCTTTATTATATCTTTTACCAATATACGAAAGAACATCTTCCTCGTTTAATTCAGCTTTAGGCTCTTCAGCTTTAGGCTCTTCAGCTTTAGATCGGTCATCATTAAGACCTTCTTCATGCTTATCTAAAAGCTCTTGTTCTACCTCTTGTACTGACTTTTCTTCCCCTACTTTTACTTCTTTTACTTTAAGTTCCATATAATTAAATTTGATTGTTACAAATATAAGAAAAAAATAATACGGTTTTTATACACTACCTAGGGTTAAACTCAGCTAAATCGAATCCATCAAGACTATCTTCATTAGACTCAAAGTTTACTGGAGGTAAATTATTTTTTCTTTGCTGTATTAATTTTGATTGTTCAGTATTTGCCTGACTAATTCTTTTAGATTTTGCCCCTTCTCTTTGCGTTTCTCTTTGAGACAACGCCTCAGACTCTATACCTCTTAACTTTAAGTTATAATTAAACTCCTCAGCCATTAGTTTACTTTTAAGAACAGCTTCATTATTTTGTTTTTCAATTTCAAAAGCTATCTCAGCTTGTTTTAATCTCATCTTTCCTTCTACCTCGAACTGTTGTTTTTGCATTTCGATTTGTTGCTTCATCTCTTGAGATTTCAACGCCTGTTGAGCTTGCATTGCCTGAGCTTGCATTGCTTGTTGTTGTTGCTGCTCTTGTAATGCTTTACGTTTTACTTTTAGTAATTGGTTAGCAAGTTTAATGTTTTTAATTTCTCGTATATCAATAGCATCCTCTAAATTTATATCTCCCTTAGACAATGCCATTTGTATATTCGCTTCTAGTTGTGCTTTTTGTTCTTCATCTGGAGCTATTTCAATAAATATACCAAAATCATATATGTATAAATCTTTTATCTGATTAAGAATACTAATATTATACTTACCTATAGCATTAGCAAAATCATCCTTAAAGTCTGCATATTGTAATATATCGGCAACCCTGTAGGTAATTGCTTCAGCTAAACTTCTATAGATGTACAAAGAACCTTCAAGTATATGCCTAGTCGCAACATTAGAGTTTAGTGCTGCTAACTTTTGTAAGCCCACTAAAGAATTAGGGTCTGGAGAGGAAGCATCCCTAGCTTCATTTAATCCTGTCACCTGTCTAATCATTCCTAAGTAGTGATTATAATTCGAAATTAGCATCTGAGTTTTACTTGCACCAGAACTCGACTGTAATTCTTTTATAGGAATTTTACCCTGGTTATAGTCTCCGTCTTGAGTATAACTTCTACCAATAACAGAACCTGTTTGGAAATATAATCTTAATGCATCTTCTGGATTATAAGCATTCCCTGTTCCTAAGTCTACTTCATTTAATCCATCAGCATCGATGTACACACCGTCAGGGACAACCCTTGAAATAACTTGTTGAAGTTTTAGGTGTGTTATCTGTATCAAATCAGCAAAAGGAATCATACGCCTAGTCAAAGATTCAATAACTCCCTTGTACATTCTTGGCGCAGTTGCTACATAATTTGGAAGTGCGTGTTGTTGTGCTGATTTAGGCCTAACCATATTTTCAGCAAGCTCCCACTTTAAAATAATATTTGTACCCATAACCATAATGCCGTCATACCAAACATCAATAGTTTTTTCCATTTTTTCAAACCTACCTTCTTCCATCATCTCTACAGGTGGATTGAATTGGTCATCTTTTTCTATAACCTTTGACCCTCCATTTTCTAGTATCTTTTTTTTGTAAACTACTTTTTTTGTAGTCTTATAATTAAAATACATTAACGTAACCGTGTCTCTGTAAAAAATATCATTCTCATAAAACTGGGCAACATTATAGTAGTCATACCAGCTTTGAGAATACTTAGATATTTCCTCTAAATCATCATTTGTTAAAGACTGATCAATTTTCATTAACTCAGTAATTGGAAGTGTTTTTATTTCACCCCAATAGAAACAATCCTTAAAGTGTGGGTCTTCTGTATAACTGTAAACAATATTTGCAGGGTCTACATATTTAAGCTCAACACCTGCACCCTGTAAAAACTCATGCTTTGAACATCCAATACCTAAAACAGTTAAGTCGTAGTCAATTCTTTTTCTAATATCGTCATAATGGTTTTCTGAGAAAATAGTATTAATAGCCTCCTCTTCAGCAATCTCTATAGCAGGCTTATATTTAAGTTGCATATATAAGTTTAACTCTTCGTCAGTTTGAGGAAGGTCATCAGGATTCATTACGAAAGGATCAGCTCCTGTTTCTTTTTGAACAATCTCTAATATATCTTTTGCTGCAGCCTGACCCTGTATCATATCCTGATACTTACTTCTCTGTGCTTGTGACATTGCATCTTCTGCATACGCCTTTACATCAAATAGCCTGTCGTTCATTCCATTAACAACAACATCTACAAATTTTGGAATAATTGGCACTGGTGTCCAGTCCAAGTTTAGGTAACTTAAATCGCCATCAACCGCTAACTCGTTTTTATATTTAGCAACTGACTGCTCACCTCTAGCATAAAGACGTAGCCTTTGAAAGTCTCTCCACTGATTGTAGTATCTACATTGGTTTCCGTCTTTCTTAAACCACTCATATTGAATAGCTTGACCTATTTGTAAGCCAAATTCATCTGAAGCTTTTTCGCTATCAGAAACAAACTGACTTGGAAACCCAACAGAAGAAACATTTATTTTTACGTCTTTCATTTATCTTATTATTTCACTACGACTTCCTTTATTGCTATATCTAGCAAAGTTAACAATAATATTTGATTGTTTTTTAATAGGTTGGTAGAGATGTCTTTGACAAGCCATTATAGCTAAACCTGAACTAATAGAGGCATCAAACTTAGTTCTATTGCTTATATCAAACTTTGCCCAATCTTCTAATGTTCTAGCAAAAGGCATATAACCCATCTCTTCAGGTCCAATCAAACCAACATAAGATTCAATGTAGGACTCAATAGCTGCTGCGTGTGCTTGTTTTACAGCCTCACTTGAGTTAGGTATACCCCCAAGCTCTTTCTCTGTCTTAGAGAGCTTGTGTTTAAGTTTATCTGGTCGGTTAATACTAAACGCTCTGTAACCTCTATTTTTAAAATGATACAACAACCTAGGTTTATTATTCTCTACCAGTATAGGCATACCATAAAAGACACAAGCCATTAACACTTCTTCAAAAAATATCTCTGCAGTTTGAGGCCTTGCTACATACTCTAAGAAAAACTGAT
>Ga0098055_1000558_pt1 | contig 21913 bp, 44 predicted proteins | sample 17_taG_FD_75107 | JGI IMG/M metagenome (GOLD analysis project Ga0098055, IMG submission 75107) | Marine viral communities from the Subarctic Pacific Ocean - 17_ETSP_OMZ_AT15314 metaG | ecosystem: Environmental > Aquatic > Marine > Oceanic | place: Pacific Ocean | collected 2015-01-18 | reverse complement strand
ATAGCAGGTTTAATTGTATTTGCGTTTTGGTGTATTTCTTTTTCTTCACTTCGTGCAGATCCAATTGTTACAGATTCAACAAGCGTTGTTACAACGACAGGCGAACAGACAACTACAATAAAAAGTCCACCGCCTAGTGCAATAGCACCACAATTTGGCGGTAGTAACTCAGATTTATGTACGATTTCTTCTAGTGGGTCAGTACAAACGCAAATTTTAGGTATTTCTGTAGGAACGACATACACAGAAGAAAATTGTTTACGACTAAAAAAAGCACAAAAGCTGTACATGTTTGGAATGAAAGTTGCGGCAGTAAGCGTAATGTGTCAAGACCCAGATGTTTGGGAAGCTATGATGGATGCAGGTACTCCATGCCCAATTAATGGTTTAATTGGTGACCAAGCTAAACGACAATGGGCAGTTAGAACTGAATCAATACCAAAACCAAAGGAAGAACATGAAATTAGTACACAAGAAAAGCGTGACAAGGCTCTTGGCATTATGGGTGCTATTGCTACTGCCTTATTCCTCTTTTAGCTACAATTTTGGCTACACGAGTAACACCGCTATTTATGGCAATACTTGGCAAATGAACACAGCCACTTTAGGTATAAGTGCGGAAGAAGGTTTAGACATAAGCGGTGTACTTTACAATTACACAGCAGTTAAAAATGTTGTTGATGATTTTACTGTTACTATTGAAAATGATAAAGTTGGTGGTGGTTATGTTTTCCAAGAAGAACATGATTGGAATGGCAAACATGGAATGAAAATACAAAATATTATTTCTTTGCCTTATACACCGATTGAGCAGTTTGGTGATGGAAGAATTAAAAGTACAGGTAAAGGTAGTATCGAAGATGTAACAATCTTGTATATGTACAGATGGGATGAATGTAGAAACCCACAAAATAATGAAAATTGTGCAGGATATATACCGCCTATGCCAAAAATTCCAAAGATAGAAATATATGATGCTCTTGATGATGAGTATGTTGCTAAAGCTATGGAAGAAACAAACAGAGAATTAATAGATGACGAAGATAAAAATAATGAGTCTAATGAAGAAGATGAAGAAAAAGACCGTTTAGAAATTGCTTTAGCTTCTAGTAGTAATGCTTTAACTATTGCAAGTGAAATAAGTCAATCTGTTCTTCTACAAATTATAAACAAAGCTACAAATATTAATGATTATTATGTTGCAAACATTCCAAGCACTACATACAAAGACACAATTACATTACAAGATAAAGATATAGTGGATAATAGACTTGTCTTTAAAAGTTTGTCGCAAGACAGTTTAATGAATCAAATGGTAGAGGAGCAATACAAATGAAAAAAATAATAGCAATCAGTTTAGTAATTCTTTTAAATGGATGTACGCTTTGGAAATTTGGTGGTGTTGAAGCAAACACTAACATTAATGGTAATGTAGAATCAAGATGTACAGTTAATACTGATACAGTAGGTTACTACGGAAACCCTAACGCATACACATTAACTACCTTACCTGCTAGTGCAGGGCAAGTACCTATAGTGCGTATTGACACTTCTTTAGCAAACGCATACAAAGCGCAAATAAGTTATCCTACTTCTTTTAGTTCTAGTCCAAGTTTAGGAGACACAGTTGTATGGACAGGAGCAGTAGCAGTTGACCAAACTTCTGTAAATGATATGAGTGGCTATCAATCAGCATCAACAACTTCAGATGGTGGAGCAATGCGAATTTACAATTTAACACACGCAGGAACAACTTGGTTTAGTGTTTCTTCTGTTGCTACATATGGTGGTGGACAACAAAAAGCATTTCCGAGTGGCTCATACACCGCAGTTGTTGTAGCAGAATGTATCGCTCAGTAATATTTTTAATTGCTTTAGGTGGTACTGTGCTTGGTCACGACATGACTCCAACTTATCCAAGTTGGTCAATGTCTTTTGTTCCAACTGCAAAACAAACCACTATGAAAATATTTAATAAGCGTCAAGATGTTCAATGGTATCAAATAAATATTTTTGATAGTGAATGGAACGCTTTACCTTTTGTCACACGCTACAAATATATAAATGTTCCTTATTTAAAACATGCAGAATTTGATGTTTTTATGAGTACCGAAAATACTACAGATGCTGAATATATTTGCTCGACATCTAAATTAAGAGGTAATGATGATTTTAAACCAATTGTAGAGTCTAGGATTTGTTCGAGGTTTAAGTGAGGTGGTTAATTATTTTGTTGTTGCTAAGTACACAGGCAATAGCAGATAGTAATTCAATGAGTTTTTCTATACCAAGTATTAGTTCGACAAGTGGCACAGATAAAATTAGGGCAGGAGATTTAGATTGCTCAAATAGTATTGGGGGAAGCACAAATTTTGAACTAGGAATGACAGCTGTTATAAACGATTTACAAAGTTTTATTTCTAGCAATAAGGAGGCTTCACCACAAACAAAAGATGTGGGAGTTTACGCAAGAATAATAATTCCACTTGACGCACCTACAGAACGAATAAATTGCAACACACTTTATCAATTAGAATTACAGCGTAGAAGATTAGAAGTAGAAAGATTAAAACAAGAAATAGAATATTTGAAAACAATGCAAGATGGTGGGGCATTTAATAACTAATGGCTGACTTAGAAGAAATTGTAAAAAAAGGCGAAGGGTTATCTGACAAGAAAGTAAAAGTCGGGGGTCTTAAATTAAGTGGTGCAAGTATTATGGGTTTGTTTGCTTTAATTTCTACTGTTGTAGGTTCTCTGTATGGTGGTTTCTTACTTTATCAAAAGGTCGAAGTATTAGCTAACTTAGATTTAGGACAAATTAGTTCACAAATGAAAAAAACTTCTGCTGATGTAATTCGTATTGAAGAACACGCAAATGCTATTAAAATAGAATTAAAAAAAGACATGACAGATTTAAGAAATTCTCAATGGAATCTTGAATCTAAAGTTGACACGAAGTTACAATCCGTAGATACTAAGCTAACAAATTACGATACTAAATTAGATAGATTTGAAATAAAAGTAGATAAAACTAAAACTGATATAGAAAAACGAATACAAGAATCTTTAGATAACCCACTAGCTAACTAGGAGAATATTATGGCTTATAAAAAAAAACCGTATAAAGGTACAAAAGGAAAAAAGACAAAGCGTGGAAGATAGAGTGCAAATGCTTGAGCATAAAGTTGACAGGCACAGCAAACAAATATCAAAACTGTTTAACAAAACAGAAAATACTGACGTTAAACTTGATAAGATTGTCTTAACCTTAAATCAGATAAGATTTACTTTTTATGGTGCAGTAGGGTATTATGCAATTTCAGAGTTGGGAATTGTTACAGCTTTGAAATTTGTCTAATAATAGAATGGGGGTTTTATGAAAAGTGTAGACGAAATGAAGAAAATGGCAAAGGGTCGTACTAGCTTATGGGTGTTTGCTATTATTGTTGTTGTTGGTGTTGTTTATAACTGGCTAGCATAAGATATGTTTGGACTCCCCCTAGAAGTTATCACGATGTTGGTTTCGACTATGGGGGGTGCATTTATGAAAATGTGGTCGCAGTCTTCAGCAGACAAAGCCGAACAACAAAAAGCATTAATTAATAGATTTTCAGAATCAGAAAAAAGTGTAGCTAGTGCTAGGGCATTTTCTAACCCTAACGCAAACTGGATTCGTAGATTCTTAGTTATATCGTTTATGGCTATGGCAGGGTTTATTCTTCTTGCACCTGCTATTTTTGACATTAGAACTCAAGTACCAGTAATATCGACTGAAGGATTTAAGTTACTGTTTCTAGACTTTACAAAAGACATTGTAAATTATGTAGAACTAGAGGGAGTTGTTACCCCCGAATGGCTAGGTCATGCAATACTTTCTGTAGTTGGTATGTATTTTGGGTCGAGCATTACCTCTAGGCGTTAAGAAATACCCCAAATTTCCAATAAATCTATAACATCTGATACTGAGTAGGCTAAACCAACAACGCCACCAGAATCGTTAATTTTAGCTATTGTTTCCAATTGACTTTGACTTAGCCTACCTTTAGGTGTTATGGTTTTAGGTTTTTTAACTTCGATTCCATAATATTTACCATCATGTATAACAGTTAAATCAGGTATTCCTGCCTTTACGCCCTCGGCTTTGAGTTTTCTTGCTGTACCTATATTTCTTCGCCCACCGTTAGGTACTGCCCAGTAACAAATATTCTTTAGATCTAAATACTGACAGATAGATACTTGTATTTTGTGTTCGATGTCGTGCATATCTCACATTATATGCAAAAAAAAGTAAAAAATACCTTGTTTTTATGTTGACAATACGAATTAAAGGCGTATACTGTATTCATAGGTTGCAAAAAACCTATAGACCAAAAAACGAGGAGATACAAAAAATGAACAATTTAGTAAAACAAATAACAACAAAAAGGGAAAACGTGATGAAAAAACAAGAACTTTTACAACTTAAAAAATGTTTACAAAAATTAAATAATTATTGCAAAAAAGATGAATGTTCAATACATCATCATGACTTAGCGTGGAAATTAGTAAGAAATGCTTTAAAAGCAGAGGAGAATAAATAATGGCATTTAATCAAGCATGGTTAACAACAACAAAATTTGGTAGTTATGGACTTACGGAAGGTTGTGAGTGCATAACTATCGAGGGAGTAAAAATTCCTAGCGGTTACGCAACATCAACTCCCAATCCTAAAGCACCTCTTTACAGAATCGTGTACAGAAAACAATTTGGTGTACACCTAGAGCCAGTTGACCAACCAACTGGAAAATTAGGACCAATGGCGAATGGCGTGTACGCTGATGTGAGCAGTAGTAAATTTTTAAGAAAACATATTAGCGAAATTTTAGGATACCCATGCCCCGATTTAATTAGGGTGCATGACAGATTTGAAACGCAAGAGCAGTATGATTTTTTGTCAAGGTAGCGTCAAAATGGCGTATAATTGTAAACAAGGTATACAGCAAACCTTAATTGCTGAAACTAAAGTGGAGAAGTAAAATGAAGATGTTATTAGATAAGCATAAAAAAATGCTACAGCATAATTATAAACACAGCACCGACACAGATTTAAAACCTGTTGTTAAGTTGTTTGGTGGCTCAAGCTGTACTTGGTTACTTACAGAACTTGACCCCGAAACTAATGTAGCTTTTGGGTTATGTGACTTAGGTCATGGAACTCCCGAACTCGGCTATGTTAGTTTAGATGAGTTAAAGGCTATTAAATTCCCACCGTTCGGATTACCTATTGAACGCGATATGCATTGGGAAGCTAATAAAACTATCATGCAGTACACAAAAGAGGCTAGTCAGCTTGGTTACATCAAAGCTAACTAACACTGGAACACCTAGGCAAGTGTCAAAACTGCCTATTACACAGGAGAAAATGATGACCGACTTTAGAAGATATTATTCGCAAGAGCAATTAAATGACATAGCATACAAGGAGTTTGTTACACAAGTTCAATACCATGTTCGTGAGTTTCAACACATTGTTAACGACAAACTTAAAACTATGCAATTTAATGAAACAAATGTAGATCTATTGATAAATTGTGTACTTGACATCAAAGATATAGCTAAAAACTTTGAGCCATCTTTTGGTGGTGGTTATGTATATGACTTTACAGATGATGTTTGGAATGAGATTGAAAATAATTTAAGCAATTAAGGAGCGTTATGAAAAAAGCAGATTTAACAGGCAAACAACTTAAAGAGTTTAGACAGCACTTTAACCTTCGTCAAAAAGATTGTGCAAATATTATTGGTGTTGGTATTCGTCAATGGCAAAAATATGAGCAAGGCTATCCAATTAAGCAAATCTATATTGATGTTTTGCAACAAAAAGTAGGCGAACTTAATTCACCTACATAAATCTCTGTGTTAAAATTAATTAACTAAAGGAGATAAAAATGAAAGATTCATTCGTGGTGTATCGTAGTTTTCACTTAGCATTATCTACACTATCTAACAAAGATAGGTTAAAGCTATATGATGCGATTTTTGAGTTTGGTTTAAATCATAATGAAATTGATTTAGAGCATTTGCCAAAAGCTATGTTTCATTTAATTAAGCCACAGCTTGAAGCTAATCATCGCAAATACCTAAATGGTAAGCTAGGTGGTCGTGGTAATAAAGCAAAACGAAAGCAAAACGAAAGCAAACCTAAAGCTAATGAAAAGCAAAACGAAAGCAAAACACTAGCTAATGGTAATGCTAATGTTAATGTCAATAATAATGTTAATAATAATGTCGGGTTACCCTTAAAGGATAACGGACAAGAAGTAAATTTAGACCCCGATTTTTTACAAGAACTACATCAAGCCTATCCGAGTGTTGCATTACACGAAGAATTGGTAAAGATGAGAGTTTGGCTCGTGGCAAATCCTAGCAAGAGAAAAACAGCTAGAGGTATGCCAAGATTTGTAACGAATTGGTTATCACGAGTGCAAAATAATACGCCTACGGAAACAGACAGTTATGCTAATATACACAAGGCAGTTTTAGAAAGGAAAAATGTACGCAAATAACGATATAGACAACAAGCAAATGGACTGTGTGCAAATTGCATCAGAAATTGCATCATGGTGCGAAAGAAACTATGGGTATTTCATTAGATCCAAATCTGACAAAGTAGCAACACTAAAAGATTTTTCAGAGCAGATTGCAAGATTATCAATACACCAGCAAAACACATGGCGAATAGCACTAAACCAACATTATGATATGGGTTTAGCACATCCACCTTTACCTGCACAACTAATTAAAACAATGAGAGGTCTCGCACCTACAAATCACGAGGAGATTAAAAAATTGGCACATAATATAGATGTACAAATAGATTGGTATGGACAATGGAAATCATCTGACCATGAAGATAAAATGAATTTTTTTAAAGACCACCCACCCCAAGGAGTAGGTTGGACAGACATACCTTCTTATGTGCAATATGAGGCTAAAAAATATTATATGGACACAGGGGGAATGAATAGTGTTGAAGCAAATATGTGGATGAAAGAAAGATGAAAAAAAAACCTTTTTTAGAAAGACTTGTAGAAATATATCAAAAAACACATAAAGAGCCAGATTGGGAACAATTTCTAAAGAAAAAAGACAAAAAGGAGAAAAAAAATGAAACTGACACTACAAAAATTTGAGGAAGAAGGAGCAGAGTGGGGAATATTATTACCTGCTGATAAAGAAACACAAACTTATGTAGGTAAGTTAATTAGAAATGATGTAATAACTGCTGATTTCAAAAAACCTAGAAACTACAGATTTCACAAAAAATGGTTTGCTTTAGTTAAATTTGCTTATGAAAATTGGACACCCTCAAACTTTGAAGATTCAAGGTGGAAAGATGTAATTCCAGAAAAGTCATTTGATAGATTTCGTAAAGACATTATTATTATGGCAGGTAGATTTAATGCTGTTTATCGTGTAGATGGTTCGGTAAGAATTGAAGCACAATCTATAGCTTTTGGTAATATGAACGAAGAAGAATTCAGTAAATTGTATGATAAGACTGCAAATGTTATCTTAGAAAGAGTCTTAACAAATTATACTGCTGAACAATTAGCTGAAACTGTAGTTAAATTGGAGTCATTCTATTGACAAAAAAAGAACGACAAAAAAGGTTTGAATTTTTAGCTGATTATGGTTGCTGTATATGTATGCGACCTGCTGAAATCCATCATTTAATTGGTTATAAATACTCAGCCTTAAGTAAAAAAGCTGATGACTGTAACACGATTCCATTGTGCGTAGAACACCACAGAGGAAGTCAAGGAATACACCATTTAGGTATGAGAGTATGGGAAGAATGTTATGGCTCTCAATCTCATTACTTAGACAGAATAAATAAGGCTTTAGATCTAAATTATTTGAGTTGATAAATCTGTCTTAAAGGCGTATAATTGTACCCATAAAACAATTTTGTTTTATATGACCAAAACAGGAGTAATTATGAAAAACCCTATCAGACGATTGTTTGAGATACGCCATTCATTAAATGTATGGCTATGGCGTAAAGGCTTGGCTACTCGTAAGCAAAGCTATCAGAACTATGCAAAGATACCTTACCAAAAAGCCTACATACCACTTAGAGGTAGAACTTGGCTTATTATTGGTATTTGTATTGGCTTGATACCCTACATTGTTCACCAAGCACCATATATTGCAAGGTGGATATACTTATGAAAGGTAGCAGAGAAGTCATAGAAATGGAAGAAAATGGCGAGATAGAACAAACCGAACATGGCTATGTTCCTGTTGATTGGCAAGACCAACAAGCTAAAGACATGGAAGAAATACGCAATGATGCTTTGTATGATGAAGAAAAAGAACGCAGAGCAGGTTTCTTTGATGTGCATCCCGACATTCTTAAATTGCTCAAAGACTATAAAAACGAGCAAAACAAAATAGACAAAATAGACCAAAAAATAAAGGAGTTAAAAAATGATAATAACAGGTGATGACATACACACATTTCGATACTTAACTCTTAGAAAAGGGTTACAACTTGAACTTAAAGGCATGAAATTGTCTAGAGGTAAATCGTGTTATGCGATTATAAAGCGAGAGTTTGGACTAAAAGGCAACAAGCAAAATGTCTTAACTCAATTTTCTGAACTATTAACTAAAGCAGGAGTATTACATGATAACTAATCAAAAAGTAATAATAGAAAAATGGCTACATGATTATGGCTCAATTACAGGTAAACAAGCTATGGAAGATTGTGGTGTTTATAGGTTAAGTGCTGTGATATATGAACTTCGTAAACGAGGTGTAGATATTGAAACACACACTTTGGTTGTAAAAAACAGATACGGTGGCAAAAGCCGAGTTGCACAATACAAACTAAAAGACCAAACCAACATTAAACCTACTGTAAACGAAGCTGTAGCATTTTTAAATTCGAAACCAAAAGAATGGATAGATGGATTAATTAAACAGCTTAAAATGGGGGGCAAGTCATGAGCAAATTAACGCTTGGAGAAGCCTTACTCAAATTTAAGGAAACAGAGTTAAAAGTTGTAAAAAATGCTAAAAACTCTTTTTATGCTAATTCAGAATACACAGACATTAACAATGTGCTGAGAACTATACAGCCTACACTTAATAAGTTAGGCATTGTTATAGTACAGAGTGTGCAGGTTACTGAATTAGGCGATGTTCTTAACACTAAGGTGTTTATGTCGCATGATGTAAAAGATTGCATGGAAAGTAATGTTAGGTTAGTTATGCCACAAGGCAAAGTAAACATGCAGTCGCTAGGCGGATGTGTGACTTACGCAAGGCGTTATGGAATTGTAAGTATGCTATCGCTTGAAGCTATTGGGCAAGATGCTGATGATGATGGAGAAACAGCAGTCGGTAGATCCAAAAAACCTAAAACACAGCCTGTAAATAATGCGTATAATAAACCTTTAACAGCATCACAACAGCGTAGTGTAGATGTAAATTTTATGAAAGCTGAATTAGACCAAGCAAAGACTAATGGCGATATAAATAAAGCTACGCAAATATGGGAAGATGCAGGTGACAAAGGTTTTATACAAGTGCAAGATTACCATTCCCAGTTGTTTGACAAACAAGATACAATTTAGAATTACCTATGCCCAATAGGTATTCGGGGTAGAAAAGTAAGGTCATCATTCCTTATCTCCTCACCTCGTTAGGTCTTATGGGGGATTGGTTACCCTAAGTAACCACCTAAATGGAGATTTAATGATAACTTATGCACAATTCCTAGAACATTTAACAGACCCAACTTTAACTGCAAAAGATAAGTTTACTAACAAAATTGAAATCCTTAAACTAAAAAACGACAAAGGATGGACAATTGCTCATGCACAATCTCGGAGAGGTTGGACTACTGAGGACAAAGATATTTTAAGATTACAAACTAAACAAGGCTACACAGTAGCACATTGCCAAGCATTTCATGGCAACATCTTTACATCCAAAATTATTAACAAACTTTCAACTAACGCAGGGTGGTTACCTGCATCAAAAAAATCGTCAAGCAAGACTACGATTACAGTTGAACAACTAGGCAACCTTGTAACCAAAGGTTATTCAATATATATGAAATCAAGGAGAAAAAAATGAACGAAAGAACACAGTACGATAAGACAAACAAAGCTATTGTTTATGTCGAAAATGGCATATTTAATCGACAAGGTGTAGAAAGTCTAATGGCATCACGCAAACCAATTATTAAAGTTAAAGCAAATGTAGATGGTAAAGATGTAGAAATACCATTGTATTTTTCTATGGTTTACGATGAAGCTACTGGAAGTTTTACTGACAAATACAAAGTAACAAGTACAGGCTCAAAAATGCTTAAAGGCAAAGTAACTGAGCCATGGGTAGCTGATGCAGTTTCCACAGTAGATGAAACAAGTCAATTACAAGATTTGGGTAGAGATGAACCTGAAGATGATGTTCCATTTTAAGGAGTAAATAATGAGCAATAAATCTTATGTTCCAAACTATATGGATATTGTAGATCTAAATGTTAATGACACAAATCCAAGAAACATTGACGATGTAAAGTTTGCAAAGCTAGTAAATAGTGTAAGAAACTTTCCACAAATGTTAGAGATTAGACCCATTGTCATAGACGAAAATAATGTCATACTGGGTGGCAACATGAGATTTAAGGCTTGTGTTGAGGCAGGGTTAAAAAAAGTGCCTATACTTAAAGTAGAGGACTTTACGGAAGAACAAAAGCAAGAGTTTATTATGAAAGATAATATAGCTTTTGGTAAATGGGATTGGGAATTAGTTTCTGAGCAATTTGATGCTTATAAATTAGATGAGTGGGCGTTAGACTTAGACCCAAAAATGTTTCTTGTAGAATCTGATGATGAAACAATGGATGAAGCAAAAGACACTACAAAATTTAACGATTACACTATTTATTTTGCAGATGAACAACAAATGGACATTTGGTACGCATTTGTTAAAAACCTAAAAAACAATTTTAAAGATTACGAAAATATCTCTGACCGTATTCTTAGATATATTGCTGAAGTGTATGAAGAAAACGATATGTCTGAAAGTGAACGCATCCTTAAATTTATTGGACAAGATATAGATGGCTAAAAAAAGTGATTTAATCTATGAAGATAGAAGTGTATACGAAGCCTCATTAGATAGAATTGATAAAGTTTACAATTCGCATGATGAATTATGGGTAAGTTATTCGGGGGGTAAAGATAGCAGAGTTTGTTTAAAGCTAATGGAAGAATATCTAGATGCTAACGATTATGACGATAAAATCAATGTTATTTTTAGAGATGAAGAAGTAATACAAAATAGCATTAGAGAGTTTGTATTAGAAGATGCTAAAAACCCAAGATACAACTTTGTGTATATGGCAACACCATTAGTGTCAGAAATCTATATCTTAGGCTCTAAGAAAAAATACATACAATGGGATGAAAATAGACAATGGATTGTTCCTAAACCCGATATTGCACAAAAGCTAGATGTAGTATGTGACCAGTTTACATTTGACAAACATTATTTTGCTAATAAAAAAAATAAGAAGATAGCAATGATGATTGGCATTAGAGCACAAGAAAGCATAACAAGATTTCAAGGAGTTACATCTAGCATAATTCCTTACTTGACAAAAAACCCTGTAGTTAAAAACATTAATTTATTTAAGCCAATTTATGATTGGTCAGAAAAAGACATTTTTAAATATTTTTATGACAAGAATGTAGATTATTGTAAGATTTATGATGCACAAGTTTTTAACAAAGATTCATTAAGAGTGGCATCAGAATTACACGCAGAGGCAAGTAAAAGAATACACAAAATTAAAACTATTGACCCTTTGTTGTATAACCAAATTATGGATGTGTTTCCAGAAATTGATGTGCAGACTAGATATTACAAAGACATTATACGAAACAGAGCAAGTCAAACTGCATACCAGTACAAAGACAAAGCTAATGGTGACCCATGGGGAGCAATATACTTATACATTAAAGAAAATATTACAGACAAAAGTCAACACGCTTCAGCTATGTTGCAAGTTAGCCGAGTAAAAAAGACTGCTGAAAAAAACAGGCGAGATGACAATCCGTTTGGTGGTTACCCTGCGTTATATGTTTTTGGTAAAGTAATTGCTGGAACTTACAAAAGACCAATTACTCCTGTACCCGAAAGACTTAAATCTTATTTTGAATATGAAGATATATCCAATAGAGCATGATGAAGTCTATCAAAGACTATCTAATTACCTAAGAAAAGAGCGTGTAGCTATAAAAAAGTACGATAAAAATTCGCATTATCTCTGTATAATGGAAGGTATACAACTCGTTGGAGTTGTTGGTTGGCAAGAATTAGGTACAAATCACATAAGACTAAAAACAGACTACATAAAAAAAGATTTCCGAGGTCAAGGTCTTTACACTTTGTTATGGAATGCTAGAATGCAAAAAATATTTAAAATGTATTCTCCTACTGTAATGAGTGCTTACTGTACATCTTTAAGTTTGCCTAAATATAAAAAAGAGGGGTTTAATATAACTAGAATGGGCGATAATGGTATTGCCTATACAAAACTAAAAGTGGAGAAATAATGAGAAAATATAAAAAATGGTCTAAAGAACAACGCTTGGCATCTTTAAAATTAACTAACAAAGCTAAGAAAATGGGTTGGGTGAAACAGCCTTCCAAATGTAGGCGTTGTGGACAGACTGAGGGAATTTTACATTTACATAATGAAGATTATGATGTAACCTTGTATACATTAGAAGAAGTATTTGCAAGGTTTCCCGTGGAAATTACTGAAGAAGAACTTGATAATATTAATAGAGTGCTAGAGCCTATCTGTTGGCGTTGCCACATGATACACCATAGCATACACCGTAACCCTGTAGCCTGTGAGCAGTATTGGGTAGATCTAAAAAACGGTGTAACTTTCCCCCCTGTATACAAACACAACTTTAATATACTAAAATACGAACATGGAATTAATTGATAATCCTATAAGCAATGTTGAGTGGATTGATGCTACAAAACTACAAGCAAATGACTATAACCCTAATGTTGTTCTTAATCAAGAATTAAAACTACTAGAGTTTAGTATTTTAAAAAACGGTTGGATTCAGCCAATTCTTGTAAGTGAGGACTTTACAATTATTGATGGTTACCACAGAAGTTTTATTAGTAAGCAAAGCAAGAAGCTATTAGATAAGTTTAAGGGCAAAGTGCCTGTGGTGATTATGAAAATATCTGAACCCGAAAGACAACTGTTAACAATAAGAATAAACAGAGCAAAAGGAAACCATGTGTCTATAAAAATGCACTCTATAATTAAATCGCTAATAGATGAGCATCAATATAGTCCACAACAAATAATTGAAGGAATTGGGTGTACAAAAGATGAAGTAGATTTGCTTTATAAAGATGGAGTTTTTGACCATTTAAATATAAAAGAGCATAAATATTCAAGGGCGTGGCGTTCGCCAAAACAAGGTAAAAAGGCATGAATACAATACAACAAAAACAACACACTAAAAAAGAACAGTTTTTAGGTGAATTAGAAAACACTATGGGAATTGTTAGTCAAGCCTCTAAGCGTGTAGGGATAGATAGAACTACACCGTATCGTTGGAGAAAAGAAGATAAGCAATTTAGTGAAGATATGGATGAGATACAAAATGTAGTCTTAGACTTTGCTGAGAGTAAATTGTATGAACTGGTAGATGATAAACATCCGACAGCAATTATCTTTTTATTAAAAACGAAAGGTAAAGATAGAGGTTATGTGGAAAGACAAGAATTTGATATTGAGGGGGGATTAAATCTCAATGTAGAATTTGTTGAATAATGGAGTTAAAAGGTAAGGTAAAGATACCTAAAATCTTTAAACCGTTGTTTGAACCTGCAAGGATGAAAATCTATTACGGTGGCAGGGGTGGTGGCAAGTCATGGAGTTTTGCTAACACTTTACTTGTTATGGGTGCTAGATCTAAAATGCGAATCTTATGTACTCGTGAGATTCAAGGCTCAATGAAACAATCTGTACACAAACTCTTACATCAATGTATAGAGAGAATGGGTCTAGAAAAATTCTTTAGAGTTACAAGGGAAGGTATCTATGGTGTAAACGGTACTGAATTTCTTTTTTATGGTTTGCGACATGACCCTATGCAAATTAAATCGCTTGAGGGCGTAGATATTTGTTGGGTAGAGGAAGCACAAAAAATTACTCATGAATCATGGGAAATATTAATACCTACGATTCGTAAAAAGAACAGCGAAATATGGGTAAGTTTTAATCCTAATCTTGAGTCTGACCCGACATATCAAAAGTTTGTAGTTAATAACCAACGAGAAGATTGTCAATTGGTTAAGGTAAACTATTACGATAATCCATACTTTACTGAAGAACTTGAAAAAGAACTAGAGTACATGAAGAAATGGGATTATGACGAGTATTTACACATATGGGAAGGGGAGTGTAGAACTACATCTGAAGCACAAATATTTAGACATAAGTTTGAAGTGGCAGACTTTACAGCACCAGAAGATGTAACCTTTTATTATGGTTTGGATTGGGGTTTTTCGCAAGACCCGACAGCTATATTGAGATGCTATATTTGGGATGGTTGTTTGTATATTGACTATGAAGCAGGTGGTCGACAAATTGAGTTAGACAATACCTACAGACTAATAGATGAAATTCCTAGAGCAAAAGAGCATATAATAAGAGGGGATTCAGCTAGACCCGAATCTATCAGTTTTGTAAGAAGGCAAGGCTATAGAATGGAAGCAGTCCATAAATGGGGTGGTAGTGTTGAAGATGGTATAGAATTTATAAGAAGTTTTAAGAGAGTATTTATCCACACTCGCTGTATAGAAACAGCAGGAGAGTTTGTTAGATATAGTTATAAAGTTGATAGGCTTACAGAGGATGTTTTACCTCACATTGTAGATGCTCACAATCATTACATTGATGCTCTACGCTATGCCTTACAACCTATGATTAAACAAAAAGGAAAACCAAAACTGGCAAAAGTTATAGGAGCGTAAAATGGGAATTGATAGTACACATCCTTTGTATAACGAATCAAAGGAAAAATGGACAAGAGTCAGAGATTCTTTTTTAGGTTCAGATGCAATAAAAACTAAGGGCGAAATCTATTTGCCTAAACTCGGAAGTCAAGACAAAGATGAATATGGGGCATATGTTCTTAGAGCCATGTATGTTAATGCTATTAAAAACACAGTACAAGGTTTGGTTGGTGCTGTTATGCGTGTTGACCCTGTTATTAATGCACCCGAAAGAATACTAGAACTTGCAGAAGATATTACAGGCACAGGTGTAACTCTTAATGATTTTATATCTAATATGCTATCTGAACAATTGCTAATGGGCAGACAAGGTATTTTGATTGACCGTACTATTGATAGAGCGTATTTGTCGGGTTACACTACAGAACAAATAACAAACTGGATGGAAGATACAATAGTTTTAAAAGAAACTTATGTAGAACAAGATTCGCAAGACCCATACATCCTAACTTACTGTGACCAATATCGTGAGTTAATGATTGATGAAGATGGAAAATTCCTAGTTAGAATTTGGAGAGAAACACAAGGTTGGAATGTTTATGAAGAAATGTACCCTACAAGAGTGGGTAATTCTTTAGAAGAAATACCATTTGTTGCGTTAAGTGGAAACGAGTTAAACCTAAATACTACACAGCCACCTTTAATGTCATTAGTAGATACTAACTTGTCAATGTATCGTACAAGTGCTGACTTAGAACATGGAAGGCACTTTACAGCTTTACCGACACCCTATGTAACTGGTATTGATGGCGATAGTGAGTTAAGAATCGGGTCAGGGTCAGCTTGGATATTACCCGACTCATCAAGTAAAGCAGGTTATCTTGAGTTTACTGGTCAAGGTTTACAGGCACTAGAAAAAGCTGTAGAAGAAAAGCGTGGAATAATGGCAGGTTTAGGTGCTAGTTTATTACAGACACAAAAAGCAGGTGTTGAGTCTGCTGAATCTTTAAGGCTAAGACAAAACTCTGAAGCATCTGTACTTGTAGGTGCTGTGTTATCTGTACAAGAAGGAATAGCTAAAGCACTTAGCGTTATGGCAGAGTGGGAAGGGGTAAGTGGTGACATTGAGGTTACACTTAATACTGACTTTGTTGATACTAAGATTCTTCCAGAAGAACTAACAGCATTGATGGGTGCATGGCAATCGGGTGCAATAAGCCATGAAACCTTCTTACACAATATGAAGAAGGGAGAGATATTACCCGAAGAAGTAACAGTAGAGGATGAAAAAGATAGGATTGATGTGCAAAACCCTTTAAACCTAGATTAACGATAAAAATGGCTTTCGTATCTTTGATTTAAGGGGGATAAAACAAATGACTGATACCGTAGGGTGGGTGAAAATGGATGAAAAACAAGAAGAAAGACACCCACCAAGCCCACCAATGTCACCTTTCTCATGAATATAAACGAAAAAATCCTCGATAAAATTACTGGCTATGCTGTAGACATTCAAAGATATGAAGCTACAGTACAGCGTAAGATTATTAAAGATTTAAAACAACTTGAAACTAAACTTGTTGTAGATCTAAAAAGGTCTAAAGTAATAACTACTGTAAATAAAAAAACACAACAAAAAAGATTAAAGGCTTTGTTAGTGCAAACAAGAGAAGCTATTAGTCAAGCCTATAAAGATATATCTAAAGAACAAATTGTTATTCTAAAAGAAGTTGCAGAATTGTCGGAGTTACAAACGGTGTCTGCTATTAACACATCTTTAAAAGTAGATGCTATTTCGCCTACTATGAGTCAGTCAATGCTTAACAGTATTGCTAATGACACTTTAATTGAGGGGTCACCTACAAAGGGATGGTGGAAAAGAAGAAACATACAGTTTCAAAGCAAGTTTGAAGATACTATACGCATGGGAATGATGCAAGGCTTAACTACTGATGCTATGGTTTCTTCCTTAGTGGGTACAAAAGTAAACAGATTTAAAGATGGTGCATTGTATTCTCAATATCGTGGTGCTGATGCTTTAGTCCGCAGTTCTATACAGACAGTAGCTAATACCTCACGCTTAGACACTTACCAAAATAACGCTGATGTTATAAAAGGTATTGAGTGGTCAGCGACTTTTGATAATCGTACATCTGAGATTTGTATGGCTTTAGATGGGTTGCAATGGGATTTGGATTATAAGCCTATAGGACACAGTAAAGTTTTTGTAGGGTCAACTGCTCATTGGAATTGCCGAAGTACACAAGTACCTGTTACAAAAAGTTGGGAAGAATTAGGTGCTAAAGGCAAGTTTGCTGAAATACCTAGAAGCACTAGAGCATCAATGGATGGGCAAGTTGCAAGTGGCAAGAATTATGAAGAATGGCTTAGATCTAAATCAAAAGCATTTCAAGTTGAAGTCTTAGGTGTGCAAAAGCAAAAACTGTGGAAAGCAGGAAAGCTAAGTTTTAGTGATTTGGTTAATCAAAGAGGGAATCCCCTCACTCTCGAAGAAATAAAAGTCAAAATCTAACTTGACAAATACGGTCAAAAGGCGTATACTTCTCTCATAGGCTTGAAAAAGTCTATATTTTAAAAACCAAAATAGGAGATACACATGAAAAACTATTACTTAGAAATTAAATTAAGTAAAAATCCCGAACCAATGAGAGATTATCATGGAAACATAATAATGTACACATTGGAAGAAGCTAAACAAAAAGCTAAAGATTTAAAAAGTTATGGCTATGTAATGATTTGCAAAGATGTAAATCTAGGATTAGGGTGGGCATAATGTCAGAACTAAAACTATTAAAGCAAGAAAAGTCTGAAATCTTAGAAGATATTGAAAGACTCGAATTAAAACACGAGCATTTTGATATTGCATTTTGTAGAAATTTTGACAAATGGTCAATTGGTGATAGACAAAGACATCAATTATTAGTGTCAAGATGGAAATCACTAAGAGAGCAAGTTTATTTAGCAGAGAGAGAGGTTATTGGTTATGAAAAATGAAAAACTAATACAGTATGCACAAAATGTAGAATACAAAGTTGTTTTAACTGAATACGATATGTGGGATGAGTACAAGTTTGATTATTGTACTTACCCATTTAAATTGTTGTTTGAGCAAGGATGTTGGTTAGTTGAAAATTTTAGTAAAGTTAATAAATTTAGTGAACTAAAAGAGTGGTGGACTAAGGCTTATACTGAAATTGAAAGAATGAAAACACTAGAACACAATATGAAACCCGACCAGTTAGATATGCAAATGAAAATACTAGCTGACTTAGGTGCTTGTATCTTACAACTAAAAATTGACAGAGAGTTGTTTTAAAAATAACTAACTCTTAACACTAAGGGTAAGGTGAGGTCTTACCCTTTTTTGTGCGTGATAAAAACTTATGCTAAAATATTACAGGACAGAGTCATTTTTTTAATATAACGGAGTTATATATGAGCGAAGAAGCAACCGAAGTAAAAACCTATTCTGAAGAAGAATTTACAGGAATCAAAACAAAATTAGACGAATTTCGTTCTAATAATGTTAAACTTATGAAAGACATGGAAGCCTTGACAAGCAAGTTTGAAGGCATTGATGTTGATGCTTACAACGATATGAAAAGTAAGCAAGAGGCAATGAAACAAAAAAAACTTATTGATGCAGGGAAGATTGATGAGTTACTCGCTGAGAAAACTAAGCAGATGAGAGAGGTACACAATAGTGAACTGGAAAAAACCAACAAAGTGAACGAATCTTTACAAGACCAGTTAGCAAAATTAGTAATTGACAATGCTGTGAGAGATTCAGCAGTTAAAGCAGGAGTTGTCGAAACTGGTATGGATGATATTTTGTTAAGATCTAAATCTGTATTTTCATTAAAAGATGGCAAGGCTGTACCTACAGATGCACAAGGCAACACTATCTTTGGACATGGAACAACTGACCCTATGTCAGTAAACGAATGGGTAAAGTCACAGATGGATGTAGCACCACATTTATTTAAATCTTCATTTGGAAGTGGCTCTAAGCATGGTAGTAGAATTAGTGCTAACAGTAGCCAAAAGTTGACACCAATGCAAAAATTAGAGATGGGCTTCCAAAAATAGGTTTATAATACACATATTGACTGTCGGAGATAGTTAGACCCTACTTTATCGCCTGTGGCATACAGTAGTAGATGTTTTTTAATCTGCCTGTATTACATGGGCATAATTTTTTTATATAGGAGTCATAATTATGGCATCAGTAACTTTAGCAGAAAGTGCAAAACTTTCGGAAGATATGTTGGTTGCAGGGGTGATTGAAAATATCATTACTGTTAACCCTTTTTATGAAGTTTTACCCTTTGCAGGTATTGAAGGTAATTCTTTAGCTTATAACAGAGAAAACGCACTTGGAGCCTCTCAATGGACAACCGTTGGTACTGCGATTTCGGGCGGAAAAGCAGCCGCAACTTTCACTCAGCTTACAACTTCATTGACTACTCTTGTAGGTGATGCAGAAGTAAACGGATTGATTCAAGCAACACGCTCTAACATTAATAACCAAAAAGCTGTGCAAGTAGCATCTAAGGCGAAAGCGTTGGGTCGTGCGTACCAAGATAAAATGATTACTGGTACTGGCTCAAGCAACGAGCTAGATGGTCTACTTAACCTAGCATCAGCAGGTCAAAAAGTAGCAAGTGCAACTAACGGTTCTAACCTTTCATTCGCTAAAATGGATGAGTGCATGGACAAAGTTACAGACAAAGATGGTGAAATCGACTACATTATGATGAACGCTAGAACTATTCGTTCATACATGGCACTACTTAGAGCATTAGGTGGAGCAGGTATCGGTGAAACAGTTACTTTGCCAAGTGGAAAGACACTTCCTGCTTACAGAGGTGTTCCAATCTACCGCAATGACTACATCCCAGTAAACCAAACACAGGGTAATGTTTCAACAGCTACTTCTGTAATTATGGGTACTTTGGATGATGGTTCTATGATGCACGGTATCTCTGGACTAACTGCAAGTGGTTCAGCAGGTATACAAGTCGTAGAGGCAGGTATTTCTGAAACTAAAGATGAAACAATTACTCGTGTTAAGTGGTACAACGGTCTTGCTCTATTCTCTGACAAGGGATTAGCGTTAATGACAGGTATTCTCGACTAAGAGAGTTTTAATCTTATCCCCTGCTTTCGGGTGGGGGATTTACAGGAGTAATTATGTCTATAGATGCAACAGTAAATGGAGCTTCGTCTGACAGTTTTTGTACAGTTGCTGAAGCAGACACTTACTTTTCAAATAAATTATATTCTACAACTTGGGATGCAGGTTCAACAGCTGACAAGGAAAAGGCTTTAAAACAAGCAACAAGAATACTAGATGAAAAAATAGCTTGGACAGGTACAAGAGCAACAAGTACACAGGCTTTAGGTTGGGGAAGAACAGATGTATATTGGGATGGCATCTCTGTATCTTCAACAGCTATTCCAAAACAAATTATTAATGCAACCTCAGAATTTGCAGGGCATCTTCTTGAAAGTGATTTAACCGTTAATGCAGAAGGCAAAGGTCTTGACTCATTAAAAGTTGGTGACATTACTTTAGATTTTGACAAGACTGACACAGCAAGTGTTATGCCCGATATAGTGCAGGAAATGTTAAGAGGGTGGGGAACAATTTATGCTAGAGCGAAGTTTGGCTCTGTAGCAGTAGTGAGGTCGTAATGCCTTATAGAGCGACAATCCAAAACTTAGTTGAATCGGCTTTTGTTACTTTAGGTGACATAACCGAAACAATATCTTACAAACACAAAACATCAAGCAGTTACAATGTAGGTACAGGAGCCGTTGCAAATGCTGTAACAAACTACTCTGTTCCTGCTGTAATTAAATTTCTTGGTGGCGAAGTTGATGGGAACACAAAAGAAAAGGAATTTACAGGTGACTTGCAAGTTATGTTTGCTAGTAAAGATTTAAATTCGGGTTCGACAGAGCCTAACACAGCAGACACAATTGAATACGATAGTGAGATATATTCTATAAATAGCATTAAGTCGGATTCTGTTAAAGCATCATACACGCTTAACCTAGTGAGGCTTGGATGAGCGTTGCTACTTTTAATGCAGATTTAGATAAGTTCGCTAGATCTACTGGCTTAGAAATTGAAAAAGTAGTCCGTAAGATTGCTGTTGAAATTTACAAAGGCGTTACAGAAAAAACACCTGTTGATACTGGTAGAGCAAAAGCTAACTGGAATATTGGATATGGAAGCATTAACTTTACTATAACAAAAGACACACAATTTAGAATTATTAGTCCACCAAAAGGGTCGGGCAAAAGACCAATTTACATTACAAATCATTTACCGTATATTGGTGCATTAGAAGGTGGTTCTAGTACACAAGCACCAAATGGCATGGTTGATTTGACTATGCTACAAGTACAAAGGAGTATCAGAAATGTCGTTCGCTAGTGAAAGAGCTAACATTGAGGGAAGATTTAATACTAACTGGACAACAACTTCTATAGCTTGGGGTAATGTAGATATTGACACACCAAACAATGCTTCGTGGGTAAGGTTTAACATACTAAACGGAGATACTGAATATAGGGCAATAGATTATGCTAAACGATATAATGGTATAATAAATATACAAATATTTGTACCGATTAAGACAGGAACAAATGTAGCTAGAGGTTATGCAGATACAATTTCTGCAATCTTTGATTCAGTTAAATTCAATGATGTTTGTTGTGATGTAGCAAGTCTTACAACAGTAGGTACTGATGACAAATGGCATCAGATTAATGTAAATGTTCCTTATTGGAGAGATTCATGAGTAAAAACGATGTAAAATT
>Ga0098055_1000550_pt1 | contig 22059 bp, 14 predicted proteins | sample 17_taG_FD_75107 | JGI IMG/M metagenome (GOLD analysis project Ga0098055, IMG submission 75107) | Marine viral communities from the Subarctic Pacific Ocean - 17_ETSP_OMZ_AT15314 metaG | ecosystem: Environmental > Aquatic > Marine > Oceanic | place: Pacific Ocean | collected 2015-01-18 | reverse complement strand
GGGTTTCTGGTCTCATAATCGTAACAAATCAGGATTTCTTGATAAAAGTCTGGACTGTACCTATGCATAAAAAAGTAATAGAGCGATTTTTTACTGGGATTTTTTTTCGCCCTTTTTTGGAATTAAAAGTTGATTTTAGTCAGAGAGGGCTAGCATACGCAAGTGTGTCTTCATCAAGCACAGCACGACACAGTTCCAGCACACTCATGAACTGGTCCACGGTTTCACAATCAAGAACTTTTTCGTCACCCTGCTCAGAGTACAGATAGAACTTACGCTTCACGGGGTCCACGACGCAGCGTGTGAGGTAGTCGTCTTGCATGGGGGGTGTCTTGCTTACCTAGGTATTATAGGACACTCAGGCGTCTTTGTCAAGGTTTACAGAGTACATTTCATCTGTTGGACGCCTCCACTTGGTCTCTCGCCTGTCGTAGTCCCATCCTCCGATTAGATAGTACTCATTGTTTCCTGGATAATCTTCAGGACTATCTCCTTCATATACAACATGGAGTTTTTCACTAGGATCCATTGGGTTAATGTAACGTGCTGCCCAAATTTCATAATAACAGTTAATGTTTGCCCCAGTACCAGACTTAATCTTAACAACCTTACCCCATTCAATGCCTTCTACAATTAGGTCTTGAGAATACCCAATTTGAGTAAGAGTCACGGTAATAGTTTTTGGGTCAACAAGACCATCCCAATACTCTGGTAAATTAATTTGATTGGCATCCTTCAGAGTTCCGCGAACGTAAATACCTGCCTCTGGTCCTTCTGCGATGACATGGCGAATTCTTTTCTTCTCATCTTTAACATGAGGAATATCAAATGCACCGCCAATAGTTTTTGCTGAAGTAGCACTTCCATTAAAAACTGGTGCAGTAACACTGGTTGAAAAAGTAGCAAGATTACCAGTGAGTGTTAGGTTTACTTGAAAATTGTCAATCTGTGCATTCCTATGATACCACGGAACACATGCATCTTTTGGATAATCATCCTCACCTTTATTTCCATACCAAATAAACTCTGGGTCGGTCATTGGTCTACCCCAACCACCTGCTTTTTTATCGCAATCCTTTGTTTTTGGTGAGGGTACAAATTCCTTTGCTGGTTCTGACATGATTAAATCTCCTTAAACTTTTCCTGATTGTAAGTATTCACTATTGTCTCCTGGATAATCCTCAGGTGACGTACCTTCATATTCTGCGATGTTTCTTTCGCAGTCCTGTCTCTCACCATAGATGTGATAGAAACAGTTGATTGGCATACCTCCATGTGCTTGAAGATATACTTTCTCCTCATCAATTCTCTTTACGATAACATTCTGATGAGCACCAATCGGAGTTAGATTGACCGTAATTGTGGTCCAATCAACTAATCCTTTCCAATATTCTGGAAAGAAAATTTCAGTTTTATTTGTTACTCTCCCCCTAATATATACGTCTGCTGTTGGTGCCTCAGGTGCAACATGTCTCAGTCGCCAATCTTTTTTAGTTGGGTGGGGGATATCAAAGTCTTTCTTTGCTGCTAGAATGTTTCCAGCATAATCAAAGACAGATATTCCAGAAACAGTTCCGCCTGCCTGAATTCTAAAATTAACATCAAGGTTACCCAATACACCTGCATTAGGAGACACCATCAATGAATATGGATTACTCAATCCAAGTGGTAATGCTCCTGGTGCAAATGCTGGAATCGAATCACTGTTGGTCAAAGGACCAATATTTGTTCCTGCAAATGGGAATGGAAAATGTAATGGTGATCCAACAACAACTGGACCTTCGATACCTGCTGATCCATTTACTCTAGTAATACCTTCACCAATGGCAGGGAAGATGCCCGTACCACATTTTAATTGTCCGCCTACATTGGCATCGTCTAAATTAAATGACATGTTTATACTTGATTTTGTTGTTGTTGATATCTTTGACCACCGACTTTAGTGTCTTTAACGGCACATGCATCACTAACTCCACGAATAACAGAACCATAGATTTTGAGGCAACTATTACCAATCACTTCAGTAATTCCTGCTGACATAATTTTAGTGTTAACCTTTGATGAAAGAAGAACTTTCTTTGCATCTACAGAAAAATTTTCAGTTGCACTAACTCTAATGTTACCTTTATCAACTGAACCTCCTACAGCAATGAGTTCAATATCGGTTGCCTGCAGTCTTATTTTACCATTTGTGGCGATAATGTCAATGTTACCATTCTTGGCATTGATCATGCAAGCATCATCGCTTTCCTCTCTGTTACTTCCACACTCGACCTGAAAGTTTCCAGGACTCATGATGGTTGTCCAACCAGTTCTCTGCCCATCTTTATCCATGGACATAAAATGCTCACCATCAGACGCAGCAAGCATGATATCAGATGTCACATCTGCTTTCTTATGAATCTTACCAAAAGCAATCGATCCGTGGTCGTTTCCATACTTAATAGCAGTAAAGTTCTGCTTTAAGTTATTGCCACCCCCAGATTTACTCGGCAATCTATCATTACTAGTGGTGGGATTAGTTGGCATTTTTATATTATAACTTACTTACTATCTAGATGAGATTTTGAGGAGTTCCTGGAATATTAAGGTTAGGATTGTTACTGTTGGCACTTGTACCCTGTCTAAGGATTGCAGAAGGTCTAGTGGTAACTCTATTAGCAATACTCTCTTGAAGAGTTGCATAAACAGGAACTAATTCTCCAGTTGTTTCATAGATTCCAGCAAACAATCTACCATCTCTGGAGAATACACTGCCATAGTAAGGTTTGCCATTGACATAACCGTTTTGTGTAAGACCAACCAAATCTGTAACTTGGATTATGTCTTCGGGCGCAAATACTTCCTCTGGAACAATAGTTGTTTCTAAGATAGGAGTTCCTCTAAATCCAACTCCAGTCAAAGATGGTACATCAATTACAGGAGTATCTGTAACTCTAATTGCTGTACCACTACCATCACCGTCACCACTACCTGTAGGAACATTGATTTTAGTAATTCTACCAAAATTATCAACTTCAAGAGTGACAGGGATATCATTAATGATTCCTATGTCACCTGAACTATAGTTAATGCCAGGAAGAGTTGGTTCAATATCTTTAATCGTAACTATCGTGGGAGTTCCTGGTCCTTTATCTGGTTCATGCCCATTTCCAGGGTCTTTTACAATGATATCAGTGACTACCCCTTTTCCTTTAACAACTTTAGGACATGGTGGCGGGATCAGCATTGCAGATATTCCAACAGGATTGGTTGTCCATGGGAATGATTTTTCAGAGATAACAACATCCTTCATGATTTTTAGAGCAAATCCAGTTGGATTATTGCCTGTCAAAACATTTCTATCAAACCTTATATTGTTACAAACAACCTTTATCTCATATTTTCCTGGAGAAAGTTCCGCATATGTAGGACTAGCTTCTCCTCTAAAATTAGATTTAGACTCTACAACTTTATTACCGTTAATATAAAGAGTTGCTCCATCATCAGATTGGAATAAGAATTTGTACTGTCCAGACTCAAAGAAATCAACATTCTTCCAAATATATGTTTTGTCTCCAAGATGATTAGTACTATCTACATCTATTGGGGGAATGAAAGGAGAAACAGAGTTTCTCAGCATATATTTACTCCAAAATTTAGCTGCTGCTCCAGACTTAATAACAAACAATGGGGGTCCCACATAAGTAACACCACCCTTAGTTACTCTTACATCTTTTGTGGGAGTGGTTGGCGCAAGCGCAAACTTACATCTGTTACCGTTAAAATCATAAAATCTACCAACAGATGCACTAATAACAAGATCACTCCAATCATTATCAGTATGGTCTTCCATCTGAACAACTTTCTCACCAGCATTTCTAAGTTTAATATTTGAGTTATTGTTACCAGGAGTTCTACTTCTTGTTGGACCAGTTGGACCAGATACTCTTATCGTTTCAGTTTGCTCACCCGATCCACCACTTTGTCTCCAAGTTTTTCCGGCAATTTCGAGGGACCTCAAAACAGATCCAGAAGTACCTGGATTGTCATCCCAATCATATTTGATTGTTACATCCCCATCACCTTGAACTAAAAGTTTAGTTCCATCAGTGGAGAACCTAGCATTAACTCCAGGAGATGATGACATGATCCTAAGTTGAGCATTTTCATCGAAACCGTTGCTGGCATCATCATCATATCTAATTCTTTTTCTACTATCATTAACTTCTAAACCAAAAGCAGTGGCATTTGCATATTCATAGTTGATTGTATATTCACCACCACTACTACTAGTATTGCCACCACCACGATTACTATTAAAGATTACATCATATACAGTACCATCTAGTAAAGATTTAGTGGTAGACTCCCTCAATTGTGGTCCATCATAAGTTTTACCGAAAGAAAATTCACCAACAAATTCAACTGAGTTTGCAAATTTTGCATCAGTCGTAACTCTAAAGTCAACATTTGTTGGTTTTCCTCCACCTGAGGATTTTGGTTTTGGTTCTCTCCAATCCCGAGTGCTGAAGATTTTTTTCTCTACTTTCTTTTGCTTAAGAGTCTTTTGATTCTCAACTTCAACAGTGATGGTATGCTTACCTTCATCTAAGTAGAACTTATGCATCGGCGGAGATGTCTCTCTAAATCCTGCCAATCTTCCCTGACCCTCTGAACCTGAACCAGCAAACGTCGCGCCACTAAAATAACCTCCACGCATTTTTTCTGCGCCATCAACTAAAATTCTTCCTCCATTGTCAACAGTTCCTTTGAGTGCATAAAAACCTGCATGAAGAATGTCAATATTCCAAGTGTTTCTATAAACAATTCCACCACCATCACTATTGATTGTTCCTAAAGGAGGAATCGGTGAGATTGCAAATCTATTCATAAACTTAGACCACGACCTTGATCCATCTCTAAATTTATGAGTAACAGGCCACCACTTTTCGTTACCGCCAGAGAATCTCGTAGTCCATGTAGGGTTATCTGGACATCTACCCTCGCTAATTGGTTTGGGTGAGATGGGAATAGGTGGAAGAGGTGCATCAATAGTGAATGCTGCTCCCATTGGATTTTGATTCCAGGTTCTGGGGGAGATTCTAGTAGTTTCAAGCACATCTGCCCTAATTCTAATGGCAAGCGCCATTGGATTGAGTCCCTTATTAGGTGCGCCCTGTTTATTTTTTACTTTAGTGATAGAAAGATCTGCGTTCTCATCAAATCCGTTGCCAATGTTATCATCATATTCAATTGTCCTTCCATTATTTTTTATAACAGATCCTGTTCCTCTAGATGATCCAATAGTCTCTACGGGATACTCTCTTCCTGCCTCAAATGTATCAGACCCAGTAATTCTTTCTTTTTCTTTATACCCATTTCCAGATTTTCTTCTAGACAGAAGAACATAATCATTCGGCGGACGACCGATTTTAACTTTAGATCCAAAAATTCCAGATACTCTTGGATTATCATCTACTCTTAAACGAAAACTAATTTCTGCAGTCCCAGATCCATCTACCTTAAGAAAGTTTTTGTCTCCACGTCTGACAAACTTTGCAGAGATATTGGACCCATCTTTTTGTCCATAAGATTTTCTACCACTAAAACCAAAATCACCACCAGGTTTTTGATAAAGTTCTGCTCTGATTCTATACTGACCTTTCCTAAAGAATCTAGTGTAGGTGCTCTTTCCAGTTGACCTGTTACTGCCTCCTACAAATCCGTCCTTCTCAATGATAACTTCATCTCCACCATTATCAACATTTTTCAGTCCATTACCAATTCCCATAGCGCCAGCACCAGAGCGATTACCAATGAATAGTTTGACTTTATCATCAACTTCCAGTTCAATCTGATAATTGCCATCAGCAGGAAAAGTGATGTGTTCCCAACGAATTATATGAGTTCCATCATAATCTTCATTCTTTTTAGTGACCGTATTGAAGGGGCAGATTCCATATGCATTTAAAAAAGAAGCATTACCGTAGAGATTTGTTCTCCAAAGTTTTCTATCTGCCTTATTAATGTAGTCTGTAGTGTTAAAGATTTCAGTTACATTTGTTCCAGAATCTTTAGGTTTTAATGATGGTTTTGCGTTTACTGTAAAAGTAAGATCCCAAGTGCTTCTAGTTTGCTCACCCCTAGGTCCAGTTCCGGTAATCTTTCTTCTATTAGTTGGGACAAAAACTCCTTGACCACATCTCACTTGCATGTCATCATTATCATTTACAGACCCAATGATGTCGGCAAAAATTACATTAGATCTAGTGCCATTTTCTTTCTGTTTACCTTTTTTGAACGCATTTGATTTCAAAGTTCCTTGTTCTGGAACCAAGTTTACGGTTTGATCTCTACTTACGGGTGCTTCTACTGCCTCAAATGTTACATCTTTAGTAACATCTCCATCCTCACCCCTTCTTCTGAAATTAACTCCACCAATTTCAACAGAATCTAATGCAACTCCAGCAGTTCTTGGATTATCATCCCACTCTAACTTGATCGTAACTCTACAATTACCTGTCGTAATTATTTGCGTGCCACTCCTACTAAATTTTGCTGTCCCATTTCGTACATTCAGGATACGAATAGATGCATTCGTATCATTACCGTCACCATCTTTTAATTTAATTCTACTACCACTACGCGAAACATCGATTTGTCCTAGATTTGCAGAATTTAAATTCGTATAGTTAATAGGAGTGCTTCTTTCATTACCACTAACACCTGAAACATTACTTCCAATGGTAACAGTTTTGGTTTGACTACCTTTTTCATTAATCTGTTGGAAAACTTGTCCTCCTACTGTCAGTCTTCCTACTGCGAGTCCAGAGGTATTGGGGTTATCATCCCAACTAAACTTTAAGGTGACATCACCCGAACCCCTAACCACAAGTTCTGACCCATCTCTAGAGAATCTGGCATTAACTCCAGGAGACGATGACATAATTCTAAGTTGAGCGTTCTCATCAAAACCATTGGCGGCATTATCATCATATCTAATTCTTTTTCCACTATCATTAACTTCTAACCCCGAAGTGGAAGAATTGCCCGTGATTGCTATAGGAAATTTTGTTTCACTGTTTGGGGTTGGTGATGGATCATTCCTTCTAATTCTATGTGATGCAGTAGCAATTGCTTGCACTTTATATTGAGTGTTTGGAAAAACTCTTACTGTTTTCTTGTAATCGTACTTACTACCTTTAAGTTTTTCTGGTTTAAATGTAAACGAATGCTTGCCATCTTCAGAAGTAAACACCATATTAATAGCAGTATTGCTCTTACTTCCCTGACCATAAACATCAAAGTTTACAGGAATTTTTTTCTTCTCATCTTGCGTATTATTTTTTACAGTGGTAGAAGTATTATCTTTCTGAGGTGCATTAAACAGGTCTACCTTAATTTTATGAACTCCTGCCTCAACAGTTTTTTTAATTACATTAGAAGGTAATGGATCTCCTCTAAAATGTCTTGCTTCCATGATGAGTTCATTATCAAGATACATCTTACCAATGTTATCTGCCATTCCTCTGAAGACATATTCACCCGAATAAGGGAAATCTTCTTCCCAATCAAAGGTACACCATCTACCAGCAAAATCACTACCAGGAACATCTGATGCAGGAACAGGAGAAATAGCATAGTTGTTCATGAATGATGGTTTTATTTTCTTATCCGTACCAGCACCAGGTCCCTTAACATCAAATCTATATTCAAGGTCAGTTGTAGAATGTCCTTCAAATTTTCTTTCACCAGTCGCAGTAAATCTACCTTGAGTTGCTCTGATTTGTAAATCATCATTGTCATTAGATGACCTAACAAAGTCGGCAAATATAGTAGATCCTTTTTTATTATTGCCTTTAATTTCTTTTGCGTCTCTTCCAAGATTTCCGATAAGACCTTGCTCAACTCCTCCCCCTTTAAAGGATCCTGAGGAAGTAATCAAATAGGTAGTGTTTACTCTTATCTTTTTCGTGACTTTAGTCTTTCTACTGTCTGTATAACTCTCTGCTTTGAATTGAAATTTGTGGGATCCATCTTCCGAAACAAACTTAAATATCAACCCTTTATCAGCATTATTTCCACCTTGAGTGAAAACCTCAAACTCTACATCTTTATACTGAGTGTTGAGTCCTGATTTAAGTTTCTCATCACCATCCCAAGCATGATGTTGTACATCATGTTTTACTCTATCTTTCTTTTTCCCAAACGAAATATTTAAAGGAGTCTCTTTTCTAGTAGACCACCAAGGATTTCTTAATTCTTTTAAATATTTTTGGTATCTTGCAATCTCAATACCGATGGGATCCTTTGCAAAAGTAGCATATAAAGTTGGATCCCAGTCTCCTAAATCATCTCCATCAGGACCTACTCTATTTCCATATCCAGTGAGACCTGGAATACCATTTCTAGGATCGAAATCATATATTTCAAAATCATCCTCATCATCATAAGTTATTAGTGTCGGAGATGTTGATACACCAATCACTGATGTAGCAACAACTCCACTTCCCCTTTTATTTGGATCAATTACACTAACTTTTGGTGGACACCTATATCCAAATCCACCAGAAGTCACTACAATATCCAAAATACCACCATCATCACCGATGATAGGAACAGCAGATGCACCAACACCACCACACCCAGAGATAACTACAATCGGACCTCCATTACCAACCGTTCCAATGCCGGTAGGAGCAGGTCCAAGTCCAGTTGGTCGGTCTGTAGGAGGTGTAAGTCCAGTTGGTCGGTCTGTAGGAGGTGTAAGTCCAGTTGGTCGTTGTCCATATGGTCCGCGAGGAAGATAATCATGCAGATTTGTATTATTACCAGGACTTCCAGTTCCTATTGCAACAGCATTTCCAATAGTTTGTGGACTTAAACCAACCACTCCCTGACAAGTTCCATCTGCAGCAGTATTACTTGGGAGAATATCCTCTGGTTTTAAATTATTAACCTCATTTATATTAAAATATTTTACTCCATCTCTCGTCTCTACGATAAAAGTGGTGCCAGGATTTTTAAATGCATAATTGTTGGCAGCAAGGATGCTAACATTTTGTATATAACCTCTATCAGTTGAAATATATCCAACTTGAATATCTTTTTTTTGCGTTGGTCCGAAGATATTAAACGACATTCGGTGCTATGAATTACTGTTCATCATAGTGGTATTTATCATGAAATATCAAGAGAATCTATGGCTGCTTGTCTCTCCGTTTGCTCTGCTTGAGTCAAGGGTCTACTCGTAATTTCTGTTGTTTCTGGATTCACAGTAGTTACTGGTTTAGGATGAATTACTGGTGGCGTGTCTCTAGTGGGTTCAACATACGGAGTGTCTTCAATTGCAGGTCCTTCCGTAGCATTGACAACTCCCTTTGCAACAGATGCTTCACTTGGTAATTGTCCTGGAGGTGTTCCATCACCACCAGCGCAGAACGTGTATATATCTGATGTAGCAACATTAGGAGATAAATCGCACCCAAAAACATTAAAACTAAGATTGGTAAAATTCATCGCAGCTGCCATACCTCCACTAATATCTGGAATCAAATTTTTTATATCAGCAAGGGCACCTGATACTCCTGCCAACATGCTAGAGATATCTTCCATGTATGCATTCATATTATCAAGAAGATTATTATTAGCATCATCAATAGCAGATTTTTTACCTGCAAAAACAGAACTTACAATGTCTTCCGAATAACAAATAGGAACTTTAGGATTTGTTTTATCATTAGGAGTTTTTCCATTATCATCCACACCCTTTGATGCTCTGTCATTAGCATCTTTTTCAAGTTGGTCTGGATTCAAAGCATCATTTAAAACTCCTGCTATGAGATCACACATTCCATCCATCAATTTATTATATAAACACATGCATAATTCTGTAAGAACCTCTTTCATATCAGAGAATTGATATCTCAGAGATGATGGAAGTGCCGCAACAACTGCATTCATTCCTTTATTGAGTATTTTCATCGCATACTCCATTACCTTATCCATAAGGATTTTGATATATTTTGCTATTTCACAAGCAGCATCTCTGATTAATTTCTGTAAATTATTAATAGTGCTAGAGACAGCATCAACATAACTTTGGATTGCCTGAAGATACTTATCAATTTTACTAGTAAGATTTTCTATTACAGTTTGAATACCTTTCAATGCTGACTGAACTAGATTATTTTGCCCATCTGGTTTCATCAAAACAATCTTTTCATCACACTTAGCAGATCTTTTTACATCTCCAGCAGTGATTTGATGGACGGATTCATTTTCAAGAGCTGCCCCTGGTGCTGGTGGAGCACCTGGTCCTGCCTCCGACTGTGCTTCCTTCTGTGCAGCTGCTTCTCTGGCAAGTGCTTCCGCTACTGCTGCATCTTCACGAGCGAGAGTTGCCTCAGCAGATCTATCTAGATTTGGATCAAAAGGATCATAAGCAGCAGTCGGAGTAGAATTTGCGCTACCTGATGAATGTTTTGCTGTAGTTCCCTTTCTTGCAGGTTGTTTAATTACCTTGTCTTGGTCTGGAGTAATCTCCTTTGCATTACCTTTACTTTTTTTACCAGTAGAATATCCACTCTTCGCAATACTTCCTGCTTGAGCGTTAGTTACAGAATTATCACCGATAATTTGGGATAGTTCTGTCTGAGAGTTATTGCCCAAGACTCCCATAATGACAGGAACTTGTTGGTCCTGTCCATCAAGAAAGAAACCAAACACCATGTTCCCCTGACGGAGTTGAGATGATGCTCCACCATTTGCTTGGAATCCACCTCCCGTGACAGGATACATAATATTTGCCCAAGGCAACTGATCTGAAGGAATATCAGTTTCACCTTGGTCATGAAGACCAATGATTCTTACTTTATATCTCTTACCCCAACCAGGAATACTATATTTGTCCTCATAATTACCTTCGTTAATATTCTCCCTCCAAGTAGAGTCGTCAGCAATCTGACCGACCCACCATAAGAAAGACGCTCCAAGAAATCCAGGGTTAAATAGTGTTCCTCCTTCCATCAGTCGTCGTACATCCTACATTCGTCTGCTTCAGGTTCCATCTCACAATAAAGTTCTAATGCTGTAGGATCATGATGGTCACCAGCAGCAATTTCTTCCTTATGATTCTCAACATATACATTGAGTTCATTTAGTTCGCCTTCAATGTGGCGACGTTGTTGGGGCGAAGTAGTTGGATCTTCAAGGATCTTTTTATCTACTTCAATATGCTTTTCTACACTTTCCATTTTTTTTAATTACGTGATTTTGGTTTTCTTCCGAAAGAGTCTCTAGCTAAATTGCATTGAGTATATGTTCCTTCAGATGTAATTTGATGACAGATATCCGTTATAATATATAGCCCACCATCTTTGCGATCCACATCAGAAGTCTTTTCTTTTTTAAGTCCTGGTGAATCTATGTAAATCGCATCGCCAGCGTGCAAAGAAAAATTACCTGCAATCGTTATACTTGCTCTCGCAGAGTACATTTGATTGTACCTCATAACAGATTGATTTGCAATTTGACCATACTCAAAGTTCTCCTCTCCTGACTTAGAAAGTTGTTGGTCAACATCTCCAGCTGGAGCAGTTCCTTTATCGAGTAAGAAGTAAGTTGTTCTTGAGAACTCTTCGTTCGTTCCTTCCTGGTCAAACTCTTTATTTCTAAATTTCTTTCCAAGATATAAATCTTTACCACCTAGTGTTAATGATTCCTCAACACCCTTCTCTGATACGTTTGGTGCCTTTACTTCATAGTAGCATGTAAAGGGATCAAATAAAACCGTTCTACTAGAGAAAGCACCCATCTGCAATTTGCTTTGCACATTTGTACTGTTATCTTTTTTGAAGTCAAGAATCTTTTGATCATATCCTTCAGGGATATTACCATTAACGTCGGGTGTTTCATTATAAATTAACTTTAATTTTGGTTCTTGACTCAATAAACCATCAATAGATTTAAAAAAGAAACCTTCAGATGTTTCATAGAAAAAATATCCAGCACTCTTACCAAGAGTTTGATTTTCTTCTGACACAGATTTATTACACAGCCAAGTCAATGTATAAAAAGGTTTCTTATTATTACCAAAAAAATTATATAAGTTTGAAGTTTGTTCGATATCAACAGTCTTTTCTGTACCAAGATATTTTTTGTCAGTCATCAACTTATTGATGTGATCGGAAACCTTGCCGTCAAATCTTTGATTAACTCTTTTCTTTTCATTCAGAATAAACTCTTTAGATACTAGATCTAAAGTTACCATCGAGTCTTGTGTTCTATCTACATTATTAGTAATTTTATTGACATATAAAATTGGTTCTAAAGTGTTTTCATTATTATCAGAAAATTTTAATCTGACCTGCTCTTGCCCAACTAAAGGCAATGCCTCGGTTACAGTTTTATCATCAAGACTATCTCCACTGTCAATAAAACTAACTCTGACTTTAATAGTATCACTCATGATACTTTCTGTATAAGTCATTCCAGCAAAACCATTAGTAAGACCAGCAATTTTACTTTGGTCTACGTTTGACTGGATGTCTATCTGTTTAATACTAGTGGGTTCAGCATCCTTAGAAAATACTTCTTGCGACATGTATAGTTACCTCTTACTACTATTTAACCTTGATATTCCAAGAACTCAAATGGATTTGAACCACCCATAAGAACTGGTAACAATGTTGTTGAGGAGGAACCACCAGATGCCATCACCTGTGGCGCATCTTCAGACTCCTCAGGGACTATGACTGTCTGCTCTGCTCTTGCATCATAAGGAGCATAGTCTCTGATTGCTTTGATAATCCCTGCTTTGTCTGATGCCTGATTCATAGCAAGTAACAAATTCCTTGCTGGACCAGCACTATCAACGTCAATGATTATCTCACCAGCAGTCAGCATGGCAGGAACATTGTCAATGCCACCAGGTCCTCTTACTAAACCACCGTATTGATATTTTGCTAAGGTATTGACATACCTCTTCATCACTTCATCTGGTGCCTGCATGTGAACATGAGTTCCATCTTTATTTTTTGGTCTTATGTTTCCAGTAAATCCTTGAGTACCAAGTGAAGTTGAGAATGCTTTTACAGTTTGTCCGGCTTTCACTCCAATTTTATCAAAGTGACCTAACTCAACTTTTTGACCAGAGTCACTCATAAGTTCGACCCAGTTTCCACCACCGCCTGCAGAACCAGCCCAAGAAACTTTACCACTTACAGGAGAAGGAACTGGTATACCAAAAAACTTTTTATTCTTATACAAAGTAAAGTCTTGAACTAAAGCACCTCTACCATCTTTACTTCTTTGATATGTGTGGTGTGGTGGAAGTTGTGAAAAGTTGCTTATAGTTTGTCCACTTCTAGTTACAGTGTATCCACTAGCACCAGCTTGCATCTCTGGAGTTTCTGGTAATCCTTGTTCAACTCCATCTGGTGTTGCATTATTACCTACCTGTCCTGATTTAATTTTCTTTTTATATTCCTCATAATATTGTCTTTTCTGGGGCCAACTTGTGTCTGATCCACCAACTGTTCTTAAAGAACCTTCCATGGTGTTAATATCTTTTCCATACCTCTTATTTGCATTTATCATGAAACCAACTGCTGCTTCTGCAGAAACAGTAGGATTATTCAGTAGTTGTAACGGGTCTCCTTCAAGATCTCTACCAATAAGCTCTCCAATTTCTCTATAATTTGAACGACCGGTCAATTGAATGTGACCCCTGCCAATATATCGATATCCATCATCGGGTTTTTCATTCATACTAACATACTTTGGTTGATATACATGATCATAGAATGCTTTCTTTCCAGCATTAATTAACTGTTGTGCATGTGCTACATCTCTAAATCTACCACGAAATATCTTATTTGCACGTTCAGCAGAAACATACATCTTTTCTTCTGTTGCCTGGAAATTTGATTCTCCTTTTACAATTGCCATCAGAACAGCAGGATCACCAGTATAATTGTATTTCTTCATAGCATCTAAAAGATGCTGTTCACCAATCCGCGCTCCCTTCATGCTTCCAATAAAAGGAGAACTTCCTGGGACCAACTCACCAGAAGAAGAATCTCTATCACCTGGTATAGAACCTGGTCCGTCAGTAGAACCATACGAAGAGTTAGGTAAATATTTTTTCTTCAAATCATCTCTCAAGGTATCCTCAAATGTTTTAGATACCCAATCAGTTACATCTAACTGAGGGAGATTCTCAGCAAGTCCACCTTGATTATATCCTAGTACACCAATTTTATTTTTTACTAAACCATCATCAACCAGTATATTAATACCGCGACCAATATTTGAATAATCTCTTGAGGTAATATCTTGATCCAAAATTAACTTGGATGCCACTCTTAAGATAGGTCCAAAGTATTCGTTCTTCCCTAACTCATTACCAACTTTAGTTGTTTTTTCTGCAAGAATTTTTCCACCTTGTCCAAGTGGTTTCTGAGCATTTCCAGTGCCAGCCCATCCAAGGAAATCCCACCATTCTCTATTATTTTTTTCTACATCATCTGGATCTAGTTTTTTCTCATCTACCGTAGGCAGCGGTTGCATTACTTCTCTAGTTGGTCTAGCAAGTCTAAGTTTTTTTCTTTTTTTCTTTTTAGTTTTAATACCACGCTGTACTTTACCCTTTCCAGATCCTTTAACCTTACCACCTTCTTGCATCTTAGCCACCATTTCTTTGGTGGCTTCATTGTCACCAAAAATGTTTCCAAAAGATCCTTTCTCTTTAAACCCAAATCCTAGAGTTGCTACATTTAATAACTGACGAATACCCTCACGAACTCTGGCATCAAACTTTGCAAGATTTTTTCTCTGCTTCTTCATCCCCTCAGTATCACCAAGAAGAGCCATGATACCAAAACTAATTAACTCAATCGCATATCTGAATGGTGCTCCAACGATATCAAGAAGAAGACCAAGACCATTAAGATTATGATTTACAAATCTTGCTCCCTGATATAATAACCAATCAAGTGGTTTTCTTGGATCAAGAGGACCTTTCTCTTCATATCTTTGTTTAGCACCACCTTCAAGACCCTTACCAATTTTTCTGAGTTGGAAAGCACCTTCACCTAGTGCAGATGAAAGCAATCCAACACCAGCAACAACCGCAGCAGCAGTAGCGGCAGCACCACCAGCAACACCAGCAGTTCCCTTAGCGCCAGCAGCGGCAGTTCCCTTAGCAGCAGTGGCACCCTTAGCAGCAGTAGCACCTTTAGCGGCACCCTTTCCTTTTATAAAATCTAAGAGTCCAGGTCCATCATCTCCGCCACCCATCAATGCCTCTGCTGCCATGGCAGCAGCAATGGTGGTTGTTAAAAATATTGCAGTGTCTATTAAACCAAGAACTTTGTCACTATTTTCTCCAAAGAGAGGACCTATACCTTTTTCTATGGCACCAAACGTAAAATTATATGCTTTGATACCCCAGTCAGCAAACGTGGTTAGAGCATCGACCATTAGGATGCCAAAGTCTGCCAAGAAAGTTGTTATACCATCAATCGCTCTGACTATACCAGGCAAGAGTCCTGCAAAGTCAACCATTTTAGATAGGAATAATCCCATCAAAATATTTCCTATAAATCTTTTTAGCCAACCAAACACACCAAGTTTAGGTAACTGTTTAAGAGATGGTTTTTTCTTCTCTGGTTTCTTATCTTTTGTTTCTAGTTTTTGTTCTCTATTCTTTCTATCGTCATCTTTATCTGCTTGCTTCTCTGCCTTTAGATTATCTTTCTCTGCTTTGTAAACACCAGTGACAATCTTCTCAATGGTCAGAACCTTCTCATGAATGATGGCAAGGTAGTCTCCTTTAGCAACAGGACCAGTGGAAACCTTTTGAATAGGTGCCATCGCCTTTGTTATTGCTGTAGTAGGAGACTTAACTAATGCACTACCCTTCCTTTGACCCTGCTGTTGACCTTGAGGATCTTGTCTGGGTGCAATCGCAGATGGTTTCACCTTCTTTTTGCGTCCCATAATGTTAGATGCAACAGCACGGCCGCCGCCTTTAGCCAATCCCTTTGCCAACGCTCCGATTATTGCCATCTTACACTATCCCCAAAATCTTACGCTTGGAAGCACTTCCATTACCAGCATTGATATCAGGAGTTTTAGATCCTCCGCGTGGTGCTGGAAGACTATCATTAGATTTTGTTTTTGGTATTCTAATGACCGATACTTTAGCTTGCATTGGTGCTTCAGGAGAATTAAATCTTGGAGTGTTAGTACCCAGTTTTAGATTACCATCTGAAACCATACCACCTTGGTTCATACCAACCCATCCACGAGGATCATACCATTCTCTTTGTGGTTTTCCTGGTTTAGGTGATGGTGCGGTTAACTGAGGTATTGGTTCTGGTTTAGATGGATCACCACCTAACGCCTTAGTTGCAGCATCATAATTGCCACCTTCAAACTGCTTTACTGCTGCTGAAACATTGGGTCTAGCAGTTGTTGGTTTTGCTGACCCTGTAATCCGTTTATCATCCCTATCTACCTCCCCAACTGCGATTCTACTACCAAGTGCTCTTTGATTCAACCAACCAAGGTCTTCTGCAAACTTACCTAAGGCAGCAGCGCCAAAGTATGCTGCCTCACCAAAAGCACCACTTAACATTTGGTCTTTTGCATTCTGTAAATATTCTGCTGTAGACTTATTAAAGTTATACCTATCATCAGTGTACAAAACATTTCCACCATCTTTAGTAGATGCAGTAAATCTTCCTAGGATAGAGTTAAATGCTTTACCACCAGGACCAAGATCATCAGTATACGCGCCACCACCTGCTCTCCCTTTATTGATATCCTCTTGGTTCCAGTTCATTTTAACTTCACCATCCTTACCCATAACCAACCCAGATTTTTCTAAAGTTTTATCAATAGTAAGTTGACGCATCCTATCAACTTCAGGGTTACTCATAATCTTAAATGGCATTCCAAGAGGACCCAACAATGCCTTAACAAAGGTCATGTTCCTCATCATACCGGGACTACTAGTTGGAATAGGGATTAATCCCTTATCCACCATGTCCTGCATAGGAGAATCTTCAGGTAGAGAATCAACTATACTATCCATAGCTTTTATACTACTATCATTGACACTAGCAGTTATCTCTGTCATTTTCGTATAAGATTCACTTGAAGTAGCAGCAGACAGACCATCAAAAGTACCAGCAACCGCAGAAGTTGCTCCCTCCTTAAGAGACTCACCAGTAGACATCGCTGTATCAAAAATACCTTGACCAGTTTTTTCTATCTGTCGTTGCATTTCACCACTTTCATAATAATTAACTACATCATTAGCAACTTGTTGCCCTGCGTTTGCAAGTCCAGTAGCAAATTGTTCACTCTGCCGATATGCACCAATCGCTGTTTGTTCTAGTGTTAATTGTGTCTGTTGCGCCAGTGTTTGCGATCCTACTGCAATACCAACTAATGCTGTTTCTATTCTTGGAATTATTTGCTCTGCTTGGTGAATCAAATGTACAAGTCTGTTCTCCAGTTGCCTCTGTACAGTGACTCCCATGTTTATTATAGGATCAGTGTAAGGTCCACCTTCTCCACCAGGTTTTTGACCGGGCGGGAGACCCATCATATCACGGTATCTTTGATCAACACCACGATAATTTGCCCTATCTTCGTATGCTAAAACAGTTCTTATAACATCACCAATAATAGGAAGATCCCCAAAATGCGTATTCATTCTCTGTAGGGGACTCATTTTCTCAGGACCACCTTCTCCACCAATATATCCACCACCTGCAGCATAAACTTTATTCTTCACCATTTTTGGCAGATTAGTTCCTCCACCAGCAGCATTCATTCCTTCGAGTGCTTTAACACCATACTTTTGTACGGCACCACGAGACATAACAAACTCACCAGCAGTAAGCATTGCTGGTACTTTATCAGTTCCACCAGGACCATCTACTTCACCTTCAGATCCAGTTCCAGATGGAACTTCAAGTTCTACTTTTGCAGGAGAAGATAGTTTTACAGTATCATCTTTCTTCTTACCAAAATTATCAAACAAAGAACCGATACCAGCACCGGCAGCCATTCCAAGTGGACCAAATAAAGATCCAAATGCCATGCCCTTCTGAGCACCAGACATTCCCTGGTTTCTCTCTGCATTTTTAGGAAGTGGTTCTACTTTTGGTGGTTTTGCTAATCCGCCACCAGAGAATCCTTGTGTTTGGGTTTCTCCACCTCCACCTGCTAATGCACTAGTAGCAGCATAAGTACCTCCAACTGTCAATGCAGTTGTGAGTCCAGCAGCTATAAGTCTTCCTTTTTTACCACCAAGTAGTCGTGCAAATTTTCTAGCACCCAGACCACCGACTAGTTTTTTTGCTGCTAAAAGTTTTGCAATAGCAACAGTAAGTTTTACTGCTCCACCAATTAAAGTCTTAGTAAGACCAAAGATAAATCTTCCTAGTCCAGTACCAAATACAAGATATAATGATAATAACTTAGGCCAATGTTTACCTAGAAATTGTATTATATTTTTTAGTTTCTTCTGATTATCCGGTTTAGATATCCAACCTATCAGTTTAACTAGAAACTTTCCAATTAATATATTTGCAATGAAACCAAATATCCTATCAAAAATTCCTCTGACAGGTGCAATTATTTTTTGTGCTGTCTTAAATAATGCAGAGAATCCCTTCTCTAAATTACTTTCCTTAAGTTTTCTCGCATCTCTCTGTGCTTTCTTTCTATCAAACTCACCCGCTTTCTTCTTTAAATTGTATTGATCCTTAAGTGTATCGGCAATATTAGTAACCGACTTAGCAATTTGTTCTAAAAGATTTGTTGGTTTTTCCTTTTTCTTTGCTTTAGTATCTTCTTCTGCCTCAGGTGCCTGATAGGGAACTATCGCACTAGTAGGTAATGCTTTTGGTTTTGGTCCAACATCAACCGAATCAAATTTTAATTTAGACGGATCGATTACACCAGTCCTTACATTCTGTCGTACTTCAGATGCAGTTCTTTTCTTAAAAGCATCTGCAGATATTTTTGTCTTTCTTGCTTTAAACTTAGGGTCTGCTGCTTTTCTTTGCTTTCTTACTTTTACTACTTCTTGCTGAAGGATGGTAGATCTCTCATCACCCGCACCCTTCGTTTGAAACTGAATAGTTGCAATCGCCTCTTTTAACGCACTAAGATAATCCTCCTCTTCGGAGAGATTATCCAGGTCTACACCCATCTCTAAGAGTATTTCTATTGGATCGGTAGTAGTCCTAGATGCCATTCGCTTGCTGATGCTTTAACTTTTCTTCTTCAAGATGTTGTTGTAATAAAGCGACGTAGATATCACGTTCCCATGGTATCATATTTTCAATCTCCGTTAATGAGTATTTATGATACTGAATCAGCGAAAAATTTAACCTGAGGTATGATTCAAGGTTCATATGAACCATGCCTACGCGAAAAAAGACGCTAATCCCTCAAGTACAACATCACTCTTAACTTTAGTAGCAGGGTTAGTCACAGAAACAGTGTGCGATAACTTAGGCATTGTCTCAAAGAACTTCTCAATACCTTTAAACTGAGACGAGTTCATAGACTCAAGGAACTCATTGATTTCTTTCTTGGTACAATCTCCTGCTGCCCACACCTCTTCTTCACTACAAATAGATTCAATACAAGATGCAATCAAATCAAATGATTGGTCCATCGCATTCTTATCTTCAAAGTCAAAGTTGTTTTTGATAAATTGTTCCAAAGAAGGATACTTCATTACCATCATCAAGTCATCACCAATCTTAATCTTATTATCATGTTCTTCATCTTTCTGAATTTTAATGTCATCAATATTAATTGAGACAGGAACTTCAGTTTCACCATCATCAGGACAAACAATATTGAGTTCAATCTCTTCACCAACCGACTTACCACGAATGTTTAGGAAGAGGAATTCAATATCAAATGTAGGGAGTTGTTCTACTTTGATACCTTTTGTCTTAATACAGTTCTTAATAACACCTTTGATGGCAGTAGTAATCTGTTTAGTATCTTCACTCTCCAGAGCAATGACTAAAATCTTTTCCTCTTTTACAAGGAAAGGTCTGTATTGAATTGGTTCTCCTGTCGATGGCAACTCAAGTTCATATGTTGGTGTAGCAATCTTTGGTAAAGGCATAATATCCTATAGAGTTTTTCAGTGTGATTATTTAGTGGGGTTAGGCAACTGTTTCGGTAAAAGGATTACTGCCAGATCCATCAAGAAAATCTCCAAAATTAGTAGAGTTCTGATTATTATCTCCAAAGTTGTTATAATATTCGTCGGAATTTAGAACTGACTGAATTTTTTGTACTGGAGATGCTGTTGGGGGTGTTAATGATGGAGAATCTGAAGCAATGTTAGAACTACTAGACCTTCTAACAGTATAGCGAATATAATTCATGGACACGGTACACTTCAAAAGATTTGCTGCCTCATAAGAGACTGGCATTGAATTAATTGATATTGGGAATGACCTGTAAAATTCATACTCTAGATATTGTCCAGTGGGATTCCATTGAGGATTGGATAGTGGACTGTTAGCCTTTTTCCCAAAGTCTTTCTCAAACTTATACACCTTGAGTCCTCTATCAGCAGTATAATCATCTGCATAATTCATTCTATAGTAATAGTTTTTACTGCCAAGGGTGTTGCGATCAGCAGATACAAAGTCTCCAGTGGTTCCTGCTCCAGTTATAAAATCAATCCAAGTCTCAAAAAATATGATAGGTAGATAATTTTCCACATCAACATAAAAAGTAAAGTCAATTCTATCATCAAAGAATCTTCTATGTGCGTGCCTTTCAGTCACACCCGTATGATCATTATTAATCTCCATAGTCGCAATACTAGATCCTGGTAGAACTGCCTCAGAGCAGAGTAAGTTCAAGGTTTCTTGACTAGTACCAAATGTCATACCAGCAGAATTAAGTTTCTGAGTGAAAGCATCAGCTCCCGTTGCTCCCCCAGAGGGTAAAGCAAACTCCACTAGAAAATGCGATGTTATTGATGGTCTTAGTATTGATGATTTGATATCATCAACTGTTTTTACGCTAGGCATCTATAAATAGTTTTTTACCTTATATACTATGTATGGGAGAAAGCATAAAAAGTAAATACAAACCTTCGCATCCAAAGAAATATAAAGGTAATGTTGAAAATATCATCTGCCGTAGTAGTTGGGAGCGAAAGTTTTGTCGTTACTGTGATCTAAACGAAAATATTCTTGAGTGGGGTAGTGAGGAGTTTTACATTCCATATGTATCTCCAGTCGATCGACGAGTTCATAAGTATTACCCAGACTTTATTATTAAAGTCAAGGAGAGTACAGGCACAATTAAAACTTACGTGGTAGAAGTAAAACCAAAAAGAGAAACTCTACCACCAGTGCCAGGTAAAAAGCAAAAGAAAACTTTGATACGTGAGTGTACAACCTATGCAGTCAACCAAGCAAAATGGAAAGCTGCTGTTGAGTTCTGTGCTGATAGAAGAATTGAATTCAAAATAATCACAGAGAAAGAACTCGGAATCAGATGAACCGTATCGAACCCATACTCACAAAATTAAACGAGACCATGGACACTGAGGATCAGATGATACTGATCATGGATGCTCTCAATGATACCGTTACTCCTGTCCCGGATCCTGGAACTCTCTGCACATTTTTATACCAAGCAAAAACTCCCAGAATAAGATACGATCAGCATCCTTTAGTCCTGGTAACAGAACTATTCCAATGGGGATTCCGTGGGTTTAACTTCCATTGGAGAAAGTATAGACAATATACTTGGGAAGAAATCTCAGGTCAAGTTTATATTGTACAGAGAGATGAACTTGATGAGTTAAACTCAATACAATATGGAAAATTTGTGCTAAATAGATAAAAAAGATAGTGCGTAATGGCCGATACATACGGAGGGAAAGGCAGCGACAATACCTTTGAGATTGCGGGTAAAAGGGTTTATTGTGTCGTTGACGCTAAAACTGGAGAAGCAACTTATTATGAGGATAGGACGAATCCTCTGGGAGTTCTTAATGACATTAAG
>Ga0098055_1000538_pt1 | contig 22342 bp, 27 predicted proteins | sample 17_taG_FD_75107 | JGI IMG/M metagenome (GOLD analysis project Ga0098055, IMG submission 75107) | Marine viral communities from the Subarctic Pacific Ocean - 17_ETSP_OMZ_AT15314 metaG | ecosystem: Environmental > Aquatic > Marine > Oceanic | place: Pacific Ocean | collected 2015-01-18 | reverse complement strand
TCAGTGGGCGGAACATTATTCTTAATAGCACTAGGTTGGATATTACGCCTAGTTGGTGTTGAATATGATTTGCAGAAGAAAGAAGCGGCATACAGAAAAATACTTGTTATCGCAGAAGATGATGAAACAGTAAGACCAAAGACTATTAACGAACTTTTCCAAGATGTTCGTAATATTCACTTTAAGTCTTATTTGCGTTACTTGTACTTTAATGTAGGACGTATTACATACTTACAAGCAAACGTACTAAGTGCTTATGTGTTCTTGGCACCGGCTATTGTAGCAGGCGTTGTAACACTAGGTGTAATGCAACAGATTATTCGTGCATTTGGTAGAGTTGAAGGTTCAATGCAATATCTCTTTAGAGCGTGGCCAACACTTATTGAGTTAATGAGTGTATTCAAACGTTTAAGAGAGTTTGAACGTCAAATCAAAGAGCGTAGTTAAGTATAAACTTAACATGATACATATCAAGTTTTTTGATAAATATATCTATGCCTGACGTAGTTTTGTTGGGCGTAGATAATTTCAAAGGAGATTACATTAATGTATACAACAGAGATTGTCAAGGATAGATTTTGGATTCTGGAAGATTCTGGTGTTAAACTAGGAACTATCAGAAAGTCTGGCGAAAATTTTGAAGTAATCTTGCGAGGTGAAGGTGTTGAAGACCTATCTCAGCAGGCACTAACTACAAAATACGGTCGGAAGATTTTGGAATCCAAAATATCCACTAAGATTGAAAGTGTAGACTACGGTAAAGCATTGACAGAAGTTGAAGGTTATCCGTGTAAGCACAAAGGTTTTAATACTGGATTTAGTGAAAAACGTGGAAAGAAATGTCCAGTATATACCAAGAGTGAAACGAGCAAAGTGTTTTACGCCGCAGGATATTATGGATTACATTTCAGTGGTATTTGGCGTAACGCTTATTGTGTTAAATTAGAAACACTAGATAACTATGAATTCGTCGGTCCTTTTAAGACTAAAACCGAACTAGAAGCAGAAGTATTAAGAGTAAGTAAAAGTTAATGTATAAAAATTTGAAAGATTTTCTAGCAATAATTAAACGTTCAAATTTAAGGGGAGATACAATTGTTAAACTCCCGATGCGGACTGCATTGGATATTGAAAATGAGTTAGCGATACTATTACTTGAATTAAAGGACAACGATACCAACGGGGAAAAGGTATTTGACGGAGGAAAGTTTAAAAACTAACCAAACAAATAGAGGTACCCCAATGGTAAAGAGTATAAAGAAATCAGCACTAATTATTTTAGTGGCAGTTATAGTATCGACCATCACATCAGCATATTACCGTGATATACAAGAAAACATACACGATGGTATAGCCTGGACATATAAGAAAAACGAAACAGTAGGTGAATTCTTATATGAAGCAAACAGATATGTGCTTAATGGCCGCGCATTTGACGGCGAAAGAAAAATTAAAGACACAATCCATGCTGGATTTAGAAGTGTAGTAATGATACGAAACGTTACTACAGACGATAACCCAGCACCCCAAGCCGGCGCTGGACAAGGTACTGGATTCTTCTTCAAAGTAGATGATGAGTACGGTTACATTGCTACAAACACACACGTAGTAGACCAGGCATTTCATATGCCATTAAATTTCAAATTAAAAGTAAACACTGCGGTTGATTATTGGGCATATGATGCCGAAGTAATTGGCGTTGACGAAGTGGCAGATGTCGCTGTTATCCGTATTGCAAAGAAAGATATGGAAGAGTGGGAAGCACTTGAGTTTGAAGACGCTGACAACATCGGAGAAGGTGAACCGATAGTTGTTATTGGTCATGGTCTAAGTTTAAACTATTCAGCAACAGAAGGTATTATTAACTACTATAATAGATACGGTATGTATCCTTTAAGATTGGGCATACAGATTGATGCAGTTGTTAACCAAGGTAATAGTGGTGGACCTATCTTAAATACAGACTTGAAAGTTGTCGGTGTTGTAGACAGTATCTTGTCACCGGGAAGACCTATACCAGGTTGGGATGGTGTTGGTATGGGAGTTGCGATATCACAAGTTAAACGTACAATTGATTATATTCTTAGTGATGAATACAAAGAAAAAAAATATGTACCTTATTCAGCATTCCCTTTGTCATTTATGGCATTAACATACGATGAAGCAATGTTAGTATACCAAGACGTAGAGCCTAAAGATAGAAAAATGGTTCGTATTGTTGTTAATGAACAGACAAAGGATTATCCGGGCACATTGGCTGGACTACAAGATGGAGATATTATATTAGAACTTAACGGCAAAGAGTTAAGGTCAGGATTTAAAATAATTAAAGATATAATTCTATCTCATCCAGGTGATGAATGGACTATTAAGGTTCGTAGAGGTGAAGAAGAAATAGAAGTGTCATTTATTTTAGAAGAAATGCCAAGAGAAGATGTCTTAAAACTAGTAAAAAGACCCAAATCTGGTCGATGAAAACTGCATAGATTTTGATACTAATCATGTAAAACAACTAGATATGTGATAAATACTAGTAGTAATTTAGACTATTTGAGGAACTAAAATATGGCAAGACCAAAACCAACGATTATCTTAGAACATACAGATAATCAAACGTATCGCAGTGAGCAAGTTCTAAAGGCTACGGCGGTATATGCAGTATTCTATAAGGGTGTCGCTATTAACTTACGTAGTCTTAACTCGTTAGTTAACTTTCCAGGACCTAAGTATAAGAAAGTATCGTTCTCTAATCCAGGACATGCTATCAACTTGGCTCAGCGGTTAAACAAACTATTTAGATGTGATGATTTTGAGGTGTATATTCTAACAAAAGGTGAAAAGTTAGAATTAGAGTAAAGTTGAATAAAAAAGAACTCATACAGTATCTTAACGATAATACGACAGGCAAAGTTGCAGGTCGCAAGATTATTAAAGTTAATGATATCTTTATTAGTGGCACTGGTAACACCAGCAACTATCGACTTACTGCATTCGGAAAAGACATTATAAAGAAGCACTTTGATGCATATACAATCACACTGACATCAAAAACAAAGACAGAGACCGGTAACCAAATATTAACATTGGACCGGTATCTGCATTCCCCTTACTACATTTATAAAGGCAAACTCACTTTGTTTGAGACCGTAGTTGCGGCTGAACTATCACTATTAGATGGTGATTTTGATTTATGGATATCAAATAAAAAAACTTGACAAACTGTCGAATCATGTTATATTAGTTAAGTAATCAAAGAGAGGACTACTTAATGTCATACGCTCCCAGTCATACTTACTATGCTCCTCATGGAGACGGCTCTATACTCGGTAGTTTTGTTGAAGACGAACACCGATATGTATTCGAATATTCTGTAAACAATGATAACATGTTTCCTGAGTATCCTCATAAGATATGGGTACAGGAAGAAAGTAATGTCGTTAACGGAAATGCTTATCGTTACGGACGAGTAATGCGCACCCGTTGTAAGATTTTAGTTGATGAAGATGTTGAGGAAACATGGTATTTTAAACAAAATTCTAATAGAATTTATGGTTAAAAACTTGACAGAATCACGAATCGTGTTATAATAATAGTATATTCAATAAAGAGAGGGAAATAAATATGACTTTCAAGTACGAAAACACAGCAGAAGTTGGTGATGTAATTCGTGGCTATGATTTTAAAGGCCGTGATGCATATATCGAAGGCGAAGTGATTGAAAAAGGTATGGTACATGGTTTCTATGCTTACTCAATTAACATTGTAAAAGACACTGCTGGTGAAGGTAATCGTGTAGGTGATGTTGGTTATGTCCCATTCGAAAGCACATTTGATTTTGATGGTCGAGTTGAAAAAGTTTCTTAAAAACTTGACAGAATTAGTAAACGTGCTATACTATATAAGTATTCAAAACAAAGAGGAAATATAATATGTCTGTGAAAGTATCAAGTAATGATTTAGATGTACGTGTTGTTCGTCCGAGCGACATTCGTGCAGAACTTAACTATGCGTTCAATCGTCAACGTCCTGTCTTCATTTGGGGTCCCCCAGGTGTAGGTAAGTCTGAGATTGTTGATAGCATCACCCAAGAGCGTTCAGGTTTTATGATTGACTTGCGACTTGCTCTTATGGAACCTACTGATTTACGAGGTATCCCATACTTCAATCAGGAAACAGGTCGCATGGAGTGGGCAACTCCTTCTGATTTGCCTAGTCAGGAACTCGCTGACCAATACGAAAACATTGTATTGTTCTTGGATGAAATGAACCAAGCACCACAGTCTGTACAGGCTGCCGCTTATCAACTTATTCTGAACCGTCGTCTAGGTAACTATGTACTACCTGATAACGTTTTGATTGTTGCCGCAGGTAACCGTGAAAGCGACCGAGGTGTTGCGTATCGTATGCCTAGCCCACTTGCTAACCGTTTCGTTCACTTAGAAATGGGTGTTGACTTCAATGACTGGTTAAACTGGGCGCTTGAAAATCAAATCGAGGCTGACGTTGTTGGTTACTTGCAAAGTAACAAAATGGACTTGTTCAATTTTGACCCACGTACTGCAAGTCGTTCATTTGCTACTCCACGTAGTTGGACATTTACTTCACAAATGCTTCCGCAGGAAGGTGAAGTAATCAGTGATAGTCGTTTACATGACTTGATTGCTGGTACAGTAGGTGATGGTATCGCTACTAAGTTCATGGCTCACCGCTCAATGACTAGCAAGATGCCTAATCCAACAGACATCTTGTCAGGTAAAGTTAAAAAGTTAGAGGCTGGTTCACGTGAAATCTCTGCAATGTTTTCTTTGACTGCTTCACTATGTTATGAGTTGAAAGATTTTGTTGACCGTAATGGTAAAGAGAAAATGGACGAGTTGTATAAGATGGCAGATAACTTCTTCCGTTTTATGATGGACAACTTTGAAACTGAAATGACTGTTCTTGGAGGACGTACTGCTTTGAAAGTATACAAACTCCCACTAGAACCTCGTAAGGTTCCTTGCATTGAAGAATTCTTCAAAAAGTATGGTAAACTTATCATCGAGGCACATAGCGCCTAAGTCCTCACAGACATAACTTAGACGCTATTTTAACGGGGAAGTCGCTTGACTTCTCCGTTTTTTTATAGTATAATAAATGTAATGATATATAACGCAATAAAGAAACAAGCCATACATCATGGTAGTAAAATCGCCCTTATCTGTAAAGATAAGCAATACACCTATTCGGAACTTATCGATAGTGTAGAAAAACTTGCGGCTGTCTTAGCCACTGCAATTAGTCCAGGTGAACGCATTCTGTTTGCCAGTGAAAAAGAATATCACTATGTGAGAATGGTATTGGCATGTGATATCTTAGGCGTCACCTTTATGCCAACCTTTCCAAACTTACCAAGTGAGGCTTTAGACAAGATAATCAATGCAAGTAACCCTGACCATATTATTCTAAGCGAAGAAGATGCAATGAATTTAAAGCCACATGGTAAAGGACTTGCATATGTAACTAATCCAGACCACATCTATACAGTTTTATTTACTAGTGGCACGACAGGAGAACCTAAGGCTGTTGCACATTCTAGTTCTGGGTGTTTATTAGCATGTTTGAATAACATAGTTATCTATGGTATGGTACCAGATGATGTTATACTTTCTCAACTCCCACCATCGACAGTGGCAGGTCTCTATCTGTATCCATTACCAGGACTTATCAAAGGCTGTACAGTTGTAATAGAGCAATTTAATCCAAGACGTTTCCCACAACTATGTGAAGAATACAAACCAACAGTTGGAATTATTGTACCAGCAATGATACTAGCAATGCAAAAGTTACGTAGTTGGAAAAATATGGATATGTCACACTGGAGAGAACTCAGTGTTGGAAGTACTGTTATACCAGAGGAGATGTTAAATATTTTATTTGAAAAAGGTGCTCCTGCTATCAGAGATTTATACGGATGTACTGAAACACATGTCCCGCCGTTGACATTCTTAATTAAACCAGAAACAGAACACAAATTACAATTAGAAGTTAACAATCAATATGAATACAGGTTAGATAAATACAATCAATTATGGCTCAAAGGTCATTCTTTAATGTCAAAATATTTAAATATAGATGCAGAGTTTGACAAAGAAGGATACTGGTGTACTGGAGATGTATTTGAAAGAAAACATAATAAACTATTCTATAAATCACGCAAGAAAGATTTGATTAAAGTAAACAGTTTCAACGTGTCTCCGGTAGGAATTGAGAATGCTATACTTGTTATTGATGGTGTGGACGAAGTCTGCGTGATTGATGAAGACAGAGGTCTAGGTGAAAAGAATATTATCGCCATAGTTAGCACTCAAGACCCAAAGATAAATAAGACTTGTATAATGGAACTCATAAAGGATAAACTTATGTATTATGAACTTCCAAAAGATATTGTCATAATTGATGAACCTTTACCCAGAAATCAAATGGGGAAAGTACAACGACATGTTGTTAAACAAAAATACGGGGTGTATAAATGAAATCTAAAGTCAAAAAAGTTATAGTTGTAGGCGGTGGTGCCGCTGGTTGGTTTGCCGCATCATGGTTAAAAATTAAGAATCCTGAAATAGAAATCAAGTTAATCGAAAGTGCAGAGGTGCCGGCAATTGGTATAGGCGAGAGTACAATTCCACAGTTGGGCCAGTTAATGCATGAAATGGGATTAGAAGAAAGAGATTGGTTGAGCCATTGTCATGGTCTGTATAAACTTGGAAACAAGTTTGTGGGTTGGAATAAGGAAGGCAAACGTGACCATGTTTCAAATCACTATTGGTCATCTAAATTTGATGAACAGTATTATTCGTTTTCATTTGCATTGCCTGAAAAATTCATTGCATCAAGTTTCTATAATCAATTAAAAGAAGAAGACTTCTTTCATAACTCAAAAGGAGACTTAGGAGTTGATGATAAATGGAATGATTATTGGTTACAACTGTTACGTGATGGTCGTAAAAATGAGTGGGAAATGGCAGAAGATACAATGGAAGCCACATACCTTATGGACTTAAACAAGTCTGCATTTGATTGGAATGACTACAAGATGGTCGGTGAATGGCAGGGTGTTACATATCATGTAGATGCAGAACGGTTTCCGGGTATTATTAAAGATAAAGTAGCGATACCACATGGTGTCGAACACATTACTGGGCACGTTAAAAAAGTAAACAAAGACGAAGATGGGTATATTAAATCAGTTGATTTGAAAGACGGTACAACACACGAAGCAGATTTGTTCTTAGACTGTAGTGGCTTTCATAGAGTACTTTATAATGAAATGGATGTAGATTGGATTCCATATGAACAAGTTACAACTAGTGATGTTATTGTTGCACCAGTAAAATTCAAAAACTTAGATACAGATTTTAGACCTTATACTCAGAGTTATGCAATGGATGAAGGGTGGGTATTTGTTATTCCATTATATAATCGCATGGGTTCAGGTTACGTATTTGATTCCTCTGAGATTACTCCCGAAGAAGCAAAAGAAAAGTTTAAAAAGTATTGGGAAGGTTATGAGTTTGTCAGAGAACCTAGACATATTTCGTGGGACTCAGGAAAGTTTCATCATCAATGGGATAAGAATTGCGTTGCAATTGGTATGACTGGTGCGATGGTAGAACCAATGGAAGCAAACGTATTATATGTTGCACAGGCTGGGTTTCAATTAGTTGACAGAATTTTACAACGTGCCAAAGACAGTGATGAAGTGATTACACGTTCACAGATTGTTGCATACAATCGTAACATGAATAGATTAGAAGATGGTGTATGTGATTTTATCGAATACCATTACACTCTAACTGACAGAGAGGATACTCCATTTTGGGCTAAGAAAAAAGCAAAAGGTATTGCTGAAAAACACAAAGAAAAATGTTGGGCAGAGTACCGCAGACCAGTTAATTATGTAGGTAACGGAGTTTACCCAGATTTTATGTGGGCCATGTTAGCCACTTGTATGGGTAAATTTGACGATACTGTAGAACTAAAGACAAAGCCTGAACTGTTAGAAAAAGCAAATGACATGTTTGATTACTTACGTAAATCAAGCAAGAGGAACGCCATATACGCTCCTGGGGCGTATGAATGGCATAAGAAGATGCTTTACAATGACAAAACGCACGATGAAGTACTTGAAGAAAGTGAAAAGGCAAGACAAGAAAGGTTAAATCGAAAATGATGAATAATTATACAGATAGAGTTACCGTGAAGATTTTCTTTATGCTCATTGTATCCCTTATTGGGGTGCCTGCATTCTTCTATTACGATAATCCAATTTGGTTAGCAGTTCTGTTTACATTTTACGGACTAGTAACAAATGCATTATCACAAATTGCGTATCATCGATGGATATGCCACACTCAATTTGAGCCTAATTTTATTGCTAGGTATCTAATGATTTATAGTGTAGTGATTAGTGGTCTTGGTAACCCAGTTCAATATGTATACTCACATTTAGTGCATCACAAGAATTCAGATAAGCCCGGAGACCCACACAATCCCAAAGAGATAGGTTGGACTGGTATGCTATTAGGCAGATACAAAACACCAGATGATTATGTAAGTATTCGTGCTGTATTACAGAAGAAAGATGTTTATTTTGTAAGCAATCATTACTGGAAGTTTTATATCTTATTCACATGTGTACACGCTGTAATAAACCCATGGTTAGTGGTGTGGCAAGCATTCAATTTTACACACGCATGGTTCGGAATGGCATGGTTAAATACAGTATCACATAGTAGTGGTGCACCGACACAAACAAAAGGCTTTACAAATCTATGGATGATGGGTGAAGGAAATCATCACATACATCATAAGAATGCCAGACTATTAGATATGTCAGGTGATAACCAAACTGATTGGGCGGGAAAATATGTTATTCCAGGATTATTGGCTAAATGAATATACTAGAAACTTGCACAGGTGCAAACGGAAAACAATTTAAAGTAGTAAGGTATGATGAAAGCATACGTAAAGACTTAGAATTATTCTGCGAAAAAGCAGGTGAGGCTGGGTACAATAATAATTCAAGTCTCCAAGCACTTCATATGGGTAGGTGGGGCGACAACGAAGCATGGTGGGTTGTATATCATAATAACGATATCATTCATATGGCAGGAACACAATACTTGCCTCATGTACACAAAGATTGCTACATGGTACTGAAACGGATTGCTACATTACCAGAGTATTCCGGACAAGCATGTGACGGAGTATCAAGGAAGATGCTGAATTGTTTTGGTAATACATGGTTGCTACCACATCAAGTAGATTGGTGTTTAAGAAGAGGCGCAAAAGAAATGATTATATCAGTAAACTCTCCAGTCAATGGAGTAGACCCGAGTGGAACAATGCACAAGTTATGGAAGTCTGCTAAAACATTCTGGCCTAGAGTTGGTTACAGTTTAGAATATCCAGACTTTATGTTATATAACGCAGTACAAGATTTATGGAGAGTTAATGTGAGAGACATTAGAACACAAGAGGAGATTAAGTATGTTTAGTTATGGAAACAAAATGAGAGCATTGTGGGCGTTTAACTTGATTACGCTCAGTTATAGTATCTATGCATTGCCGCAGTATTTTTGGTATGGGCTTGCTTGGGCATTGTTTGTGTCCTTGATTGGTTCAACTGCTGGATATCACCGATACTTTTCTCATAGGTCATTCACACCTAGAAACAAACTTGTTTATCATATGATGCTTTGGATGGGAGTATTCGGTACATCAGGCAAACCTATTACAACCGCAGTTGCACATAGATTACATCACAAGTATAGTGATACAGAAAAAGATATTCATTCACCTAAAAACATTGGAAGTTGGAATGTGTTTTGGGGATTTTGGGATAAGATACCATACGAAAAATCAATGATGAAAGATTTAGTAGAAGACCCTAATTTAAAGTTTGCACAGAAATGGTACTTTCATATTATTCTAGGAGCAAACGCATTAGTATTTCTATACAACCCTGCACTAGTTGGATACGTATTAGGATTCCCAGCAGTATATTCTCAATTGGTTATTGGTTCATTAATTATCAATATCTTAAATCATAAGATGGGTTCTCGTACACACGACACCACCGATGATAGTAGAAATAGTTTCATCTTATCTATCTTTAGTCATGGTGAAGGTTGGCATAACAATCATCATAATAATGGCAAAAGTTATACTTCACAAGAAGAATGGTGGCAGTTTGATTTGACAGGAGTTGTAATTAAATACTTCTTGTCTAAAGGAGAATTAGGTAAATAATATGGTATATGTAAATGGTGTAAGTGGCTTTTCACCCTTCGGTAATTTAGAAGAAACATGGAAAGGTGTATTGGACAATAAAGTAGGATACGGTCCTATTACTAAATTTGAACCAGATAGATACACAAGGTCAAAAGTTGCAGGTGAATTTCATTTCAATGCAGAAGATTATCCTATCATCACAGAAGCAGAACGTGATAGACTACCAGAACATATGCAATGGGCTTTAGCACTTGCTAGTGATTTGATTGGAGATAATGAACTACCTAAAGACAGAACAGGCGTAATGGTCTCTCCGGGATTTAGCATGTATCTGGAATCACTACATGCAAACAGAGAGGGCAGAGACAACAGTTATACATTCTGTCCTAACATGATTGCTCACAACATTAACTTTAAATATGGGTACACAGGACCCTCTACAATGACCATGTCAGCATGTTCTACTGGTATCTATAGTATTATCATGGGGTGTATGTTTATTGAAAGTGGTCAAGCAGACCATGTTATTGCTGGGTCAGTTGAACAATGTATATCATCTGATGCGTATAAGCAAATGGGTAAACTACGTGCATTGACCACAAAGTTTAAGGAGAACCCTTATGAAGCATCAAGGCCTTGGGATACAAAACGTGATGGATTAGTACTAAGTGAAGGCGGGGCATTGTTCTGGTTATCTAGTCAAAAGACATCTGATACAATTGCAGAGATTACAGGTTATGCAATGACAAATGACGCATATCAGGTTGTTGCTCCTCATCCTGAAGGTAAGCAAATTGAAAGATGTATGAGACAGGTATTAAAAACAAGAAAGCCTGACTTAATTAATGCTCATGCCACGTCTACACCTATGGGGGATTACATCGAACTAGATGCAATCAAACGATTAGGATTAGACGATTGTTATATCACTGCTAACAAATCACAGTTAGGACATATGATGGGTGGTGCGGGTTCAATAGAAACTGCCATGAGTATTCTGTCTATCAGAGATAACAAGATAACACCTTCAGTCAACATCGATGCATTGGCAGATGGTTATGATTGGGTGAACTATACTCCAATATCATTAGACAAAGAAGTTAATTCAGTGTTATGTAATTCATTTGGTTTCGGCGGAACCAATGCAAGTATTATGTTAGAGAGTGTTAACTGATGATACTCGAACTCGGTGGTAAGAAAATTGATTTGAATGATGAACTTGATTGTCATTATTGGCATCATTATATCATGCACAGGAGATACCATTTAATACAAGAACAAGGTGGTATTGAAGGAGCAAAAGCACTATCAGATTTGACTCCAGTAATGAAACAATTCTTTAATGAGGGCCCGGAGTCATTCAGAAACAAATATCAACTATATCCAAATCGCCAAGTTGCTTGGGAAGACGAAGATAGAAATATATTACATATCAAAAAAGGGTATGATGTATTACAAGTACATTTTGTTTCCTATGCATCACATGAAGGAAGACTTAGACTGTCACACGTATACCTACAAGATTACATCGAAGAACTAGAATGTGATTTGTTAATTGTAAACGAAGATGCATTAAGATTACCCGAGATTTTATATCCAAGTTCATTCTTATTGGGTAATGGCACGGTGAATGATACACCAGAAAAGTTAGCACAAAAGATTAAAAAGTTTCTACCATTGTATCGAAAATCATTCTTGTATTGCGACAGTAGACATGCTGGTAGTGGAGTTGCTATCGGAGACTTAGCAGGTATAAAAAATGCATTTGTTGTACACGGACAATGTGTCTATGATTGGAACAAAAGCCCATGGTGTCAAACAATACTCAAGTATGAAAAGATGAAAGACAAAGGTGCAGTTGACCCAGACCTAAAAGATGTTATGCTCGTAACTGCCATGAAAACATGGCAATGGATGAAAGAGGTTGACGATTTAAAAATAATGGACCCATACCGGTATACAAATATGAATGTTTCATATCATTATGGAATTTATGATGTAGATTATGAGAGTATGCTCCTATATTTAAAAACAACATTAAATAAAAGAGACAGTCACAATGTCAAGTTGATACCTATCGACTATAAGTTTTCCAAATCAAATACACATTATATTCGTTCTTACACAGACAAAAAACTTCTACCAGAATACATTAAAAACTTGACAGAATAAAAATTTGTAGTATACTATATGTATAGTTAAACAAAGGACATCAAGGTTATGAAGATAGATAAGTCAGGACAACATATTTTCCAGCAAGGTCACGAAATGATTTACTTTGGTAAATATGATTTCGGCACTGAACACATCCCATACCAAGAACTCGATATTGTATATAAACGCAAACATCCTAAAGACCGTGTTATGGCGTCTGCCATTATTGCACTTGATTTTAATGATGGCGAGTATGTTAAGAAAGCAGGCAAATATGAATTTGTAGAAATGAACGATGCAAATGATATTACTTCTAATCAATATGTATTGACTAAAATGGGTAACAGTAACATTATGAAAGGCATTCTTACTACATATCCTGCGTTAATTACTGATGAAATTATAGAAAAAGCGAAAAAGATTATCAGCCAGATAGAAATGGACTTTATGTTTAAAGTTCTCGGTGATGATATGAATGATTTCGAACAAAGTATTAATCAATTTCTAACTACATCTGAATTTGACTCCAGCCAATTAGGTGTATGTGCATATCTTCCTACATATTTTACTAGGGAAGAAGATAAACGCACAATTGCAGAACGTGGCGAAAAAAGCAAACACTTCGGTGATATAGGAGATAAGTTTGACTTGGAACTTGACATTATTTCTGCAAAATTTATCGCATCACCTCAGTTTGGTAATCCAGGTTATATGGTGAATGCGTTTACACAAGACAATAATCGGGTCAGTTTCTTTACAATCAAAGATGAAATTGGTGAAGGTGTTGGTAAGACTGTTAAAGTTAATGCTAAAGTAAAAAGTCACGGTAACTGTTGGAGTGATGTTAGTACGAAAGAAACTAAGTTAAATTATGTTAAACTAAACTAGGAGATATATGAAAAATTTAATGATAGGTGTTTTAATAACTGCACTAGTAATAACTCTGTTTGTTTTGAGTGTAGAAAATCAAAAAGTAGCACAATTGTCACAAGATGTCGAAGCACATAAATTGGCAATATCATATGCAAATCAGGCAATACATACATTCGCAGACCCAGTATTTGCAAGTAACTAAAAACTTGACAAATAGTCGTTTTGTGTTATTATATAAGTATAGTTAAAGAAAAGGAAGAATCAAATGCAACCGCAACCGCAAAAAACAATGACTGAAAGTGACTTGAATAAAGTACTAGATGATTTACTTGCCGATAACGGTATCGAAGTAGATGAAAGTATAATTGACGAGGAGCCTATTGTATTTGATTATACGGATACAGAAGTCAAAGAAATGATTGTATCTGCACGTGTTCGACTGCTAATTAAACATCCGTTCTTTGGTACACTTGCTACACGGTTGAAACTAGTTGAGGCCGAATGGTGTCCTACAGCCGCAGTTGACGGTAAACATTTTTATTATAACTGTAACTTCTTCCGCACATTAACTCCAGAAAATATTGATTTCGTTGTTGGTCACGAGGTTCTTCACTGTGTATATGAGCATTGTGGTATTGCAGGTCGTTTGATGGATTATTCTGAGGACGAGCGTGATATGAAACTTTGGAACATAGCCGCAGATTATAAAGTTAATCAAGGATGTGTTGAAAGTAATATCGGACAAATGCCGCCGTCTGCACTACACGATTACAAATATTACAAATCATATACTGAGGAAATCTATGCAGACTTGAAAGAAAGCGGCGACCATGATGATAAACAAACACTTGACACTCATATGTTCGGTGATGGTAATGGTGAAGATGGTGAAGGTAATGACCCAACAGGTCGTACTGCACCTATCAAAGTTTCTAAGGCAGAGGCAAAACAGATTAAAGACCAGATGAAACAGGCTGTAATGCAAGCCGCTCAATCGTCAGGTGCTGGTAATCTTCCAGGTGATGTACAACGTATCATTAATGAAATGTCTAATCCTAAAATGGACTGGCGTGAAATGTTAAACATTTCAATTCAAAGTCTTTTGAAAAGTGATTTCACATTTATGCGACAATCACGTAAATCACGTTCTATGAATGTGTATCTTCCGGGTCAGGATAATGACGAAAAGATTGACGTTGCTATAGGACTTGATGTTTCTGGCTCTATCTCTAAAGATATGATTGCAGATTTTCTTGGTGAGATTTCAGGTATCATGCAACAGTTTCAGGACTTTCGTGTTCGTATTTGGACTTTTGATACACAAGTATATGCAAAATCATACAAAGAATTCAATCCATTCAATGCAGATGAACTTTCAGATTATGAGATTATCGGTTGTGGTGGTACTGATTTCGAATGCAACTATGAGTACATGAAAGACAATGACATTAACCCTGATAAGTTTATTATGTTTACAGATGGGTATCCGTTTGGTAGTTGGGGTGATGAATTTTATTGTGATAGTATGTTTGTCATTCATGGCAATGACCAAATCGTCCCACCATTTGGTGAACATGCATACTATGATGCCGCGTAAAAACTTACGCAACTAATTAAAAACCCTGCAATCGCAGGGTTTTCCATATAAGATAAATATTTCTATGAGTAGCGATACATTACTATTAAACGCTGATGGTAATCCATTGAGCGTGACACCACTATCTACATTAACTTGGCAAGAAAGTATCAAATTAATTTGGTTAGATAGAATTAACGTACTTGAATGGCATGATGATTGGGAAGTTCATTCTCCATCACATACTATGAAGGTACCAAGTGTTATAGCAGTTAGAGAGTATGTGGACAGGACAAATAATGTTTCATTTAGTAGAACTAATGTGTTCCTACGAGATAAGTATATCTGTCAATACTGTCAAGGATTATTTCACCCACGTGACCTAACAATGGACCATGTGGTCCCAAGGTCCAAAGGTGGAAAGTTATCTTGGACTAATATTGTTTCTGCATGTAAGAAATGCAATACAACTAAAGCAGATAGACTACATCCAAAACCATATAAAGAACCGGTTGCACCAAACTTTTATCAGATGTATGCAAATAAAACGATTGATTTGCAAATAAGATACCCAGTTTGGATGAAATATCTTAACATAGATACTTCAAAAGTAAAAGTTTCTTAATAAAAAGTCAAAAAACACTTGACTTTAGTCCCTCAATTTGCTATAATTGATTAATGTATTAGGTTACTAATGCATGTATTATATATAATATTATGACAAAAGGAGTAATTTATGTCAGAACAACAACAAGAAACAGCGGCACCGGAAGCGCAACTTCCAAGTGTTACTGTTAATGACCTGGTCAATGTTTATAACATTATTGACCTAGCGTCAAAGCGTGGGGCTTTTCAGGCAAATGAATTATCAGCAGTAGGTAGTGTTGCTAATAAAGTTAAAGCATTTGTAGACCATGTTAAGGCTGCCCAAGAGGCAGAAGCAGAAGCGGCTGGTGAAACACCGGCAGATGTTACTGCTGGAGATGACTCATAATGAGTAAAATTATCAAACATATTGGTAGAAGTTCAGGAACAGGACAACGCTTAAGCGTTGTGTTCCTACGTCTACCAGATGACCCTGATAATGCTTTAGTCGTTTATAGTGATGCACTACCAGACAGATACCATGATGAATTCATGGCGGCTGTAGAATCACCTGAAGGACAATCAAGCCGAGAACTATATGAAGTACTTTCACGTAAGGTATTCTTTCATGGTAAACCCATGCTAGACACTCTGCATTCGGAAGGTAAGTTAGTAAAAGTTCCGACAAAAGGTATCATTATGACACCAACAACAGCAATGGATATGCCATTAGATGATTTGTTGGCTCAACTAGATAGTATTGAGGATGGAAGTCCTCAACCCGTAGTTGCAAATGATACTACAACAATCGACCCAGGTCAACCTATCAAAGATAATGTTGACATGAGCGTTGGTGATGATGCAAAAATGATTGCACAAAATCTACTTCAACAAGCAGTTTTGCTAGAACAAGATGCAGAACGTAAACGTGCCGAGGCTGTCAAGTACGACCCGTCACTTGCTGAGAAGGCAGAGAAACCCGCTAAAAAAGGTAGAGGTAGGCCAAAAGGCTCTACTAAGGCCGCTATAGCGGCAAAGGCAGAAGTTTTATCTTAACTGCCGAATAAATAATAGGGCGGCTCAGTCGTCCTATTATTAACTAATTCACGGAGTAACTATATGGAATTCGACAGGAAGGCGGAGTTTGAGCGTTTAATGGAAGAAATAGTTCCAATGAGTATACCATCAGACTTTGTAAAAGAATTATTAGTCACTCTTAACAACGGACAAGAAGTAACATTAACAGGCGAAGAACTGTTACAACCATTGCCAGTTGCTAATGACTTAAGTTGGGATAAACTAATCAATCAGTTTGATAAAATCGAAGATATACAAGTAAAGATTGATGTACCAGCAATACAAGAAAGTGTTGTTCTTAATGTTATGAAGATTTTGGCAGAACATTTCCAGGAAATAAAGAAATAATGTTGTGTATGATACTGGCGGCCGATGAAAACGGTGGCATCGGATATAAGAATGGTCTACCCTGGCCTAAAGTGTCAGAAGATTTAAAGTTCTTTAAACGAACAACCGAAGACCAAGTAGTTGTCATGGGGTCAAATACATGGAAAAGTCTCGGTGGTCTTGCACCTCTTAAAGGTCGAACTAACTATGTTTTAAGTGCATCAAACGACTATACCAAGTTTCCAGGATGTGAGGATGTGTATGATTATACGTCTTATAAAATAGAAGATATTTTAGAATCAATTACATACCGGCACAAATACCAAGATGTATTCATTATAGGTGGCAAAACATTGTATGATGCTACACATAAATTTTGTGATACGATTTATTTGACAAGAATACTTGGAAAATACAAATGTGATACTACGTGTGATATGGATTCATATTTATTTGGTTCAGATTTATCTGATGCGTGTACTATCAAGGGTGATAAACATACTCCTAGTATTCGTATTGAAACACATACAAAAAATATATAGAGGATAATAAATGGCTAATTGGGAAGAAGATAGTTACCTTGACTTATTGTATACAATCAGACATCAAGGGGAACCTAGAAATAATGAAAGAACTGGAGTCGGTACTCTAAGTAGATTTAACGCATCTTTAAATTTTGATTTACAAGGAGGCTTTCCTCTTCTAACAACAAAACGTGTTCCATTTAAATCAGTAGCAAGTGAATTGCTTTGGTTTTTAGAAGGGTCTACTGATGAACGTAGGCTTGCTGAAATACACTATGATATGCCTCGTGACGAAATTAGACTTGAAAATACTATTTGGACTGCTAATGCTGATGCACAAGGTAAAGCACTAGGATATGAAAACACTGACACCGTTAAAGAACTAGGACCTGTATACGGCAAGCAATGGCGTAACTTTAATGGAGTTGACCAGATAGCAGAACTTATACAAGGTCTTGAGGAAAATCCACAATCACGCAGACATATATTATCTGCCTGGAATCCAGGTGACTTAAATAAAATGGCATTGCCGCCATGTCATTGTTTTGTTCAATTCTATGTCACAAATCAAGGAAGTCTGAATTGTTCAATGTATCAACGTAGTGCAGATTTATTCTTAGGTTCACCATTTAACATCGCTAGTTATAGTTTACTTACACACATGATTGCACAAGTTACAGGACTCAGTGCGGGTGAGTTTAATTATCTTATAGGAGATGCACACATCTATACTAATCATATTGAAGCAGTTGATACGCAACTTTCTAGGCAATCAACTGAATTCCCACGTTTATCTATTGACCCAGAGATTAAAACAATAGATGATTTTTCGCTAGTAGATTTTTCTATTATAAATTACAACCCACAAGGTACTATTACAGCACCGATGGCTGTATAATTAGATAAATAAGATAGTAAGCATGAACATTATGCTTAGGATATAACAAATGAAATGGAGGCCCCCTTATCATGTTAAAGAAAACACAAGTATTTTATCCACATATTGTTAAGCAGTACGAATCAATTAACGATTTTATTACTGAAAATGGGTATGATGAATATTATGCAATGAAAAAACAAAACTTAGTTGACAATGGCATCGACCATACTGATTCAACTAGATACCAAGAGGCGATTACTGCTGATGGTTTCGAAGCATCCGTGACTGTCACATATGATGATGAAGCACAATATCAGGCGGTTATTGCTGGTACATATGAGGCAGATAAACTACCAATCTTTGAAGAAGATAGCACAGACCACTTGTTTTAATAACTAATTTAATTGTTAAACATAATTAATATGGAGTCTCAGGACTCCATATTTGCGTTTTAAGAGGTGTTAATCTAAGAATGATGTATCTTTAGGATAGATAGGGATTTGTTTCCCAGGCGCTCTTTTAGGTATTTTACTGTCTGCACTAGACACACAACTCTCGCTGATACATGGCATAGGTTTGTCGAACAACTTAAATCCACTCTCTACATAACCTAATGGCTTATCGGCACAACTGTATGAACGTTTAATGGACCCGTCAGGTTCTCTGATAATGATACCTTTAAACCCACTCGTACATTCCCAACCCTTAAACTTATTGAAGTTAAAAGCATTGAAACGTTCTGCTTGGTCCATGTACCATTTCTTACCTTTGCTATCTTCAAACTCTACTTGCATAATTGGTGGGACAGATTTATCATCACCGTTCTGCATATCCATTTTCCACATGCCCATTGCAGGTTTGGGTCTAACAACTTTTACACCTGTTTGTTTTTGTAAGTTTGTAGTATAGTCACGCTGTGGCATCCCATTACGCATAATCTCTAGTTGTTTATCAGTATAACCATGCACAACGAAAGACGCTGTAGGGTCTGACTGTGGCTTTAGAGTAACATTAATACCACGTTCATGGAAGTACATTGCATTGTCCCAATCTCTATCAAACCACTCAGGTACAAGAACCATGTTGATAGTTACTTGAACATCATGCTCCATACAGAATAATAACTTGTCTGCGAATTCTTCTTGTTTTGCATACTCACTATGAAATGATGCAGTAATACTTGCTCTATGCATCTTAGCAACTGTATCACAGTACGTCTGGTGCCACTTCATATTACGTGACATATTAGTTGTCATATGAACAGAAGTATAATTAGTATTATCCACATCTCCAGCGAGGTGATTGAGGATGTCCAAATAGCCAGGGTGAAAAGTAGGCTCACCACCAGATAAAGAAAAGTGAAAAGAGTTAAATCCATTTTGTCTTGCTTGCCTTTTTATTTCGTCTATTGTTGCTAAACATAAGTCAGTTGGTCTGTGGTCTTTGCGGTCACTTCTAGCATACGGCCAACAGTACGAACACTTGTAGTTACAGAACCTTCCTAACAACCAGGACACAGAAAACAAGTCTCTGTATAAAAGTGTTCGTTGTCCGACTTTAACGATATCATCATATGGTATCTTAGTAAAATCGTATTGCGACCAATATAAATCATCTTTGTTTATTTCTGCCATGTTTAACCTTTTAATTTAATCCCTGTAATTACATCACCATCGATAACCATATCTACAGGATGTTTGTTGCCGTAAAATTCATTTTGTACCCAACACCTTTCTTCTTCAATCCAATCGAACCAAGGATTAACTGCACAAACATAGTTAATTCTTTCTGCTCCTGGCATAGATTGATTGATAGTAGGACAATGTGCTATACCTGTATTAAAGCAATGCCATTCACCCGGTATATACTTTTGTTCGCCATTATCTTTTATCGCAATACCATATGCATCTTTCTCATTTGTTAGATTTAGTATGAGTCTTAACTCATAAAACCAACTGTCATCTGTATGCCAAAGATATTTATTAGCAATTGCAACTCGTTCTTCGTTATACAGATTACGCATTGAAACTAGTCTACCTCTGATGGGCGTTCTTTTAACTCGTTCAACAATCTTATTTAACTCACCGAACTTTGCTGGTTCGCTCCATGAGTTAAATCCCCATGTGCAACTATATGTATTCTTATTGATACGTTTGCCTACATCATTTCTATCTTCAAATTCATTACAGAACTCTTTATATTGTTCTTCGTTAATTACATTGTTATCTAACATATATTTGAAACCATGATGAGTTCCATATTGCTGTAGTTCAGCCCAGTAATCTTTATCAAGCCGTTCCATGATTAACTTGTCCATGATATCCCAATGCTTATACATAAAGTTATCAGGTATGTTAGACCTGCCGTATCCTAGTGTCTGTGCATTAGGGTCTACATCATTGTAGTATCTATATTCTTTATTATATACTGTGCTTAGACCTCCATATCCGTCGTTCTTCATCATTGAATCACTAACTGAACCATAGACGTTCTTAAAATCATGCCATCCAAATCTAGCAAAAGCATCATATGATGCTTGGATAGTAGCATCTAAATCTAATATAGGGTCTTCAAATCTATATAATAGTTTCTCATCATTCACTGGCTTCATAGTATCGATATAGTGTTGCATATCTAAACTCTCTGCAATCCACATGTGAACTGTCTTGTGTTCTGGACAATCGTCTACGTAAAATTTCTTCATGGCTTGTACTTCTTCATGGCTTCATATAACTCTGGTAAAGAATCTTGCATACTCTCTCCGCGTATATCATCTAGTTTACTGTTGTATTCCCAGAACTTCTTATTGTTTTCTTCTGTGAATAAATCTTCATCATACATAAACTTTAGATTTGTATCTAGTAATTGATTCATCTTATCAATAGCCCATTCTTTGTTTGCTGGCCTCATCTTGCCTAAAAAGTTTGGGTTCTTTTTGATAAGACTATCAAAATCAATTGTATGTACAATTTCTTCTGCAAATTCTATTCTGAATGCTTCCCAATGGTCACGTACTTTGTCTTTGACTTCTTTAGGTAGAAATCTAATACTCAACTCAAATGGTCTATGTATAGGGTGTGCATTAACATATGGTTTAGGATTATTTTTTATTAGGGGTGAGATAATACCAAAGTCTTGCTCAATCTTCCACTTTAACATCTCTGGAAAGTGAAAGGCATTCAACGCACCGATAGTGAAAGCAATCCAGGCCCTGAAGTTTAGTCCTTCTAGTCCTGCTTCGTCTAGTTTTTTTAGGTTACGTTCCATTAGTTTAGACTTTAGTGGATTTCTGACATACTCTAATGTCTTACCTATACCGTCCATTGATATTCCAAACTGTACTTGCTTAAAATTCTTCCATAGTTCTAATGCTCTAGGTTGAATGTTAGTCAAGTTTGTATTGTATTCTAATGTGATATTCTTTGCATATCCTTGTTCAACACAATAGTTTAAGAAGTCATAATGTTCTTCAATAATTAGAGGTTCGCCACCAACAAGATATACATGTTGCATACCTGATACATTTTCTCTGAGATTATCCCAGAAGTGGTCTTTCATTACCCAATCATAATCATCTGCAACAAACTTATTCTTTTTATTTTTATACATCTCAACAATACCATGAGTATCTTTGAACTTATTTGTCTTCCACATCTTAACGTAATCACCATACCATGCACTGGAGTCCATTGGAGAACACATACGACACTTAAGATTACAGAAGTTACCTAGTCTAATATCATAATAAGTTTGTTTGATATGTTCTAAATCAATCGTACCATCTTCATCTGTGTGCTTCTCTGCTTTCTCTAATGTGATATGTTCTGCAAAGCGTTCACCATCATTGACACGTCTGGACTTCATTCCCGCTGTTTCTTCACGTAAACATCTTATACATTCTTCATGCCACTTACCTTCTAGCATTGTTTTACGAATGTCTTTTGCTAGTGGTGAGTTAATTGCGTCAGTGATTTTATCTTGGTGTAAGTTATAATTGTCGCCGTTTTCTTTCTTATAGATACCACGTGTAGGCCCTTGATTGGCGTGACAACATACACGCAAGTCACCATT